>Ga0181612_173960_pt1 | contig 11917 bp, 5 predicted proteins | sample HoacroProtozoa21_FD_119630 | JGI IMG/M metagenome (GOLD analysis project Ga0181612, IMG submission 119630) | Hoatzin crop microbial communities from Cojedes, Venezuel. Combined Assembly of Gp0051906, Gp0051904, Gp0051908 | reverse complement strand
CGTACTTACGCTGCGCTGGCATCCGTACGTCACACCAGGGCTGAGGCTGCAAAAGCAAATGGCTAAAAATAGCGTGGAGATGGGAGGGCAGTAATTCTGCTCAGATACCTGGTGGTAATCATCAAATTGAAAGAAAATGCCTTTCTTTTGAAGGACAAGGTAATTTTTTATTATTACGTATCTGTATTCCCCCCTCCTTTACTTGGAGACCTAATGTTTACTGATGGAAGCACGAAGTTCCAACTTTAATGGTACATTATTATTGAAAGGGTCTTTCGGGAAGTTTAGCGGGAATTTAGAGTTGTCAGAGACAGAAGCTGGCAGTCCTGCAGAAGTACAGACCTTGTGGGATTCAGGCAGGCAACTTTTTGCAGCAGTTTCTGTAGGAACAATATTCGTTGCGTATGTTGCACATAGCTCTTTCATTGTTTCAACAGTTTTGCCTGCTTGTATTCAGGATGCAAATTAATGTTTCATTAGTTTCCAAGTTTCCATCGCGTTAATGTCTTGAATAATTTATTCTGTGCATGAGCTGAAGATAAAATACAAGAGTATAGGATCTCTAAATAATTCAGAATTATGTTCCTTCTTTCAGAAAAGTAGCTGGTTAAGTGGTGGGGGTGGGCAGGGATGTTATTTCTTGATTTTAAGCGTAGTTTGGATGGATCCAAAATGTTATTTTCGCTAAGGTAGAAATTGCTGTTGTATCAACTGAAGTAGCTACCAGTGTTCATGTAAAATTAGACTACCTTCCTGGGAAAGTAAAGAGGGCTGATTTTTTTTTTCCTGTTCAGGATTGGGAATGGAAATAGTGAAGATGATGCTAATATAAATGTTTCTGGCATAAGTAGCATTTCAATACTGTAGTATTGTCATTAAAAATGCATGTATGTCATTCCTGTGGATTTCAAATATTCTAACCTGTCTAGTTTTATACATCTGGTTTTATTAAAAGAGGGAAGAGGCAGTTCATAGGAGTTAGATGAATGCATTGTTTAGTCGCTAAGCGGAAGGTTTCTCTGTTTGTACAGCAGCTAGTATAACAAATTCGTACATCAGCAAGTGCCCGCCAAAATGCTCTTGTACCAGGCATTTTAAGGACTTCCAAATGATACTTATTTTTTCCTGTTTGTTGAGAATACTGTGGAATTGTCAGTTGTTGTGGTATTCTTTCCAGCTTGGCAAAATACGTATTTTTGCTGTGTTTAATGTCAGTGCTATTAAAGACAGACGAACCAATCCATTTTTCCTAAACTTCTAAAACAAGACCCTGCAAACTGTGCTGTGGCCGCAAGTAGCTAATGATGAGCCAAGCCCGAAGGTAAATGCTGTTTAAGAAGACTGTCTGAGTTTTGTTGTACGTGCTCACTCCAGTAATCACGGTGTGCTTCTGCAGAACGAGATTTCATTATGACATGAAAGATCTTTTTGCACACACGCTTCAATGTTTGTATGTGATACCCGGGTGAAGTGATTGATAGAAGTGGAACAGGACTGTTTGTGTTGGTGCCAGCGTTGTGGTTAGCTGTTCTGAATGCTTTTGTGCTGTGCGAAACAGCTGGAGCTGAAACCCTCTGTCCGTCTTCAGCTCTGAATTCCCCTGCTTTGTAGAAGGCAGAGGCATAAAGTACTACTTTTATTGCAGAACAGAATAAACTTTGAATCAACCACTGAAGCAGAAAGTGCTTTTAAAAATAGCTGGGTGTGGAATTGAAATCTTTGACTCATATTTCCCACCTTGGAAACTTCTTACTCGTTTTCCTCTCTGAAGCAAAATTGCCCGAATACACTAACTCTTCTGTTTTTTGTCAGGGTGTTTTTGTTGTTTTTTTTTTTTTCACTTGCCTAACTATGCTTTCCTGATTGGAAAAACTGTTATATTAGCTTTTAAATCTTGAAAGCAAACAGCGAAACTGAACAGAATCCCAAACGCTGGCTGTTAAACGGCCCGTAGGAATGGCGTGCAGCTTACCTTTGTGCGGCTCTTCAGGGGTTAATGAATTGGCAAACAGTTAGATATTTTCCAGATCAGCTAGCTGAGCTTACAGCTGCGGCCATTTTTCCACAACGAAAATTCTAGCACTACATCTTACGTGTGTCAGCTTGAAAGCCAGACTTCCTCTGTTTGCCCTTCAGCATTCCAGCACTGACAACTCTTTGGGGCATGACGCGCAGGCAGACGGCGCGATACGTTTTGGAGAGGGCAGCTCCAGCAGCAGCAAGAAGCAGTGAAATGACAGCTTGGTGCTGCTCTTTGTGTGGTGTGGAGGGCGAGCTGAGCTTTGCACGCTGATTTTGTGCGAGTGAGAAACTGTTTTCCATCTGCATTAAAGTTATTCAAACTGCTGCCATTTTTTTTATTGGAGGGGGAGTTTAAGTCACTGGGCCCCTACTCCAGGAGGAGTTGGCAGGCAGCGCTCCTGGAGCAGTAAAATGACACCATGCTTCTCCTCCATTTTCTAATGAAATCTGCAGAGTGGGAGAGCAACACAAGTTGGAAGCGTCTGTCTTTGGAATCTCTCTGTAAACTGTAACTTCACCGTCCCCTGCTTTGGGGGTTTTCAGCAGGTTTGTTCTTTATGAAAATCTGTCGTTTTTAATGTTTGTTTCTGTAAACTTGCTAGTACTAGTCAAGAAAAATAACTGCGATAGACTGTAAGTCTGGTAGTATTATCTTGCTGCCTTAATATGGTTCAAAATAAAATACTGGCGTGCAGAACAAACTTTTATGAAACAAGCAACTTGTTTATAATGAATTAAAATATGAAGATAATTATTAAGGGGTGTTGGAATTTACAGTAGCCATATTGGAATATTAATGTATTATTTAGTCTTCTGAGAAGTTGTGGACCAGAAATTGTTGGACAGGAGAAGTTGTGTAGCGTAAAGATTACTCTGTGGTGCTGAGGGAAGGAAGGCGAGGGAATTCTGTGGCACTTCTGATGTGTTTCAATCTGAAAGTAACAGGCAAACACAAGCTCTGTGTATGCTTTAGTACAGCCTGGTTATCTGGTGGCTTTCTGTTTAGTTTGCTGATCATAGTAGAAAGAATTAGCACCTTTGCTAAGGAAATGAATGCATAGAATGTTTGAGAAATAGAATTTTCTTAAACCGTGAAGTCTTGTTCACGTCGTAGCTGAGGAGCTGGCTTGGCAGAAAGTGGCGTGTTTGTTAGTTGCCCTCTTTTATAGTCCAAAGCGATTCGATTACCTGCAAGTTCATTGGATTAGGGTATAAAACGCGCTTTGTCTTCAAGCAGCTTTAATTAGGAAAGTACAGCGTTAATGCTGCTGTGTTGCAGTACTGCTCTAAGCATGCTGCTTGCAACTCCGTTCGGACACCTCGTGGAATGTCACGCAGAAATGGTTTTACTTCATCTGAGAGGAGCAATGGTATCTGAGCGGTAGCAGGAGTGTAGGAAAACGGAGTCTCTGTCGTTGACCATGTTATGGGGTGTTCTGTGTTGGATTAAAAACCTCCTTAAGCGAGGTGTAGTTTCCACTTAAGCTGACAGTTAAAAAAACCCAGACAGCTTCACTACAGCGTGCAGGAGGCTGCACGTGTCCCGGCGTGGTGCCCTTACCGTGGGCCCGTGGGTTGGCTGATAATGGTGTGGTGGGTTTCTGCCTATCGCTGTCAGCACACCTCGGGTGTAGGCTGAGCTGTGCTGCAAACTAGAAAGAGTAATTCACGTGGGTCAGCTGTAGCAGAAGGCCTAGCGATAGATCACAGAGTTAGGATTTGGGCAGTAGTTACACAGATTGTGGTATGTGGGGAATTTTTTTTTTTTCCCAAAGCTTGGTGCAGTACCTAGACTACAGGCATGTGCTAAGTGCTTACGCATTAAATTGTTGACAAATTCTGAGCTATTTGCTATAATACCCCCCCCTTCCCCCCTCCCCAGCTTAGTCACTTTCAGTTATTTTCATTATTTTTAAACCAGGAAATTTGAAAAGGAATACGTGGAATTAGATTTCTTTAAGTCTTCTTTTTAATTATGAAATTCAGTTTTGGTCCCAATTTGTTACTGCATTATATGCATCAAAACGTTGTGCAAAGGATCTGATCTGAGTTACCTACTTTTTTTGTACAGGGAACAAATTGATGGAATCTGATAGGATGTTAGTGATTTTTATCCGCTTACCTGTTTATCTAATAGCTTTTGAATACCTTCTGCTCCCCATGCTCTGTACATTAAATCGACTTATGTCGTGGCCGTTGCTCTCCTCGATTCTGTCGTCCTCCAGTCAGCTGTGACATAGCTGTGTGGGAGCAGGGGTGCTGGGGGCTGCGGAGCCGGAGGGGAGCAGCCGAACTGGGGCGCACGCCGCGCGCCGGCGCCTGCCGCCTCGGAAGCACGGGGCTCCCGAGCGCTTTGCTTAAGCAGCCTAAATCCAGGAGTCCATTAAAACACGGCTCAGCCGCTGATTCTTAGGTGATGTTTTATTCTGAAGGCCTTCACGCTTGTGTTTTGCAAAATATGTAACTGTGTATTATAGTAGAAATTTTTAAAAAAGTCGTAAGTAACATTGACAGTGTTCAGACCGATTCTTCAAACAAAAGTTTAAGCAGCTTTTTTAAATTTCATTTTTATGTTGTATTACATGTATCTGTTCCTGAAAGTGAATGATAAAATGGTCTTTTAACAAAACCAAAAAATCTAAAAAGCCCCAGAAAATGACATTTTCAGTCCTGTAGTAACGATATTCCTGCTGCTGACAGGCCGGGAAGTCGTTCAGTGGAACGCAGCAGGGAAATGGTTTAAGGATGTTGCTCTTAAGCCACAAGTCGCGTGCACTTAGATGCTGCTGGTGTACAAAGCTGTTCTTGAAAATAAATACAGCCTTACAGTAACTGAACCCCGATTTGTCGTCGGGTGCCGCCTCGCCCAGCCTTGCTGGTCCCGAGCAGTAGTGGCTGCCTCGGGTTCCCTCTTTCCTCGCACGCAGGGTCGGCTCTCTTCCCCAGCCTGCCACCTCCTGAGAGATGCCCTTGGAGCAGCTGGATAGTGCTGCGCCCGGAACTCTTCTCTCACAGCGTCTCAATTAAAAAAGTGTGGGAATGAGTCCTTAACCTGGGTGACTTTTCCCCTCGGTTGGCTGTATGGGCCCAGAAGAGGCTGTGCTGCGGGGGACGGAGTGACCTGTAGCTAGCAGGATCCTCTTCAGACGTTTGTCACCAGAGGAGCTGCAGTACCGAGCCATGCCCTTGCTGTTAGCAGCAGGAATGCTGTGCAAGTTAAACTATTTTTCTTTCAGTAACTTCTAAAACTTCCAGTTTCGTTTGGTGGAGCTCTGAGTAGAGATGGTGACTGGACCACATAGGTAGGTCAGTGTTGAGGGAGGTCACGATCAAGTCTCGAGGTATCTCGAAAGGTTCCACAGTGAATGTAAATATGCCTTATGGCTATTTCATCCAAGAAATGCGAAAGGTATATTAGAATATCGGTTATGTGAGGGATTGGAAGTACAGCTGACGGGTTACAGTGGTGGGAATGAGTGGTAGTGGCACCAGGAAACACGCATCCAGCAGGTCACAGTATTCCTTCCAGTCTGGTGAGCCCGGTTTCCTAACCGGTTACCCGTACCTGAGCACCCCCATGCTTGCCACCTTTGCTTTTCTGCTGGTTGGGGTGGAGATGTTCAGCTGAGGATGGTGTAGTTTGGTGTGTTCACTCACAGTGGTCTTCTGCAAACTATTTGACCTTCATCTTGCCTCGAAGTGGCCGTGCCATGAAGACTGAAAGGTAATTTGGAGTTGGAGTTGCACACTGATGAACGTGGGCACAGTCCTGCCGAGCTGTGCGGGGCGGCTGCCAGTCCTGTTAGCTTTTCCTGCGGGCGACGTTGACTTCAGGGTGTGAATGCGTTTCTGCTTGGGTGTTGGGGTTGACGAAGCAAGGAACTCTTGACGATACGTTCTGCATGTCCCGCTCACTGCTTGTTCTTTCTGTGCGAAACCGTAACACTTTTCTGTGTGTAACACTTAAGTTTCCTATTGGAGTAAGATTGATTTTTTTTTTTTAGTACTTATTTTTCAAAATAAAGTTTAAATGCCAAAATAAACTGGCATAGTGCTGATCTGCCAGGTAAAGCTATAGAAAGCTTGTTAGTAGCAGCATACTTGAACTGAGATAACTGTGTTAGGAGTGATAGCAAGACACATTTCTGCTTCCAGATCTGTGCTGTTACAGCTGTGGGATTATGGGATAATAGAGCTGTTAATGGGGAATGAGTTACAACTGGAATTGGAAAAAATGCTACCATTACATAATCTATAAACACATCTAAGAATATTGACTGAGTCTTCAGTTTTTGAAGTTGCTGTTCCTATGAATAACTTTGTCCAACTTTCTTTTTTTTGGGGGTGGGGGTAGTGCCAGAACAAACAAAGACAAGTGTAAGCCAGCCTCAGCCTGTCACCTCTAACGGCACTTCCACAGTAACCAGCACTAATAATAATGCCAAGCGGGCCACAGCCAACAGTCAGCAGCAGCAGACCTTGCCTCGATACCCTCCTCGTGAAGTACCACCGCGATTTCGACACCAGGAACAGAAACAGCTTCTGAAACGAGGTCAGCAGTTACCAGTTATAGCTGCAAACCTGGGATCTACTCCTAAAGTATTAAACGGCCAGTCAGGAGGCAGCACTGTCACAAATAAGCAGCCAGTGACCAACGGAGAAGTGCCGAACAGCAGCAAAAAACAGCCAGGTGAGGGGGGGGTACCTGTTTTCCTTTAACTAAAGTCTAATAGTTGAAATTCAATTCTCAGCAAAGTATTTGAGCTAATGCTATTTAAGCTTTAAATGTAAGCTGTGGCATGATGAGAATTTTTCCTGTGTCGTAGCTTAATATTGCAGGGTGGTTTCAGGCATCTTTGTGCAGGTTTTGTACTGAAACTCAGGACATTTCAGCTGCTTGTTGTTGCCAGTGGTGCGCAACAGACCTGTCTGTCTGCGAGCAGGGGCTGAAGCTGGTGTGACCACTGCTGTGTTCTGCATTTCCAGTCGTTATCGTAATAATTGATCTGAGCGTGGTCATGGTGCGAATCACCCAGTTTTGATACGTGGGTCTCAGAAGGAGGGGTCTTTCAGGCAGTTCCCAGAGCATTCCAACAGCATCTCAGGACTTTCTTCTTTTTTTTGGTGTGTGTTTGTTTTTGTTTTTTGGTTTAATTTGTCTTGCCATCTGGAGATACGGAGAGGGTACAGCTTGTTTAGAACAGCAGAACTGCGTGGTGGTGTTGGGTCAGAGTTTTTCTTTGTTCATCTACCTGAAGCTAGGTTGTTGTACAAACCTGATAGACCTCTACCTTTATTACTGTAAGTATTTAAGTATAGCTATCCTTCATTGTTTTGGCTTGTGACACGCTCCCTTCAACTACCTTCTAAAGGCGAGTAAACTTACCTGTCACCTGTGCATAATGTGCCACCCAGTGAATGTACCAGGATACAGTTCGGCAAATTTTTGGGGACAGTAAGGACAGTCTATTTTTGGCTGGAAAAAAGTAATTTTCTTTGTAGGGATCTAGATTTTCAAAGGGATTTGGTATTAATGCATGCTAACACTTAATATGGTGGACAAGTGCTTTCTTATTTTTATACTTGTATTTATTTTTTTAACGTGCATGATGTAACTTCTTCCCACAGATAGTTTCTTCTGAACTTTACTGAATCCCCAGTGTTACATGAAATTAGTGTTTTATATGCTAGTAGTGTTTTATATGCTGTGCAGGATGTGACTCCTAGCCCCCTCAGTTACAAAAAAAGATTTCTGGAAAATAGTGTTGATATTTCAAGTTTTAATTAAATTTTGAACTGTTCTGATTACTGGATCTCGAAGAAGCAGTATTTAAAATGAAAGCAAACAATCAAAGCATTGGAAGCAGTTTATCCATGTGCCCCTGGAGGAATGTTTCCGATATTACTTTCCAGTGTTATTTTTGTAACGTACTGATAGAACTCTTTGCCATTCCAAGAAGTGATTTTTAAGCAGTTTAATTTTTTTTTTCACTTGTACAATTTTGTTCCTGTCTATAGTCAGGTTTAAAGTGACCTTCCATGTACTTGCTTGCTCCTAAGATGAAACTTTCTCCAGCACGTATCCTCTGCTGGTCAAATTGTATGGTAGCAAGTAGCAATTTAAATAAAAATTCACATATAAACTAATCTAAGAAGTATTACTCCTTTTACAACCTATTAAACCCTTTAGTAGTACCTAGAGGGTTTTTTCAGTGTACTGTCCTTCATTTTGTGAGCCCCAGCCCAATATTTGATTAGTTGGGTTCCCATTTGTGTATTGCATTCTGCCCAGTTTTGCTCAAGTGCTTGGTTTTGTGCTGGCGTGGCTGGGCAGCCTTTAGGCTGGGAGACGTCCGCGGTCCCTCTGCGGTGCTGCCGCAACGCTGTGCTGCCTGTCCAAGGCAGCTGCTTTGCTGGAGTGGTTCTGCGGTTTGAAGAATACCTTAATTAATTGAGTAAGAAGTCTGTAAGTCCAGCTGGTAACGAAAAGGTTGTGGGAGCCTTTGAGGAGAGAAGGGTTGGCCAAATCACTTTCCTGTCTTAAGAAAATGTTTGTATTGTCTGTAGCATCCTGTCAGGTCTTTGTGAACTGTGTGCTGTGCTCAGGGCATTCCCTGTGTCCAAGGTGGACTGGTCAGCATCGACAAGTGGGCTTGGGAGGCCAGGGTCTCGTTTCTTGGTGCTGCGCTCTTGGAAGATCCCGTTCCTCTAGTATGACCGGGAATAAGGTCTGGTTTGGATCTTTTGTCATGTTCTTTGAGAAATGTAGGTAAGATGAGAACATAAAGGAAAATAACTTTTCAGTGTTGGATTTCTGTGATGGTTTCAAAATCTTGCCTAGTGAATTGCCTGTGAGGTAGCGTGGAGGTGGCCCTAGTCCAGCAGCATGCGAGAGTGACTCGGTGTCTTTTGACACCCTTGTATCTGCAAGGAAATACTGTTGTCATTTGCCTGTCTGCATCTTACTCGCTTGCCCTCCCTAGCTCCTCCTTTAGCCTCCAGCGGCAGCTTCTAGGTACTCTCCTTGTTGTGATCGCTGAAATTAAAATTCTCAATACATTTGACATACCTGTAGATCCCTTCCTCTTGAAAGAGTATCCATGTACAGGCCATTTGGGTTAACAAATTTTATACCCTAACGGAGTATCTTTGAAGATTGTTAAGTTCTTGGCTTTTTTTTTTTTAATCGTTTAATGGATATTGGGATTGATCAGTATTTCAGGGCTAAAAGAAAAACTGTAGCTTGAAGTGTGGAAGTCAAAATTGCTGGAATCGGTAATGGCTCCCGTTGTTCTAGCTTGTCGTTCCCTGACAGACCCCGGGCTAGGATCTCTCCTTAGTTCCAGCAGTGGTTGTAACTGTTGGATAGGTGTTTTGCAAAAGCCAGGGAACACAAATACTGCTAAATTTAAAGTCTTCCTTTGATTGTCCTGGCCACAGTAAGTTTTTATGTCTAGTATTGGAGAATTTTTCAGTCACATCAGTGGTTAAAAAAAAAAAAACTCTTGTGTTTTGCGTGGTCAATCATCTTCTGTTTTGAAAATGAACCTGCGTTGTTCAGAAGTAAAGCTTAAGAAGGGGTAGTCCTGTGGGTTGGGGTCTTTCTGCTGTTTTTAGCACATTTGGCACATTTTTTTGAATAAGACACGAGCGAAGCTCAGGCCGTGTAGTACTTCTGCAATAGATACAGTCTTGTACCAAGGTGGTTATTTTAAGAAATCTACAGAAGTAGCACTTGATCAGAACGTTTTCGTACCCAGTTCAGTTGTTTGCTTTACTGAAATTGTCCCCGATGTGTAAACTTCACATGAAAGCAAGGTCTTGAATGCTGCCTTGGTGTGTGTGTGTTTGCCTCTGGGCTTTGAAACGCATCGGAATCGCCGGGTGGTTATTGCAGAGTGAAGCAATCTATGCAGCGAGCTACGATATTTGGCAGCAGTGATTGCTTACAACTGTGGGGCAGAGCAGAACGGGAGAGCACCGTCGGGCTCCTGGCGTCAGTCTGCTTACTTGGACTCCTCCTCTGATGCGAGTGGGTCTCGCTTGGTCCTTGTGCATCTTGCCAGATGTTGGGCTACAGCCAGAGCCTCTGGAAACAGAAGGTTCTTGCGGGAGCTGGCGCGTTCGCTCTCGCTTACTGCAGGAGTCGGGGAAGAAGGGAGCAGTTGGGATTTGCAGCTACTGGTGATGGAGGTTGACTTAATTTAGGAAACCTTGTCTTAAAAGTAAGAGTTATGGTCTCCAACTGTAAAATTTGTGAATATGAAACATTAACTTTGGTTTCGTATGCTGCCTGGAGGACATTTGGAGGAAGAGCGGGAAATGGAAGTTCATTATGCACACACTTAGGCTGAACCGGTGTTGGACTGTACGCGGTTATTTCTGTTTGACAAATCACGTAGCAGAAGAGTGACTCTCGGGTGGAGAAAGCGTGCCCTTCAGAACAACGGCACGAACTTGCTCAAGTTTCAGGGCTGACCGCTGAAGTTCTAGGTTAGCACAGTCAGAACAGGTTTTGGTTTCGATGACTATAAATTCTTCCTCTCTTTTTGTATACATCAAACTTTTAAGATTAAGGACATGTTAAACTGGTTAACTAAATGCCAAATATATAAAAACTAGCTAGTAGTGGAAGTATTTAGTAAAAGCAGCAAAATTGCTAATAAATCTGAGCACTGCATGTAGCCAGCTGGGTTTGCTGTCGGTGTCTCTGCGCAGCGCTGTGGGCGAGGCGGTTCAGAACTGCCTTGTCGCTAGCGCAGTCATGGGCTTGAGATGGCTCTTAAGAGCAACCTGTCCTGAAAAAGGGGTGCCAATAAATGGCTTTCGTGTAGTGAGTGGTTTGGGGACTGTTCTCAAAGGGCTAGTTAACTTCAGTAACACTTCTGTAATTTTCTTGCCTTTTTTTTTTTTTGTAGGCATGCCTCCCATTCGGGACTTGGTGAGCCACTCCCCTAACCAGTCAGGTTAGCTATTTAAATCTCGCCCTTTTTTTGTACGAAGTGTGTTTGTAGTAGTTACATGTTTCACACAACTTTGATTTTTTTTTTTAATTTATTCTCTTGTTCTTTGGCTTATGTTTTTCAATAGCATGTGCTGTGTGAATAACTGGCTTAAGTATACTTTCTTTGTGCCATTACATACTACATTTGGTTAAACATTTTTAGTTTTATAAAATACCATCAGAACCAAACCTAACATTCATACCAAAACAGATGTTTCAGTTGTGTGGCACCTTGGCTCTAAAATACTAAGTGTCTTTTTTACCTTTATGCTTACACGTTCGATTGCCTCTTCGTGGTATTCGATTGAGTGATCTGTGCAAGCCGGTGCTTTGTATCAGAGACGTTTCACAGCGCTGTGGAGGAAATCACGTCTGGGGGCCTTTCTGTTTTGAGTGCTGAGTTTATGCTGGGGTAGCGCATCCCTGGGGCCTACAGCTGTGTATGTTGTTTACTGGGTATGACTGTGAAGAACACTTACTGTTTATTTTTAAGTAATATTTGGAGCGAATGTGCTGTGTGAGGGCTTGAGGACATGCTGTGTGAAACGCTCTGGAGCAACGCAGACGGGGCTGCAGAGTGGTTTGTGCTGGCTCTGCTTCTGGCCGTGCCATGTACCCGTCGGGCTGCTGCGGGCGCAGTGCTTAGGAGAACGTTTCGTGTTGCATCTCTTCTGTTTGCCTTGAAGACTGCTCCCGACGGGATGATGTTACAGAATCTCAGAATGGTCGGGGTTGGCAGGGACCTCTGTGGGTCACCCAGTCCAACCCCCCTGCCGAAGCAGGGTCACCCAGAGCAGGCTGTAGAGGACCTTGTCCAGGTGGGTCTTGAATATCTCCAGAGAAGGAGACTCCTTACAGGAACTCATGGATCAACAGAACCATGGAAGTCAT
>Ga0181612_160415_pt1 | contig 11917 bp, 11 predicted proteins | sample HoacroProtozoa21_FD_119630 | JGI IMG/M metagenome (GOLD analysis project Ga0181612, IMG submission 119630) | Hoatzin crop microbial communities from Cojedes, Venezuel. Combined Assembly of Gp0051906, Gp0051904, Gp0051908 | reverse complement strand
TGTTTTTCAAACCCCTCCGGGGATGGTGACTCCACCACTTCCCTGGGCAGCCTGGTCCAATGTCTGACCACTCTTTCAGTAAAGAAATTTTTCCTAATATCCAATCTAAACCTCCCCTGGTAGAACTTGAGGCCATTTCCTCTCGTCCTATCGCTAGTTACTTGGGAGAAGAGACCAACATCTGCCTCACTACACCCTCCTTTTAGGTAGTAGGTCACCCCTCAGCCTTCTCTTCTCCAGACTGAACAGCCCCCGTTCCCTCAGTCGCTTCTCGTAGGACTTGTTCTCCAGACCCCTCTCACCAGGCTTGTTGCCCGTCTCTGGACACGCTCCAGCCCCTCAATGTCCTTCTTGTTGTGAGGAGCCCAAAGCTGAACACGGTACTCGAGGTGTGGCCTCACCAGTGCCAAGTAGAGGGGGACCATCACCTCCCTACTCCTGCTGACCACACCATTCCTGACACAAGCCAGGATGCCGTTGGCCTTCTTGGCCACCCGGGCACTTTTCTGGTATTTATGTTGCTCTTTAGTTCATGACACTAAACATGTGCAATGACTCAATAATTCTGTGAAAAAAGTATATTGGGAAGCCTTCTCAATTATGTGCTTATGCTACAACCTAAATATTGATAACTTGTAACATTAGATTGAAACAGTTGATTGGTTAGATTAACATATTAATCACTTCTGCTCCAGAAAGATTTTTGCACTTGTTTCAGAAAAAGAGAGAACCGTTTGGCCTGTAGAAGTTCTTGGTCACCCTTTTTATGTGTACCATTTTTACAATTGCTGCCACTGATATACAATGAGTGTTGAAACTTCTGGCTTAACATCGTGAAAGGGAATTCAGGATTAAATCTAATCTATGTAGTATGGTAGCTTCATACACCACAAAAATGTTGGATCTTCTGGATAAGATTTTTTTCACACTACAAAAAACTGTGTGTTAATCAAATGTAAATCTTCGTTAGTGAATATAGGGTTACAGATTATGATGGTGATATGTAAAGGAGTCTTCTTACCTTACATTCATTGTGAGGGTAAGTAAAATGAGCACTTAAAACATCCAGTGTTCTGCTAAAAAGGGAATATAAGAATAACTACATTGTCTTTGGCTTTCAGAAGTCTTTGAATTGTTAGGAATTATTCATGTTTCTGTTTTGTGTGCTTTTTAATGATGTGTATATTTACACCTGAGCTCTATGTCAATAAAACACTGTGTTAGTGAGGATAAAATGTTACTTCAGTGCCTATGTGAAATAAATATCCTCCTTAGTCCTTCCAGAAGTCCACCTGCATGAAGATTACCCACCCTACAGCCACCGAAATACTTCTGCCAGATTAGAATCAAAGTGTAGCTTCATTCTGTGTTATTTCTGTTGCTGTTTGGTTTTTCAGTGCATTTGCTTTACTTATTCTTGTGGTGCTAGTATTATTTGAAGTTACTACGGCAACCTGTCACCATCTGCTATTATAAAGTATGCTGGGGTTTAGTTGCTAGGTGTTGAAGTTTGTCATCTTACTCATATGACCCGAATGCTTTTCAGATGTTTCTTTTCCTGTACATGTTGCATCCACAGCTAATGTGCACTGTAATAACAGTGGAAAAGATTCCGCGTTCTTTCCCCTTGACCTTAGAAAGCTCTATTTGTTTTACAGAGTACATCTGTGATCCCTTTTGATGTACTTTGTTATATACTCCACCGAAACAGCATTTCTTTTACCTTGGCCACTGTTTTGCAGTATTTATACTGAAGCCAGCCAGCATTATAGTTCATTTAAATTTGACACTAATTATGTTTTTCTTAAGTGGACAGGGAGTTTGAATCTTCCCCGAGACATTTTCTTCTCTGTCTTATTTTCATTTGACTACTTATTTGCTTGTGTTCCTGCTCCCAGTAGAAGTGCAATGCTCATACTATTGATTTCCTTATTTCTTTACCCATTTTTTGAAAGGCTGTCAGCCAATCGGTTAATTCAAAAATTAGAATTCAGTGCTGTTTCTGTTCTGGGTTCTTCTACATTTAAATGGAAATTAATGTTTTTAAGTTGGTAATCATACATTTTATTCAATCTCTTTATAGTAGTGCAGTGCATTCAGAATTATTTCTGTTAGTATTCTCTCATCAGTAAAGTGTTTACTGTGATATATTTATTTTTTATATATTTGACCTAGTTCTAAACAACATTTTCTGCTGTAATTGACAGGATAAATCCAAATAAGCCTAAGCATAGCTGAAATTACTTGTTAGGATTCTGTCTGAAGAACTGCACCTTCACTGCCACAATCATTTTTGTACTGTTTAATCCCTATGTGTAGTGCTTGACTTAATGAAATAAATTTTTGAATCATAAGTGTTAGACTATTGTGTTTATGGGTGGTGCTTGATTCTGAGCTTTTTCTGTCCATCCTGTGAGCATGCAGTCTGCATGCAAAGTGTAATAGATCGTTCTTGTGCAGAACTTACTCTGTTTTCAAGCAGTTCATGCTCTTTGCACATTCTAGTAGGAGGTACTTAAACAGCATGGGAGAATTTCAGTGAATAGAGAGAGATATTTGCAGATTTGGTCACAGCTCTTTATAGTCCTGTATTACACTTAAGTTCTGCCAGTGAGAATGGTGGTGTTGAGAGTGCGTGAGTACTTCAAAGATCCGAGGCTGCACCTGAGAAGTGCATCTTTATTGCTGGCATTTGGGGATTAGGAAGGAGGGGCAAACTTTTAACCTATGAAGAAGCTAGCAGTTCATTTCTTATAGTTGAGATCACTGGCAAGAAAATTATCAAAGATCGAACAGTGTGTATTTTCCTGCTTTACAGTTACATGGAAATGATGGAGGAAGTTTTTGTAGCAAGCCAGTTTTACTGTCACCTTTTTTTTGTAACATTCAGTCCCCCTGATGTCAATTTGACAGGTTTAGTGCAAGGTACTGGCCAGCAATACGTGATCCTTGCTTATGGCTCTTTTCAGTAATCAAGGTGTATCATCTGTTAATTTTAAAATCACCGTACACGGTTACTAAGAATAGGCATTTGTGCTGTACCGTAATCACAGATATAGCTAGACACATTTTAGAAGTTAGTTTTAACAAAAGAGATAACCTTAAAGTCTTTATGCCTTTAAGAAACATAATGCATCTATTCAATGCCTGTGAAGAAATGCTGCTTATTTCAAGAAGTGATTATTTAACATGAGCATGGAAAGGCATTCTGTGGCAAATGTTTAAGTACTAAAAATACAAGCTGTTATTCATGCAGAATTCTCTAACTTCTGTCAGTAATTTTTTCCAAAATCAAGACATGGGAATTAGACCCCCACACAATTTCATTACTGAATCCTTTCCAATTCATTATTACTTTCAGTTGTATGTTTAACATCACAGAAAAGATTTGTCTGATCCATAACTGTAAAAGTGAACTAGTACAGAAGGAAGACCAGCATTTCTTTTTAGAAGAGCATCAGTACCCGAGAACACGCGATTCCTTACCTGAAAGCTTTTGGTCTAGCTGCAGAAAATGTGTCTTCTTAGCCTTAAAAAGTAGGCAAGCCTCTCACTAGCACTAATGTTAGTCCAAAAGAAGGTATAATAGCTCCTTTATGTTGTCATTTTCACTGTTTATATGCAAGAAGTGTGCTGGGTCTGCTCACGTAGGAATAAATAAATAAAAAAAAGGCAGTACAAACTGAACAGCCTCTAACATATGAAAGTAAAAGACCTCTAGTGGCCATAACATGAAGTTAAAGAAGGCTTCCCTGCTCGAAGGGGTGGACAAAATGGTTGGGTACGACAAACTGCTGCTGATACTTTCGTAATGTGTGCCTTTGTTGCCTTTCTGCTGTAACAGAAGTGTAAAGTGAATCGGAGATAAACAGAGAATCTGATCAGTACCAGGTGGAAATTAAATTCTGGTCAGAGGGGCTGGGGAGTCCCTTTTATCAATTCTTAAAGCAGTATGATAAAAAGATCCAAGTAAATCCCGAAAGTTATTTTTGCATGCTCATTACTTCATAGTCTCTATTTTAATAAAATGAAAAACTTTAAAGCAGGTTCACTGTTAAAACAGTAATTAAAACTTTAGCAAATTATAAGGCATCAGTAAGGAGGATTCTTCAGGGGCTTGAAAGAAAACTGCAAGTCATTAGGCTCACTATTATTGCTTGAGAGATAAATGTCTTTGTGACTTTTGGTAAATTACAGTGAAAACCTAGGCTTATAAATAATTTTACATTTTTCAGCATTTCTGCTTTAGGAATTGAGAGAAATAAAATATTTCTTTTTCAGGAAGTTTGAAAAGTTTTGAGAGAAGAAGGTAGTAGTATTCTATAGAAGTTTTACGCAGTTCTGCAGTAGCTACTTAGATGCCTGCAGAATGTAAAAAATAACCTTTCTTGCAGTATTTCTTCCTATGAATAGCCTATGTTTCTAGAATTATTTGAACATTTTGATGCTAATATATGTTCTTCCTTGTGAATTTGGAAGAGAGGAGTCCTGGGCAACATTACATGACTTTTAGGTGTCTTAAGGTGGTATTGAGTTGTACTTTATATATAAAGTTTTCTTGCCACAATGTGTGTTTCTGTGCAGCATTTTATAAATAATGCAGCTTTCTCACCAGAGCCTACCCCTCGTCAGTGTAGCTTTTGTATTATCTTTTTCAAGTTCTTAGTGTGTTTCTTTCAGCTGGGCTTTCAAAAGCTTGAATATTATTTTATTTTTACATACATAAAAGGATTTATTAGGCTTTTAGAGTAGTTCAACTTCAGAAATGATACAATCCATTATCTTAAGTAACCTGGATATGTTGATTTCTGTCTGGTTTTCTTTCAGAGTCATTTTGTGGCGTGCATGACAGCAATCTTAAACCAGATGAACAACCAGCATTATTCAGTTTACATTGAAACATTTCAGACAAGTTCAGAACTAGTGGTGAGTACAAAATAATCATGGAGGTGATAAATAATTCTAAGTATTTTATTTCCTGTGAAATATCAGTCATATTGTTTCAGTGCATCTTGTCTGGTTCTTCCTAGAATGAAGTCTGTTTCTGTATGTTTTCTACCTCTCTGTCACTGTGTTGCCTCCCTCTTCTAACGGTGACTTTGGACAATACAGTAATCAGAAATTTGAAAGATGTGTAAATGTCAATGTTGTTGACCCTAGCACTGAGGTGGTAATGTAATAATCAAGAATAAGTAGTGGGATCTTTGTGTTATACTGTTCTGAGGAGAAAAAAACCTCACCACAAAACAACAAAAAAACCAACCCTCAACTAATTGAACCCTCCCTCCCGACTTTGTACATGGTGATCTATTTCCACTTTGCGCTTTCACTATTGAGTCTACTCTTGGTCCAGAAAATGTTGTATGCTAAGAGCAGTAAATGCCTTATTATTGCAATGCATGGTATAATTTAACAATACTTGGGGTATATTCTAATTTGTACCAGTGGCCACTATGTTCTAGAAGGTTTCAGTAGTCCTGTCCTTTTATACTCCTGGCATAACTCTGATATAAGTCTGGGTGTTGGGAAAGGTTTTGATTACACCATCTACAGTTTGTCCACAGCGGTAATATTTTCAATTGGCAAGATTTGTCCATTTTCCCTCTTTTCATAAAGTCAGAGTGGTGCCTTAACTGAAATGCTAACAGATCAAATCTTAGGTAGCTTTTGCAATTCTTCATGTGCTTTAGTTTACTTGAAAAGGTAACTGTACTTCAACATAATTTCGGCTTCCGAGCAGATTGAGTACTTGGTATTTGAAATTTTAGGAATGCTTAAACTACTTCAGCTGTTCTGCAGAGGAAAATAAAAAAATTAAAAAGACAAGACATCAATATATTCGATGGGTTTTGCTTTTTGTAAAGGCATTGGTTTGTTGTCTTCTTGTATTTTTCCGTACTGTAAGTACATGTCACTGAAGATGACAAAGATTTGGTTTTGAATAATGCTGTTGAGAACTATTCTCTGTAGGTAATATGGCAAGAAAGAGAACAAACTTCACAGAGAGTTGTTTGTGAGGTATTGTTAGTAAATGATGACATTTCAGCTTGCTAGTCTTGCAGACTTCTAGGTGACTTCCTTAGAAGTTCAAGGGTAAAACTGTGTATATGTGCTATACATGAAATATATCTGAAATGATTACATTCATTTTATTTAAGTTTATTATACAGTCATCTCTAAATACTTCTCGGAAGAGAAATAGTGTTTGTTTTGTTTGAAAACTTTGTGCCTTCAATTTTTAATTCAGAATACTAAATTTGGACTAAATGGACTAAATAATAGGTTTGAAAAATATAGGATTTTTTAATTCTTTTTAATTCTGCATAGTGAGACTGTTTTGCTAATTAATAAAAATTCAACAGCTTTACTCCAAAGTACTGTAACTTGTCATTTCCATTCATTTATGGCTTATCTTTTCTTAAGAGCCCGAAGTAATGACTTTTAGCTTTCATTTGGAATCGGAGGCTGCTGTTTTAGAGGACTTCAGTTCCACTCTGGGGCTTACTGATACCACCAGGAATTTTTCCATTGACTTTGCTGGGAGCGAAGTGGAGCCCTCCAACTTAGTTCTTTAGTCGCAGTAGGAGCACTTAAACTTTCTGTTACACAGTCACAGACTCAGTGTATTTTGTTGTTCTAGGACTTCTTGATGGAAACGTTCATAATGTTCAAAGATCTCATTGGAAAGAATGTTTACCCTTCAGACTGGATGGCAATGAGCATGGTGCAGAACAGGTAAAATGGGGCTGGAGGTTCAGCGCTCGTGTTCCATGTGCTCGTGAAAAGCAAACTTGTTTCATGTCTGTCTACAGAAATTTTTGCTATGCAGTCTAAGACGATTGTATCATTCCAGTTTGGTTAATGCCAAGAAGGTCATCTGAAATAATTTGCTGACAACACGTTAAATAGCTAGCTGCCTGTGCTTAAAGTCCACTTACAATGGCAAGGGAAGAAAAGGTGTTTTTAACAGTGAAGTGGAAGTACATAGTTGGTCTCTGTGTTGACAGTCAACAGAAGCCAAACTGTGAAAGGCATGTGGAATCTCAAATGTACGATTTCAGCACAGGGTTAGAATGTCCTTACTAATATGTCAGTAAGTTTATTGTGATGCAGGAGTTATCAAACACAATTTTCTTTCTGAGACAATATGGTTGTTTGGATTGCTAAGAAGTCTGATGATAAAGACCAAAGCTTGGAGCGCAATACACTATTTGTAGAAGGAGTTTGGATCCACAGTGCTTACTGTAGCTCATATAATTGAGGAAATGTGTTGCTGTACTATAGAGCATTTGGGATTTCATCATGACCAATTACTTCAGACTCAGGTATATTGCCTCTAGATCAAGACGCCATCTAAGCAAAAGTTTGTATAATCAAATTTATCATGCTCCCTAGTGTTTTCTCTATGAGAGCTTGCTATTAATAAGAAAGCTTTACATAGTCTTATAAAATTGGCTGAAAGAAATATCTTGTGGACATACACTGTGCAGATTGTATAATTTTACCCACAGCTATAATCTGTCTGTTTCGGTGTCACCATAAATGATGGTGGGATAATCAAAGTATTGCTTTGTCTGTATTAAGCCACAGGACCACTCTTGTCTTGGTTTTAGGATTGCAAGTACCCTAAGTGAAATTTCACATCATATGGATTTTGCTGCCACATGAGCTGTTTTCAGTTCATCATTTCCATATCATGTGCTACTGAATTGGACAGAAAAAGAATTGCACCTTTGTGCACCTCCACCATTGATAAGGGTTAGACAGCTGGCTTGGGCCAGCATGTCACAGATGTATTCCTTAAGAGTATCTTTGAAATATTGCTTGTTTGAAGAGGAAGGAAATGTTCTTCCCTTGAGGTGTGAATTGTGTTGTTTATTATGGGCATCAGTTAGAAATGAATGTTTTTGGCAACAAGGAAAGGCCAGTATATAGGGTACAGGGTGGGCTCTGTAAAGATTTATTTCCTAATAATTGTTCTAGCCTTTCTGAGTTACTGACTGACATTTGTGTCTCTAGTCTACAACAGAGGAAAGCAAGGGAGAGTTGGACTGAGAATGCCAAGTAAAACACATGGCTACTCTAAACAAAGTTAGTTGGTCCAATTTTTTTATTTGTGGCACTTGCAGGTGAGGAAGAGTTTCCTCAAAATTTGAACACAGAGGTTTTACAAGCATCTGCATATGTAGAAGAAACTGAACAAAAAAAGTAGCTGTGAGCCTGCGACCACCTCACCTTGTGGATTTTTCTTTTTTTGTTTGCTGGATTTCCTCGTCATACTGAGTGGTAATGACAGCTAAATATCTCACCAAAAGGGATCTCGATTTGGGAAAAAAAGAACTTCATTTACATTTTTTTATTTATTTGGCTGTAACCTTGAGGGCTGAGCTTTATCTTGCTGCTTCTTCTCAAAGAAGCACTTTGAGTTTATGTGCTGGACTGGATTATGAAGTGGATATACTCTTTTTTTTTTTTTTTTTTCAGCAAGACGTCTGCTGTTGGCGAGGTGGATTTTGATCACCTGTGCCATCATTATTTTAGTTTTCTAGAAATGGCAGTAACAGTGAGTTTTCTAGAAGTCACAGAGAGACTAGTCTAAGAGTTAAGTCTCAAAGATGCATAGGTTCCAATTAACTTAAAGTCCACAGATGCTGTTTATTTGAAATGTCACAGTTATGTAATTTTACTGTTCTAGTTTTATAATATTGAAAAGGAGAGAATAGAGGGTGCTTAATAAAGTCGATAATCTCCTGGAAGTGTTTGGTCTTGAAGAAAATGTCATCTAGCATTGGAATGGTATGATGTTAAATGAAAAGGGTTTCTTGTATGTGTTCCATGATTCAAAGTGAGGATTGTGGTTCTAGTGGGTAGTGACGACAGCAGTGAGGGCTTGGGTGCCTCAACCTCACCTTCTGTCACTCGCATACACTGATGTTCATGCAGAGAGATCACTAACCCTTCTTTCGAGGTGGGCAGGTACATACATACATGCTGGTGGATGTGTTCTTGCCATGTAGATGGTGGTGCTTTCATCCCACTTGTTTCTCTCTCTGAGTCAGTCTTTGGCCTATAAAGGCACAATCTAATTCAGTGCACAATTCTTACGTTGCCACTGCTGCAATTTGCAATTATTTTTAGTGTAGCAAGGATTACTCTATAAAAGTATCAGCTTAGTACTAAAGTAACTTAACAATCTTCTATTGTAAGTAAACATATCAAACCTTTCATCTGTAAAATGGTTTCTCTTATCTAGAAAATACTGTTAACATCTGCATTATGCGCAAGTACAGGGTTTTATTTATGCTGTGGGGGCGGGGGAGGTGTCAATCCTTGTTCAAAGAATATGCCTTTGGGGCTTGGGGGATCACCTGGTGATATCTATATTGCCTCAGTTACTGACAATAGAAATTCATTTGCAGTACTGTACATTTTTAGATAATGCCTGCTGATGACTGTGAACTTTGTGGGACAATTTCATCCAGGCAGGCTTTGTTGCTCTAAACTAGCTTGCACTGGGCAAGTCAAATGAAAATATTTAAAGGAAAAAGTCAGCATTAAAAAAAAAGAATGTTTAGAAGCTATTTAACAGTGCTTCTGTGAACAGAAATTGATTGCCGAAATTGATTTGGCACTGTTTATACTCTTTGATTATGTTGCTGCTCCCAAGATTACATAAGGAAATGAGTTATTGATCCTACTGTTACATCTGAATTTTATATTATATCAACAACTAGGTGGGGGGATTTTTGTTACCAGTCTTTATAGAGTTTGCGGTTTTTTTGTTTTGGGTTTTTTTGAGGGGGTGGGTGTTCTATGAAATAAATTGAAGAATAATTTGAATTTCTAGATTTGTCTTATTAACATGCTTTACTCCAAACCAGAGAAGCAGCAAAGAAAAAATCACAAGGGGTCAGGCTGGGGTCTCATAACAATGAGAGAAGAACTCAGGGTGGCTGTAGTGAGGCAGGTGTTGGTCTCTTCTCCTGGGTAACTAGCAATAGGATGAGAGGCAATGGCCTCAAGCTACATCAGGGGAGGTTTAGATTGGAGATTAGGAAAATTTTATTCCTGGAAGAGTGGTCAGGCACTGGAATAGGCTGCCCAGGGATGTGGATGAGTCCCCATCCCTGGAGGTATTCAAAAAACGCGTAGATGTGGCACTTCAGTATATGGTTTAGTAGGCATGGTGTTGCTGGGCGGATGGTTGGACTTGATCATCTTAGAAGTCTCTTCCAACCTATGATTCTGTGATTCTGTGATTCTATGATGGAATCAGGAATCAGGATTATACCTGATATATTGAACATTTTTCTCAGTGAACTGGAGGCAGGTGTAGCATTACAATGATCTAAAATTTGTGGAAGGCAAAATAATTAGAGTGATAAATAAAACTGGCCAGGACAGTCACAAAAAAATGTGTCTTACCCTGAGCTCTTCCATACATGCAGGTGTGGGAGAAGAAGATAAGAGCAAGAGGATAAACTTAACCAGGAGAGTGGCATTGCTGGGGCTGTGTGGAGGTCTGGTTGCATCCATCTGAGAAGAGCATTGGCAAACTGGATATGGAGACAGGTCAAGAAAATACTTAAAGGAAATGTCGTACAGTGAGAAACTTCAAGAGCTTGAGCTATTTATCTTACCAAAATCAGCAGTGAAAAATTACTTGGGTTTAATGTATATTAGCCTACAGGGGAGGCAATATAGAATATTCTAGGTCCCTTAAATTTCACAGAGAAAGACCTAGTAAAAAGATATTGTTACGCTCAAACCAGTTGAATTCAAATTACTCTCTGATTTTAATAGCAAGGATCGTTAACAACAGAGGGGATTAGTTCCAAATTCTTGCTTTTCTATGTTTTTAGAGAAGGGATTTGACCTAGGGCTGCCCATGTTCCCCTGGAGTTTGGGCAAAGCTGATTCAGAGCCCCTAGGGGAGGTGAATGGGGTGGTGAATGTACCAGGCTGAGGTGCTGAGGAGAGAGCCGTCAATCTGCTGAATCTGAACTGACTCCTTCCAGCTCCTAAAAAGGACCTGTTTGGGCTGTCGCTTATCTATGAATCACAATTTGAAAGCTGATTGAGGGATAAAAACATTTCTTATTTAAACAACTCTGTGCAAAATTGTTTCATAATCACCAAATAATTCAATATTCCAGGCAGAATTTTCTCATAATAGGCTCTAACTTGCTGCATCACGACTCATAAATCTTAGTTTACTCCAACCCAAGCTGATATGCTTTTTATTCTTCAAGCAAATTGAAACCGAATGTTGTAGACAGCATTGTAATCTATTCTTTTTTCATCATCATTATTATTGCTGTTGTTATTGTTGTTATTACTAAGATATTTGAACGTTTTTATTATCCTTTGTTAAATGCTCACAGTCTGCTTGGCGTTGTAGAAGCAACAGTAGATAACACCTGCCCCCGAGTACATATAATTTGAGCCTCTGATCTGGCAATTTAAAATGCGTGGCTGGAATCCACATTAAAGTTAACGGTGCTCCACTTGAGCACAGTGGTCTGCCTGAGCATTACAAATTGCAGGATCGGGGCCGTAAGCATTTGCATGTGGATAGAAGATTCCACTTAGTCTCTTCAAGTCAAAGCTTACTGCTAGACCAGAAAGTGTGATTTCCATACCTTGGAAGGATACAAGAACTGCTCTGAAACCAGGTGTCCAGCTTTACAGATTTGTGGTTGTTTTCCTTACTTTGGGTGGAAACCTTTCTCTGACCCAAATTTCATGTCAACCAGAGGCTCTTTCAATGCAGCAGCCTGCCATAGAAATGGCCATTGGTGTTGACTTCGCTGTAGACAAGGGCTCTGGAAGTCGCCTGTGGGTCTGGAGCAGAGCCAGGAGGTGCTGCCGAGAGGTACCCAACTCCTCCAGCATCCCTTGCGGGGGACGGACAGGC
>Ga0181612_140776_pt1 | contig 11917 bp, 8 predicted proteins | sample HoacroProtozoa21_FD_119630 | JGI IMG/M metagenome (GOLD analysis project Ga0181612, IMG submission 119630) | Hoatzin crop microbial communities from Cojedes, Venezuel. Combined Assembly of Gp0051906, Gp0051904, Gp0051908 | reverse complement strand
CCCCAACTCTCTCAGCCTTTCCTCATAGGAGAGGTGTTCCAGCCCTTGGATCATTTTTGTGGCCCTGATGTCTGATCTGGCCTCTGATTTGCGTCACACAGCAGGAATTTGCTGGTGTATTAAACAGCCCACAGGCTCCTGCTGCCCGCCACAGACGAGAGGACTTCCCTGCCTGCAGCTGTCTCTGCCAGGCTCCTTGCCTTGTTTTTCCATCACACAGTTATAATTGCAAATGCACATTCTGCATTGCCACCCAGACTTGCTCCATGTGGCTCTGCACTCCAGTGCCTCCGTGCAGCTGCCCTACACTGTTCCGTGCAGCTCTCCCTTCAGTCTCCTGCTCCGTCATTCAGCATTGCTGACAAATGACCCTCGAGGATACTCTTGGCAGAACCAATTGATTTTTCTTGCCCCCCAGGAGTCTGCAGGACAAACAGCTGCTCTATTGATCATGAACGTTAAGTTACAAATAGCACGTCTTCATCGCCTGTACTGGCAGCTTCTTCTGCTGCTGCTAAACATTGCAGCTGTAGAGACAAAATGCAAAGAACAACCACCCCAATCCTCCGGTCCTCGTGGCCTTGGAAGAGCTACACACATGGCTGCCAAACGCAGAGTACGTGGGCTTTGCTAACCAGGTCTGGGTGGACAGTCTAGGGTTTGAAAGGAAGCTAAAAATGTTAAGGATACACATTGGTGCTGGCAGACCTGGAGCTCTGGGTGGTGGGTAGAGAAGCACCATGCTCCTGTGGTCCTTGAGCGTCAGCTGTGTCCCTCAGTCCATCTGTGTCACCCCACATCTGCCCCAGTGTAAAGAAGGGGTTTAACCTACATTAAATCAATTGATGGAGTTACACCCCTCTGTCCGCTACCCCCTTCTATCTCTGATGCCCCTACCTGAAAAAGGCAGCTGAAACATTGGATGAAGCTCAGCGAATAACCACCAGAAAGTCTGATTCTGGAAACGTGCCTCACGGGAAGAGATAATTTAATTTTTTCAGAATGCAGGAATGCAGTGTTATTTACAAATACCTTTGCTGGGACAAAAAAAAAATCTGGCATTGAGGGGTGTAGTAATCTGTTAGACAAAGACAGCAAATATCTGTGGCTTGGAACCTAACACGACAAAGACAAAGAAGGCGCTTTATCTTCTCTAAACATCGAAGAGACATCAGAGCAGAACTGCAGACTTTTCTGAAAAAGGGGCTCCAGTTTAAACGAATTGATGCTGGGATGACTGGGTGAGGCTTTCTCATCTCTGTTAGGCATGCAGCAACCTTTCAAAGAAGTCCTGCTGGCTTTTGAATCCTTCTAGCTTTGGGAAGCAGCAGGGTCCCTGTGCCTGGTTTGAAATTGCATGGGTTAATATACCCTACAGCGGCTTGCTGAAGCCTCGGCAGGCCAGGTAAAGCATTAGCAGTGGCAGAACTGTTAGGATTGTATAGATAAAACATCCAATAGTTTGCTTTAATTATGACAATACCAATCTGTTTGCTTTATGCAGTGTTTGTCATAATATGAAGCATGGTTACCAAAATTATCGTGTAGACTAGTCTGTATATAATAGCAGGCCAAGAGGTTAGAAGAGGAAGGGTTTCCGGGTTGGGTAGGAGGCACAAAGTAAAACTACCAGATAAACAAGCCATAACTTCTGTCAAGAATCTATCAACAGATTCCCACCACGTGCACTGCAAATGGGCAGCTGTGCAGAGAAGTCCGCCTGAAGCGGCGTCTCGAGCACTGCCGTGATTTCCAAGTGATGCTGGCAGGACGGCATTTCCAACTTTAAATAATATCAATCAAGAGACGCCTGCCAAGGGAACCCAGGATTTGGGGCAGTGTCTGAGTTATCCAAAATGTCAAGGGGTTGGATACTGGGCTTTGGTCTAGGCTTGTATATAATGAGCTTCACGAATGAATTCATAGGGGTCCTTCTCTGGCTGGAGAGATGCTGCCTGTGAGATCAAAGAAAGGATGAGCCAATGGCTGGGCTCTGGTCCAAGGCTTTCATGCTGTGCCCTGCTCTGATGTGGACTTCCCCTGGGCAAGTCTCTTGGGGAAATCTGTTTAACTGACCTGCAGCAGTCTCCACTTTTCTCTGTCTGTAGAGACAAACAAGCACTTCTAGGCTTAATTTTAGAGGACTCTTTTGGAGGAGATGGAAGTAAAGCTGCTCTGAGTAAAATCGTGGCTGTTAATTTGATCCTGGGTGCTTGAACCACAGAGAGAGAATTTTGTTTGGTTCCTTTAAGCTTATGTGAGGAAAGTCCTGTTTGTATCCACTGAGGGTCAAAAGAGAAGCTAAGGGGGTCTTCTGCAAGGGAGAGAGGCAAGACCTTCAGAGCATCCCCGAGAATGCCTCTTCTGGAGCTGGAGCTCAGACTAGTGCTTGCTCTTTGGCTGTTCCTAGTGAGAAGAGCAAAGGTGATGTCGTTGGAGGAGATATGTTTGGATCAGAACTCTTGATTGAAATTTTGACACAACAAAAAATCTATTCTGGCAGATCTGCACATTCATGGAGCATTTCTCATCTCTACATGGCTGTCTGAGAGTCAGCTGGTGCTCAAATATACTTCTCTCCACGACCCATATGAGATCCAAACTCTGGACCACATTTACCCACTGAGGCATGGCACTGCAGACCGTTCTGACCTCTGCCCACATTTATCTTTTGATGAGCAGCTTCATGTCAGGTCTCCAGAAAGCTCTTCTGAAGTGACACCTTTCTCTCCTTATAAGAGCCCTACATGCTTATCGCACCTAGTCAATCACGTCTTGCAGTCAAGAGCAGAGCGCTCAAGGAAAATCAGCGCTTCACATCCCGTTCAGCCCTTTTACAGCAGCTGCAAGTCAGGTGCATTACCTGAGAGAGCTGGACTGAGTGGGTGATAGGGCTGGAAGGAGTCAGGTAAAGAGGTTTGTTTGTCCAGCTGAAGCTGAGTCAAAAGGACATGATATCAAGAGTAACGGGGGACACACTTGTGCACGTTTTCCCTTTGTTTCATCTCTCCTTGTGGTCCTAAGCACATTTCATTTTTTTGGTGGGCTGTTGCCAAGATGGCCTGATATTGTCGAGTCAACGAGGAAAGCAGTTCAGCAAGGGCTGCCAGTTGTTCAATTTCCTGCTATTAATGTAGCTTAAAGTCTACGGTAAATATTTACCTTTGCTTTTCTATGGCCTGGTGTTGGCAGGTGATGGACAGCAGTCTGCCCTTCCCAACATGAAGCCTTGGGTTTATTAAGGCAAGTAGAAGAAGGGGAATGGAGCTGGGAGAGGGCTACTTACCTTCTCATTGGGATGGCGGAAGCTTCTCTCCGCAAGCTTTCACTGAGATTGCCGTGAGATGAACAAGGACTTTCTGCTACTTGTAGACTCAGCTTTATTCCATCTCAGAGGCTCTTTCTTGCCGCATGGGCAGCTGGAAAGGAGAACCTCAGTCCTGAGCTGGGCTGTTAGCTCTACATACAGCCGTGAAGGAAAAGGAAAATCACTTGTGTTAGAACTCAAACCCATACGTACATTAATCTGATCTCTGACGCTATAGTCAAGCGTTCTGAAGAAGGATAGTTTCATGAACTAAGACCTTGATATCCTGCCAGCCTTGGCACATTGTAAAAACACTTAGAGAATCTCGCATCTCTGCCAGGGAAGTTTTGGTGCTTTTTGCAGCTTTTTGCTGCTGTGTATACTTTAGTAATGGAACCAGGTCTAAGCAAAGCCAGTTCTTTGTCCAGGGTAAAGGTCTCTGTTGGTCCAATGTCCTCTTCTCAGTTTGGGACCGTTGTGTGGATGATTATATGGACAGCCTGCAGTCAGCAGAGGAAAACATCAACCTGCACATCTCAGCAAGCAGCTGAATTGCAGCTACACACTCTGTGATGGCAAAAAAACCAGGAAAGCAGGACTTGAGACTTCTTTTCAGATATGACCTGGAGACCTGGGAACATACAGGGACAGGATCTTGCAGCAAACGGAGCAGGGAGGGGGCAGACTGGGGACATGAGGAAGAGGAATCACATGTGGGAAAGAAAGGATCAGAGAAATGGGAAGTAGGCGAGTATTGCAGTGGACATTTCCCCCGCATCCCTGTTACGTCCCAATACCCGAACTGTACCCACCAGAAAGCACTGAAATACTGCAGTGAATTAATCAATTATTTCTTGTGCTTGGGGGCATGCTGCAGTCTCCCAGTCTGCCTCTGCCTGGGATGCCCTGCAGAGCATGGGATGTGTGCTGTCATGTGACTTTTCAGGTGGCACCGTGTAGCATAAGCATCACCCAGCACTTCTCGTGTCAAACCTCCTCATCACGTAGCCAACGTACACAGCGGATGCTGCTGCTAGTCCGTGAGCACGCACACCGCACCAGATCCACTGCTGCACTCCCTGCACCCTCTTCACAAGGGTGGAGGGACGAAGGCCCTCTTCCTCTTTCCCAGCACACGAGAGACATTTCTGTCTTCTACTGCAAGACCACAGAAGCTCAGATGCATGTGGGGAGATCACTCTTGTTCCCTTCCTGGGCCTCACCACGGGAAGGGGATAACATGCTCTACTTTTAGGCTTTTTCGTCCTAAAATGGGAGTCCTCCAGCTCTGATCCAAGCACTGGAATCCTCCCCAGAGCTCCTGTTATGTGACTAACAATGCCCAGAAGGGCAAAAGCAAGCCAAGACCTCGCTTGTTTTCCTGTGTCATCTTTCACTGGATATCAGGTCCCTGTATTCCCTGGCTGCTTTCCCCTGTATTAGCTTCCTCATCCTTGTTCTCACCAGCCCTCCCCTCCATGGAGCTCCACTTGTTGTTTAACCTATTGGCTCCCTCTCCTTTCCTTCCTCTGTTGTCTAGGGCTCTGGTTCCTCTGCAATGTCGTCCTCATCTTCCCCTGCCCCAGAGCAGCCATGGGGATCAGACCTGCCTTCTCCTCCCAAATGCTTGCCCAGACCCACTCCTGCCCTTGCACTTGGAAGGAGGTGGACAGGAGGGTGACAGGCCCGTGTTTCTTCATGCTAATGCAGGTGGCCTGTGCTAATAGCCCTGACACGGACAATTCCACTTTCCTCAGCCTTTCCGCAAGTCAAGCCTACACCTGCTAACAGTACTCATTAACGCTGATGAGGCTAGCTAATGGCACTCTTGTGCACACATCTGAGCGACAGCAAAACCCAGAGGGACAAGGAAGGAAGAAATTGCCTTCGCGCATAGCTGTGCTGTTTCCTCTTTGCAGTTATCAAGGCGGTTGTGGAGGGAGGGCAGAACTTGCTCAGAGCTGGCAGATAACTCTGTGTGCTGAGTCAGGGCTCCTTTTCTGGTTCAGAATTGGAGATTTTGAGCTTTACTGGGCACAGCTATGTTTGCAGTATGACTGAGGGCTGTCTGTTCTGCACCTTTGCCTCACTACAGGTTTCTGGGCTGTAGTAGCAAATGCCTTGTAAAGACAGAAGTGCTTTCAAGCATGGGCTGTGCTGGACACAACGCAGGTGAGACAGATATACAGCAGGGAGAGAAAAAGGCGAAAGTTTATTCCTGGATACCCATCCCCTGGCATGCCAAAAGACTACAGACATCAATGTGTTGTGACTCAGGCAGGTGAGCTCACGGTGAGCAGAGACCTCTTGTCACAGTAGTGGCTGAGATCCCAAGAAATACATGTGAGATTTTTGACGGTCTTTTTTTGCTAGCCTCTGGGCAGCTGCTAGAAAAGGGTATTTCTAATTCACTTTATAGGATTTTAGATGCATAAGAGAATCACAGCACATCAAAGAGGGATGAATGCTGTAATTCCCCTGAAAGGCTGGGGCTTTTACAGAGCATCTTTATTGCTGCTAAGCTCTTTAGGGAACACTGTTCTGTGTACCGCAGACTTTGTGGTGGTAGTATGATATGCAATGCCTATCCATCCTTGGTACTATTTCAGCCTCTGGGTAATGATCCAGATCCTCAAAGGCTGTTAAGTGCCTGATTTTGTTCGAAACCATTGGGAATTTGGCATCTAAATCTTTAAATACTTTGCATGGAAGACTAACCTGCAAAAGCTGACTTCTATGTGCCTTACCTAAACAGTCTCTGCATATATTTAATGATGCTTCGAGCTATTCACATTGCCTGTGGAGGCTTTGCTATTGTATCATGTGTGGCTTTGACTGCGCTGTCCTCATCAGAGAAAGGGCAGGTTGGGGTAGGAACAGGACTATTGCAGTCCCTCTTGGTGATCACTAAGAGGCAAGCCAAGGAGATACCCTGAGCAGCAGGATGGTGCAGATCCAGGGGTAAGAGACCTCACCCCAATCTCCAGAAACAGAGAACTGAGGGAGGCTTCAGCAGCAATGAGAACTGGCAGGTGGAAGGTGCCCACCAAAACTGTGCCATCTGGGAGAGTGTTTCTGATGATAGCTGAGCTTTCGGTACTGATTTTCAACTTTGTGCTCTGAGCAGAAATGGATGACTTTAAATAGGACAGAAATTTAGCAAGTGCTGCATCCTGAGGAAAAGCAAGATGTGTAAACAATATGGATTAAACAGAGAGCCCAAAAGTCACTGAAAAAATAGGGTAGTTTGTGAATGATTTAGCCTCTTTCCAATTTTTAGAGACTGTGTCCTTGATAAGGGACCAGACCCTGCTTTGGAGCTGGTATAAAATGAAGAAGGACCACTGAAAATTCTGGATAAGGCAATATTACCAGATAAAGAGAATTATCCAGTCTCAGTTGCCTTTTGTGGGGATTGAATAACACACAGACAGTAAAGGGAATTCAGACTACTACAAGTTAAGTTTACAGAAGGACAGAGCTTCAACTGAGACCCTGTTTAGGAACTTGAAAATCTAAGCAAATAATCTTAGAGATTTTATACTGACCTCAAATGATCAACTGCGCTGAGAAAGATGCTAAGACATTTCTGTATGTGGCAAAAATACTGTTGATAGCAAAAGAAAGGGAGGTGTGAAGCTGTAGCTTGTTGGAACAACGAAACTAAAATAAGCTATGCACTGAGCCTGCACTATTCCTCCTCTTTTTCTGAAGCAGTCTTGGCAAAAGACAATACTGTTAACACCTCTGTATACCTGACACACATTTTCATTACAAACTGCTCAGATGGCACGGAAAGGTCTAAGAGTGTGTTGTGGGTTGGTGGGCATGGGTTTTTGGGGTTTGCACGGAAGTGCAGACCTTTGAGGCATGAAATATTTTCTATGAATGATGGGCTGGTGAAATATGGTGACAGAAGTGTGAAGTTGCCAGCCTGGCCGAGAAGTCAGAGCCTGATCTGTGTGTGCTGATGCATCATTTAACAGAGAGCTGCCAAGAAGGTGGTGTCAGCTGTTAGGCGCCTGTGTCAGTGGTTTGCAGATGAATAAGGAAATAGGCAGAAGGAAAACATTGTACAATTGGCCCTGGGAAGGCTCACCGTGTTCATGGCCATTTCTAGAATGGGAAACAATGACCAGGACAACAGTCTCACATCCTGTGGGGTAGTGCCACAGTGTTGGTAGCCCTCATCACAACCTCTTGGAAAGAAAATCCTCTTCAAAGGAATAGAGCTCTCAGCAAAAAGGGCACTGAGTCAGCTGTATTGTTTGGGAAAGCCTCAAAGAGGTCATATTCCCAGCAATGGCAATTGCTGTGCCCTGGGATGATCAAAAGCCTGAGTTAATGGACCAACTGCAGCTGACAGCATCATGCTGGTGTTCTGGGTGAGACCTACAGGTCCCTGCACTAGCCGACTGAACACTGTCCATTGGTAGATTCCAGATATGTAATTTTATTTCAGACACAGGACTCAGCTGCCCAAACAGAAGTGAACGCTATGGGATACCTAAGGGTAGGGTCATCGGGACAGTGCAGGACTTGCAGGAGAACCACAGTCTTGTGCAGTGACACCCCACCCCATCATGACTACCATGGCATTAGGCACTGCCCTATTGGCAACTGAGCCCTTCCCTTGAGGAACTTTGGTGCTGGATGAAGATACACACATTAAAATATCTCCATGTGCAGGTGGTGTCTGGGGTCCTCTTACATCCCTGGAGATCTAGGCAAGGTGGAGGCCAAGGTCACTTAGCTGGGAGGTCTCTGCTTCCATGAGCTGACTAGCTCTCAAGGACTCCACTGCCCACAACAAGAAATGGGACAACCAGTGCTGCTAGGAACAACTGTACTCATCCCTGGATAGACCCCTGTGTTGCAGTGATGTTGACAGTTTAGTCTTTCTTACCATTGGATTGGTCAGGGAAGCAGTTTAGGGGAAACATGTGAAGCAGTTTAGGGGAAACATGTATGTGTTGTAACAGGCAGTTTAAGGCATTGCAAATGTTGTGTTCCTGTGGAACGGAGGTGGCTGTCCCATGGTGAGACCTTGGGGAGGCAGAGTACTCTAGGATGCTCCAGCTTGGATCAACCATAAAGCCTGCTGTGCTGAATGGTAACACCAGTGAGTGCCAGGAAAAGCCGTTCACTAGCCGTTCACCAGACATAGTAGCCTTCCAGCTGGAGGGGCAATGGACATGTGAGTGAGGAGACACGGAGCAGTAACAACAGTTATTGCTGTTCATGGTGCAGGTTTTGCTGTTTTCCTAGGATAATTTTTTGTATTTCTGTGTAATATAAAACATCTACGTACTGTTGGGGACAGAATTTTCCAGCATCCTTAGCCTCACATACCCTTTAAACATGGCTCTTAAATCATCCTAGTGACTTTATACTGGAGTGAATTTCAACCTGGATGCCTGAGATGGATTCTTTTTCTGTGCTTGGAAGCATCAGCATTTAAGTGACTGTGTGGATGGACAGACAGTGGGAATTAGGACAGCAAGCCCCGATTTCACAACATGCCAGGAAGAAATATCGAAAAAGAGTAGGATAGCATCATAATCTGGTTCTGTTGTTCATCTTCTCTGTTCTTCCGGGGGAGCAAGCAGAAAAGCAGAGTTTGCTGGAAAGCATGTTCATTTTCACAGCTTTTTCGTATGCTTATCTGCAGTTTAGGAGATTTAGTGATCCAAGTTTCCCTGATTCCAAGATTCCCCCTGCCCATGGCAGAGGGGTTGGAACTAGATGATCTATAAGGTCCCTTCCAACCTGAACCATTCTATGATTCTATGATTCTATGAAGTGAAGGTGGAACACATCTTTAACCTCTCCCCAAGCCCAGACAATCTGTATGAAAACACGTACACCCACATGTATCTTTTTCTTATAGCTGACATAGTGAGAGGAGAATTTACTGCCTGACTTTTCTTCCCTGAGAAGGTTCAGAATTTTTCAGAAACAAATGAGTAGTTAGTGACAGGTGGGTTAGAATATTTTCTTTCCCAGTCCATTGGAATCTAAAATCTTTGTAGTGGATAGCTCTGGATACACGCCTCATCGTTTTAAGCACGTGCCTAAGGCCCAAAATCTTTCATAGAAAACAGAGATTTCCTGCTTTCTAAGTCATCCTAGGAGTGTCGCATTATGATGTCAAGCATGAAAAGAAAACCACAGTAAAAAATTTGTTGCTAGCAAAATGTCTGTATTAAAATACAAAGAAAACTTTCCTGTCGGGAACAGTAATTAATAGACGCTTTTTTGTATTGGTACTAACAGCACTGCAAGTTCCATTTTCCAAACAGACCACAATGTTCTTGAGGAATAAATTCCACCACTGCCTAAAAATCAAAGAGGTCAAAGACAATAGTACCACACATCCTAGCAAGATTCCAGCATCATTACACTGGCTTACTGCAGCGTGTCCCATCAGATGTGGGTTATATCTGGACACTGCTTGGTGATGGCAAGCTCACAGGGCTTCCTATTGTGTTTGAGAAGGCAATGATTGCATTGGAGCCCTTGGAGTTCTTGTTCATACCCAGGATGTCCACACTGGTTTGCTCTGGCTCGGTTTTCCTGAAGATGTTTTTCATGGTTGACTGGAAGTTATTGGTAACAAAGCAGTAGACAATAGGGTCCATGCAGCTGTTAAGGCTACTCAGAATCACTGTCACATGGTAGACAAGGAGGCTGACATGATGGGGCATGTCTGGGTTGATGGAGATTGCTACCTGTCGCACATGAAAAGGAGTGAAGCAGATCATGAAGATGATGAGGACGGTGATAAGGAGTTGCACAGCCCTCATTCTCCTCTCTCGACTCTGGTGCATGAGGCTGGGCTTGGACAGAGCACACATAATCCTGGTGGTGAAGAAGATGATAATGATGAGGGGGAAGAAGTACTCACAGACCATCAGGACGAGAATCTTGGAGAGGCAGCACGCAGCAAACTGTATTGCCATGGTCAGGATGGAGAAAGTCACCACAGTGGCAAAGACCCAAATAAAGACGCAGATCCCCTTGGCACAGGTGGGGTTCCTCCATTTACGTGAGGCCTCCACCTGTACGATTGCCAGATAGCGGTCAACACAGATGCAAGTCAAGAAGAGGATGCTGCAGTACATGTTGACAAAGTAGCCAAAGATATGAACCAAGGAACAATTCAGGCAGTCCCCTGCACTATAGAACATGATGATCCGGACAGGCAAGGAAAAGCCCACCAAGAGATCAGTAACAATCAAATTGATGGTGTAAATAACAGAGGTGGTTTTTGTCTTGGTACGGAAGCAGAAGACGTACAATGCCAAGCTGTTCAGCACAACGCCCACCAGGAAAATGATGGCATTGGCTACCATCAGGACAATCCACAGGCTGTAAAATTCTGTGTACAGTTCTTTGTCTGGGTGGATGAATTTGGAGAACAAGTAGATGCTGGAGTTGGGTTGCTGGGTGGAGTTGACAGAGTCAAGGGCTGGCAGTTGGGTGGAGGAGGTCGGCATGGTCACTGACTTCTCAGCGGTCTGGAAGAAAAGAAACAGAGGTATATTAATGGGTATGTCAGCATTCCTTAGTGCTCAAATATTGTCGCCTAAGAACATTTTAATCAACGTATTTGTACATTTTCAGTAGTTATATATATTGCTGTACTCTCTGAGCATCTCATCTGTCAATATGGGATTACCAATAATCGCTAGAAAAAATACCTGGGTTTACAATTAGTGTCTTCCAGTGGTTCCAGATGCATGTTTTGGAGAAGACGTACAATCCCCACTTCAATTTTCTCTTCCTCTGCCCTGTGCAAAAGTAGTTTTAAGGCCTGAGCAAGAACAGAGAAGTGAGCTATGCTGAGGGGAGGAAAGGAGAAGGAATGTCAGGGGACCTACACATGGTCATGTCTGAGCCAGCTGCTTGGCAAATGGCCCAGAGAAATAGACGGTGTCGCTGAGTCCAAGCAGGGTGCGTTGATGCTCATGGAGGGCACAGGCCATTTTCCACTGTGACAGGGAGGGTCAAGCCAATACGCAGCCCCTTCCAAGGCTTGTTTCCTGAACATGGTGTATATTCTTTTGAGTCCTTCCTCCACTGGAGAAGCTTCTTCCTGACTGGAGGCTCCTCCTGCCCTGCCATGGAAGCAGGATAGTGCTGGCAGCCAGAAGACATTTCTCCGACCTATTAGCACAACTGTAGCCCCAGAACCTGACTCCTTACATATCACATCCCTTCCCTTGGCTAGGTGATACTATTAGAGAATGACATGTGGCAGCATTTTCAGGAACTGTAAGATTTGCCTAAAATCAAAGAATGGCTGAATTTTCCAGGCCTTTCAGTACTTAAAGGGGGCTTATGAAAAAGATGGGAACAGGCTTTTTAGCAAGGCCTATTACGACAGGACAAGCGGTTTTAAACTAAAAGAGGGTAGATTTATCATAGAATCTTAGAATGCTTTGGGTTGGAAGAGACCTTTAGAGGTCATCTAGGTCAACCTCCCTTTAGACTAGACATAAGGAAGCTTTTTTTTACAATGAGGGTGGTGAAACACTGAACAGGTTACCTAGAGAGGTGGTAGATGCACCATCCATGGAAACATTCAAGGTCAGGTTGCATGGGGCT
>Ga0181612_102549_pt1 | contig 11917 bp, 15 predicted proteins | sample HoacroProtozoa21_FD_119630 | JGI IMG/M metagenome (GOLD analysis project Ga0181612, IMG submission 119630) | Hoatzin crop microbial communities from Cojedes, Venezuel. Combined Assembly of Gp0051906, Gp0051904, Gp0051908 | reverse complement strand
GCTGTAGGGGAACATGGGATCAACAGAGGCGGGTGTGCTCGCTGGGGGGAATAGGATTGAAAGGTCAAGGAGATTGCATGACTGTTTGTTCTCTTCTCTGGGTACCTGATCAACTCTACAGTTTGCAGAGCACTTTTGGGTCTTCAGGTTAGTAATTCATTATCTTTCTCAATGCTAAGTGTGAGCAGCGAGAGGTTTATTACCATGGACTACAACGGCACATACACAGCATGACCAGTTCAAAACCTGTTCATGTGACCCTTCAAAACTAGGGAACTGGCTTAAAAAATAATGACACAAGGAAGAAAAAACCCTATATATTGTGCATTATTTTAACACTCCTATTTTCTGGGAGTCTTTAAAGGTCATGCATGCAAGCCCTCAACCACAAGGTCTAGGACCACTTTCAAATAAAAGCTGGGATGAGTATGAATAATCGTCTGTATTACTGTGGCATCAAGGCCTGCATCCCCTTATGCTAAGCATGGGATGAACAGAATAGAAACATGATTCCTGCCCCAAAGCAATTCTCCTGTAATCGCGTTAAAGACATGTGGGCTGTAGCATAATCAAGCGCTGTAAGACCCGTGAGAAAGTCTTCCATCTCAAATCCTATTCCAGCTCTCTGGAAAACCATTAGCAGGACCTGCCCCTGCTTTTTTTTCTGAAGGAGAAAGCCCACAACCTCCTGAATGCTCTTTCCTATTCCTCTTCTAAAAGGGTTCTACCCTCACTGGGTTCCTAAGCCCCATAAGCAGTAAGGTGGCCTGAGGCTTGGAGGAGTAAATCCCATCTCCTCACTCTCCCTTTATCTTTGCCTCCTGTCCTCTAAGCTTTCAGTCTGCCCTCTGCTTCTTTTCCCTTCCAAAGGAACCTAAAAATTAATCCAAGAAAGAGCGGAAAAAGCGACCAGCCCCCAAAACAACATTCTTTGTCATTGACGGCGAGTAAAAATAGTTTCCCAAAGCAACAAATTGCTGAGCCAACCAGATGAGCACGTCATCTCCATAACCAAGGGGTCTCATCCTCGCTTTCCTTGGGCAGGTCCTTGTCTGACTGGGCTTTTGCCCAAGCCCTCATCAGACCTAGAGGGGAGTCAATTGAAGAAGGATCAGGCCCAAGAAGACAGCCCTGAGGGTCAGGGCCAAGCGCCCTACTACTCAAGGGGATGTATAATAAAAAAAATTGTCTTCTTTGTATCAGTGGAGACATTTAATAAAGAGCGAATTATCAAATTGTCATACGCATGGAGCTCTGCAGAGACGGTGCGGTAAATGGGGGCGGGGCGGCTGGTGTAAACCTTAGGATTTGCTGGGCAAGACAACATGGGGGCATGTGCGAGCTGCTTGTGGGGTGGCGTGTGCTCTGCTCCCTGCTGGAAAAGCACGGGCGGACAATCCTGGCTCTTGGCTTCTCCAGCTCCTGGCCAAGACCAAGCCCGTGACTGTTTCTGCTGAGACAACGTTCAATACTCACAGCACGATTAAAGGCTTAGGCACAATCCCCCGAACAGAAACAACGCCTTCGTATTCCCATCGATAAATATTTGGCAGCGGATGACTTGTTCTCCCCTTGGGCTACTGAGGAACGGTGGGCTGCATGATTGGTTTTCAGGACCCAGTCAGCCGTTTTGGGCTAAATCCATCTCTTTAACACAGAGGAAACAGCTGATTGGAGCATTAAGGCATCCTGTGGGAACAGAGGCTCAGGATGTGCCAGCAGGAGAAATCAGTTAAGCTCTCCGGGTGCTCAGATCTGCACTCAGAAAACGGGATGGGACTTGGCTGCATCTGTCTTGCTTATGTAGATGACGCTTTTTTCAAAGTAGGGATTAGCTCTTATCTTCCACCTGGCACATGGGGCCTTCATTCTGCACTGGAGTCTCCAGCTCCTGTACAGCAGCTCCAGGATTAAAAAATCACACAGCCACGCAAGAGGGATGGATTTTCCCTAGATTTTGAACGACTCCCCCCCACGTTCTGCACCACTGGGCTCTGGGAGCATAAATTCCACATCCTAGTGGTTTTTAGGCTGGACTTGAAACTGGAGTCCTGCTGTGGCTGTTACAGGACCACTCTATGTCTCAAGTCAAGGAGGAGCTTGTTCTAGCTGGCCCAGAGGACCAGGGGACAGCTTGAGTACCCTGTTGGAGGACTACCCTTAGCAATACTCAGCCAGGGAGATGTGGCCCCAGAAGGCTGTAGGCTAGGAGAGATGCTGGGAGTGCCTACTGCCCTGCTGATGTCACCCTGAAGAGGCTGGGTTACATTTTAATACATTGAAAAAGCCAAACCTGATCGGCTGCTAGCATGTTTCCTTATCAGAGAAGCAAAGAAGCCCCTCTGAAACATGTGTGAGTCTATCCCAGTGGGCAACAAGACATACTGCGCCAACAGGTTGGGGAGACAGTCTCTGGCCACCATGAAAGAGTTTGGTATCTCAGACTGATTAAGGAAAGATCACTCTCAGAGCTAAGAGGGGGAAATAACTGTATTTTCTTTTCAATTTTCTATGATGAGACAGTAATTCTGACAGCAAATTAGATGATAAAAAAAACAATCACACAGTTAGAGTTTGGTTTAAAAATGCAAATAAAAGAACAAGGGGAGGAGACCTGTTCACAGAAGACTACGATGAACTGCTCCTCCAGCCTACCTCAAGGTATGCTGCTCAGGCATGGTTCTGGGCCAGGCTCTTTCCCCAGGCAGCAGTCTCCTGCCTGTCTGAGGACAGACACCAGCCCAGCCTTGGATTACCGCGGAGGCTACGACACAGATGGCATAAGGCGTTGCACACTCAGCAGAACTGCAGCCCGATGGCTTGTTCTGGGGCTGCGCTGCATGTCCCGCTTAAATCTAATGCCAAAGATGTTCAAAACCTGCTGCCAGCTCCATGTCGGACTTCCCTCTCCTGCATCAGGTCTGATTAGCGGGTACCCAAGAGGCTGTCTCAGTCTCACCATGCTGGAGAAATCTTGCAGTGGGGAAATGATGTAGCATGACTTGGAGGAGCTCCGGGCACTTAATCGGTGTGAAACCGGGGCTCTTCGGAGAGGTGCTGAATATCTGCTGATTTTGGAGTGCTTATTGATGATTTTTTTTGTAACATGCCACTGTTCTCTAGCCGGTCTGCAACAGTTGTCCTCAGGTGTCCAGATGCGGGGTTGCAGGTGAAGACTACAAGCAGGCAGAAGCAAGCTTTGGGAGCAGCGTTTGTCACATCCTGGGTTGCAGGGGACAACGCATGCATCAGAAGTGTGCCCAGGCCTGTCCCCACTGCCCACGCCAAAGTCCTCCAAGGCATGAGGCATGGTAAGAAAGCCAAACTGATCAGCTGCAGTGCGTGGGGACAGGGGACATCCACAGGCTACATGCTCACTGTCCTCCCGCAGCTCACCTCAGGACCTCTTCCCCACCTGCGCCTCTGACGCTCACGGTGCATTCAGCACTGGGGATGACCTACACGCATTTCACCAGGCACAACCACCTACTCGCCCACCGGCCGAAGACTCTTTGCAGGAACTTCCTTGGCCCTGCTGGAACTGCTGGCAGGCTTATCAGTGAATTTTGGGGAGCCAGGATTTTACCTGCTGTGCCTGGGGTCACAGAACACCCCAATCTGCTCCTCTTGCAACTCTTAGCTTTGCCCCTCACCTGCTGCCACTCCCTGACTTCAGGACCTGTTCCAGCGCACTGGGAAAGCAAAGGGAGTCTTTTACTCCCAGCATGGGCTGCGAGTCTTGGCAGACTCTCTTCTGCTTTCCAGTACTGCTTACGACTCACTTTGTCCTCCCAGCTCTGCCAGTGTTTGCCTGCAGACGCCAGCCCAGGGAAGCAAGAGGCTCCGCATGTGCAGATCTCAGCTCTCCGGGAGGAGCTGTGAGCGCAGATAAATCAGCTACCACCTCTCTGAGGCAGGATTGTGCCCCACTGTCTGCAACACAGGGCGGACATGAACAGAGCTCTTACCACTGTTAGTAAGGTGGAAAGCAAGTAAGGAGGGCGTTACAAGCAGTTGGGTTTCGGGATGGGGCAGCAGGGAAAGCAAATGCAAGTCCAGCAGCTGCCACAGCACCCTTCTGTGTGGGAGGCTTGCTGGCTCTGCCAACTGTCTCTTGAGTTTGGGGCAGTTCGAAGTGCTGCGAATAATGTTTCCAAAAGGTCTCATGTGCCTGACAAACACCTACAGATTTTATTAATGCCTTTTTGGCTTGCAGATCACTTAGTTGCTTTAGGAAACATTATTCTCAACTCACCGGCTGTGGATGGAGCTGGGAAGATCTGCAGTTTGGGGAACCCAGGAGAAGTTCACCAAACTCGAGAGAACCCATGTCAAATGACTTTGCTCAGCAGAAAGCTGGGCCTTCATGGCCATGAATTCAAGTGACCTCTATTAAAACCTATCTTGACCCCCTTTATAATATTCTTACTCCCTGAAGAGTCCTACTGGCTGGAGCCCAGCTCCAAATCCCTGCCTTGTCAGGCCAGGCACACAGACATCATGCCTCCAGCTCTCACTAGTGCCGTCACAACACAAAAGCACACCACCAAAGACCCGGGGCACTGCAACTCAACCCTTGGGCATGCTACCATGATCCCCTGTGGCTCCAGCCTGGGACATGCTCTCCCAGCACCAAGCCAGCACAAACCCGTTGAGAAATGACCTAGTGGTCACTGCCTCAACCCATCATGGTGATGAAGACGGACTCTCCTCCCCCACCCACTCCCCCACTTCATCAGTGAAAAAGCAAGTAGTAGTAAATAATGTGCTGGAGAGCTTTCCCTCTCCATCCCTCCTCCCCAGAGCAGCAGCCCAAACCCAGAAGCAGCCACACAGCCTCTCTGCAGGAACAGAGATGCCAGGGGCTGGCTCCAGCCAGCTGCCCCCCCAAGGAAGGAGACCAGGGCTGGAAGACACGAGAGGGCCTTGTTCAGCTCTGAGAATCATTCTTAAAAACAAATACTGGAAACCCTAGCAGTAAAGCAAGGGGCTACCCCAGCTGGATTTGTCAACTAGAGACCTCCCAGCAACACTTACTCAGAGAGGAAAAAGTAGCTGGCAGGGCACTAATGACTATTTTCCATGTAATTTTAAATCTAGTTCCATTTCTTTTTCTGTTTGGGGGTTGTTTTTTTTCCTTCTCCTTTCCACTCATTGGGTTTCTAATCCTGGTAATCTTTTTCTATGGCTCCTGTGCGTGTGTGTAAGTGTGTGTGTGGCAGAGGCAGTGGGGGTCAGGCACTTAGACACATTTAGCAAAGCCAACAGAGTCGTTATCACGGTCAAAGACGGTGTAGTAGGGACCAATGAAGACATCTCCCAGGATCCAGAGTGGGCCCCCAGGTGGTGGGACATCCAGGCCTGAAAAGCCACTCAGGCAGATGGTCTCTCCCTGCACAGAAACCTAGAGAAGAGCGAGAGCTTCAGTCCGTGGAGGTCCTCCCCTTCCCTCAGCCTCAGCAATAGCACCTGCCAACAGCGGCTGCACTTCAGCCTCTCCCAGCCTGAGATTCACAGCTTGCAAAAGTAACTCCCACAGCTCCAAACCCAGGGCCCCCTCCCAGAGCCCTTACGCAGCAAAGCACCAAGTAAAGTCGTACGTGCTCATAAACCACCCAGCCCAGGCAGCTCTGAATTAGAGCCATTATTGGAATTCTGCACAAGATGGTCCTTGAAAGTTGACTTTGGTGGCTTAAATGCCAGGCTGGTGCCCTCTGCTATGACAAGGCTGGCCTCACGACACCAGAGTCCAGCAGAAAACAGCTAAATGTTTGTAGAAAGCAATGCAACAGCCTGCCTGCCCTTTCTCTTCCACCCTGCTATCCCTCATGAGCATCATGCAGGGGGTCTCATTCCACCAAAGTCCTGGAGAGGTTGTCTGGGTCCATCAGCCAGTACCACCACCCCGTCACCCTGACCTTTCAGAGTTTCCCCCAGGTGCCAGCTCCAGCCTTGCTTTTGCTGCTCCTGCATTTTGGATTTCATGGTTGAGGTTTGAGTGGAGAAGGCAAAAGTTAGACCTTGAGCGAGAAGCCTAGGGCTGGCAAAAGCTGCCTGGACGCACCTTGAAGACGTACTGCTCTCCGGTGAGCTGGTAGGGCTTCCCTCCTAGAGTTAGCGTGACAACAGGCAGAGATGACACCTTATCGCACGGGATCACATACTGAAACAGACACAGCAAAGGCTTTACACAGCAGCTCCCATGCCTTTGGCAAAGGACACGGTCTGCTCTGGGCACAGCCATGCCTTAGCTGCAGTTTTCTCTCAGACCTGCTCACGTCAAGGTGCAGAAGAGGCTCGAGCTGGGGTAAGCAAGCTGCTCCCTTGCTCAGGGCTGCAAGCTGAGGGGCCAGAGGGTTTCAGGGACAGGAATGGAGCTAAAGGATGCTGAGTCCAGCTTTTGGCTCTGTTGAGCCCCAGGACACAGCACCTGACTCAGCAGGGCTAGGGTCTTTGCCACAGGAGGGGGAGACACAGCTTGATACAGCCTAGAGATACAGGCAGGGATGCAGGGTGTGACGAATGGACAAAGCTGGTTTAATCAATGCTGGTGAGTCTTGGGGAGGGTGGCAGGTCTAAGCTAGTTGTTGCTGCAGCATGGGGTCTCCCCACACTGCAGAAAAACCCTACAAGTGATCATGCCTCTCTGATGTGGGAGGGGTTTCAGAGCAGAGCATCCTTCCTAGAGGGTCCTTAAAGTCTCTGTTCCTCCACAATTTCAGGGAGGAGAGATGACCTTGTGAGATTAGCTAAAACGGTTAAAAGCTTGGCAAGGAAGGGTTGTCATTTGCATTAAATATATTTATATTAAAGTGCCTCTGGACTCACATCAATGTGAATCCTTGGCCTCAGCTGCAACTTGCAGCTTTTCTCCTCCGCCTCCCAGAGACAGGTGGCAGAGATGACCCAAAGTTCACAGGCCTGTGCCCTCTATCAAGAGCATGAGTAGGGTGTCAAATGCTACCTGGGATCAAAAGACAGAGGGGTCTCTGCTATGCTCAGGGCTTTTCCAGGAGCACAGGCTGGGAATGGAGAACAGAGGGAGTGGAAGACTGAGGTCTCTAGAAGCATCCAGGTGCAAAGCAGGGCATCGAGCACAGATGCTGTGATGGCCATGGACTCCTGCAATGGCCATGGACTCCTGCTTTCCCAGCCCAGCCTCACCTGGCCTTTGATGAGCGGTTTTGCACCGATGGCTGTCTGCAGCTCCTTCACTTCCTTGGTGGGGCCGGTGATGAGTGAGGTTCCTGTGTCCACAATGGCCTCACAGCCCCCTTTGCACAGAGTCAGCCCATTGGCAACATCCACCCTGGGGAGAGATGTCCAGACAGAAGACAACCCTTAGATGCCTCCCAGCAAAGGCTGTGGGGAGCAGCAGGTAAAGAGCTGAAGATGGCTGAGCCTGGGCTATACATAGGCATGAGAGGGAGGGCTGCAACAGATGCCCAGGAAGGACAGGTACTCAGAAATCCCGATGCAGCACCAACAGTGCACAGACTGCCTGGTTCCCCGCAAGGACTGCTGCCTGCTAAACACCTGTAACAGGTATGCAGAGCAAGCTAAAGGTGATGCATTATGGACTCGTATGACCTCTGCTACTGCAAAAAAACAAAGGGTTAAAGGGGCGGTGTCACGGCTGAGGGGGTCATGGGCAACGGACGGGTTCATGTACATCAAAGAGGCAAGACAGGAGCTGCTTAGCTTCCTCACCTGCATGGTGCTTCACAGCAGTGCAGACAGATAAAGACTTCCAGCCAAGGGTCTGCCAAGCTTTGCGAACATGGCAGGGCTGGGGGAAGAGGAGAACTGAAACCCTGCGCTGGGGAGGGATGCGATCCCTTGGGAAAGGACACACTCTGATCACAGGCCGCTTTTAAGTTCCCATCACGTGGGAGAGCTCAGAATAGACTGCAGGGCTGGCGGACAGCAGCTCAGCCCGCTCTCTTCCCCACTGCCTCCAACAATGTGTGCTGATTGCTGTGCCGTGCCCTTCAGTCAAGGGCTGGCTTCCTGGGGCCTCATCCTGCTCCTCCAGAGCTCCGTGCCAGTGAGCCACACAGCTCAGGCCTCACCAAGAGCTGAGCAAAGCCAGGGTTTAATCCATGGGGCTCGCCTGCCTGCAAGGACAGCATGCTGGTGCTTTTCCCCACTTTGCAAGGGTGCAGCAGGCATTTTCAAAGGCCAAGAGGAAAGGATTTTGCAGAACATCTCCTGCTGTTTTCTGTCTCTCCTCCCCTTTCAGCATCAAATGACCCAGCCTTAAGGTCTGTGTTCAGCTATGGGGCTCCTAACATAAGGAGGACAAGGACCTGCTGGAGCAGGTCCAGAGGAGGGCCACAAAAACGATCAGAGGGCAGGAACACCTCTCCTATGAGGAAAGGCTGGGAGAGTTGGGGTTGTTCGGCTTGCAGAAGAGAAGGCTCCAGGGAGACCTTATAGCAGCCTTCCAGTACTTGAAGGGGCCTATAGGAAAGATGGGGAAAATATATTCAGCAGGTCTTATTGCAATAGGACAAGGAGAAATGGCTTTAAACTAAGAGAGGGTAGATTTAGACTAGATAGAAGGAAGAAATGTTTTCCCAGGAGGGTGGTGAAACACGGGAACAGATTGGCCAGAGAGGTAGTGGAGGCCCCATCTCTGGAAACATTCAAGGCCAGGTTGTATGGCTCTCTGAGCAACCTGATCTAGTTGAAGATATCCCTGCTCACTGCAGGGGGATTTGGGCTAGATGACCTCTCAAAGTCCCTTCCAGCCCAAAGCATTCTATGATTCTATGATTATATGATTCTATTATCTCGGGTGCTCTGTGCACCCCTGTAAACTAGGACCAGCCTCAGGGTCCCCATCACTGGGCATTTGCACACCCTCCATGGTAGAAGAGCAACCCTTTACTAGAAGTAGTCCTTGATTACAAGAGACATGATAAAGACAGGATTGGTATCACTGCCCTGGAAATTTCTCCAAGGATTTCTAAGACACTGTGGCCCCTATTCTTCTTCCTCTTCATGCATGATCCAAAAGATACTTTGGTTTCCAAGAAGTATATTTCAGGACCAGCTGGCCAGGTCAAATGGGTGTCCATCTATCTGATGACAAAACTGAAGTTCTCCCTGAATTTTGGAAAAGTCCCTCTGACTCCTTCAGGCCTTTTGAGCCCTTGTTGGTCTCTCTGAGTGGTGGCCAAGGAAATGAACATGACCCTGTTGAAGTCCTTCCTATCTCATCTCAGAACTTGAATCTTACATATACCCAGGGTTTATCCCATCAAGTACCCAGCGCAACATCCTTCGGCCAAGATTAGTGCGAGCAGCAAAGGTGCTCCTTTGTGCCTCGCTCAGGACTGGATCCAGTCTGGACTCAGACTTAGCATCCTGCTGCAATTGCACTGCTGTCAGGGGCAAGTCTGTTTCCCCCTCTTGACTAAGGCTGTGTCTATAAAAGGATGCCTGTTTCACTACGATGTAAGCACTTCATAAAAGCACTGTTAGTAACGATGTTACATCCCTCTGCTAAGGGTCTGTGTGGCACAGTGACAAAGGGCTTCAACCGTAAAAGATGTCTAAATGAGGTCTCAAAGAAAGTGCATGCTGCAAGTTACCGTGGCAATAATCACTTTAAGGAGAAATCCAGTCACTCTCACATTACAGTCCACCTCCATAATCCATTTTATGCTCAAAGTTGGTTTTTTTTCTGTGCTCTGGTTCCTCGCTCACGTCCAGACAACATCAAGTCTTGGGAGCTATGCTGACGTCTCTGCAGACTGATGCTGTATTCCATCTATTCTAGCCTGCAGTCATATCTTTCAGCTGTGGACTTGTCTCAGAGGAATTGCAAAATGTGGCAGAGGGGAGAATCATGGACTGGGAAGATGTTTCTTAGAGAAAGAAATCATTCTGTGGTTCTATGAAAGCCTTTAATCCTGTGACTGTCTCTAAGACAGCCTCTGCACTCAGGGTGGTGCCATGAAAGAGCCTTTCAGGATGAAGGACTGACCGGATCAGAGAAGTTGAGAACTCTGTGGAGAATGGTATTGAGATTGTTGGAAGAGGGGGCACACCAGCGCTGAAAGGATTTTCTTCAGGGTACCACATCTCCAGTCCAAGCCTCCAGACCAAGGGGAGGCATAACATCAATTGCAGCAGGACTAACTGCATTTCTCGAAACCTAACATGGCTGTGTCAACTTTCAGATTAGTTTGTTTTACTACAGTAGGGCACCTTCATAAGCAACCAAGTTGAGTTCATTGAAGAAGTGAGTGTGGCTCTGACAAATGTACCCAAATGAGACTCAATAACTAACTGCTTACAGGCATCCCTCCATGACATGGCTTTAACCACCATCAGGAACGGACCAGGGATCTCCAGGGGCTGCAGTGACCTTGTTTTATTTCTCATTGCCGCAGACTGAGGCCAACTTCATGGCTTCATCTCACCTGAGAGGCAGTTGCTTCCTTCAGCGGGTTCTATGTCTGCTTAAACCACTCTAGCTTGTCCATCTGTAGTCAGATACATCCTGTCTAAGGCTCACCAAAGTCAAAACAATTGCCTTCCCTTTGCTGAAGATGAACCACTCTGCATGAGCCACCACACTGGCACAGGGGAGAGTGACGCAGGAATTAGGGGCAGATGGAACCTTCCTTGCTCCAGGAAATGTAGTCACCAAGCATCACCCTCAAGTCACAAGTCCCAGGACAACTTTGTGCTAGGCTGTTCATCCCTGCAGATATTTAGCCCCACCAGTCCCTTGCCCCAACAGCTTTCCATTCATCTTCCCAAATCCCCTTTGCAGAGAGGTGAAAAGCAAGTCTGCTTTTCATGTACTTTTCAGAGCAAGTCTGCTCTGACATGTGAAAAGCACATGTCTTCAAGTTTTTAATTTAATTTGAGAGCTGCAGAAGCAACCACAGGAAGACAAACAGGAACTGGCAAACTTTTCCCAGCTGACATTCGGTTTGAGATTTAAACAGCTCTGCTAGAGGAAGGTGTCCATTATATGAAGGGATGGATCTGTCTCCAGATGAGACAAAAGCTCGTGTTACAAATTATGTTTATCCCCTTCCATTCTGCAGATGGATGATTTAGAGGCATGGGCCTTCTTCTATTCCCATTTCTGCTATCAATACAAACAAATCCTTTATGGCTTTTCCCGGCTCCCACCTACATCACCACAGAGATTTGTGGGGATTTCAAGCGTCATCAGAAACACTGCTGAACCTCCTTGGGACTTGATTTCTTCATGAATACTGCTAACTTCACAGAGCATCTTTATTCCTTATTCCAGGCAAGAAATGTTACATCATCAGAGAGAGGACATGAACAAAGACCAAGGACAGACACAAAAATCAATGCAGTGCACTGCATGCCTTTATGCTCGAGATCCACACTGACTGACATTACCTGACACAGCCTTTACAACCCACTCTGCTCTCAGCAAATAGAGGCAGACACCTCCCAGTAAACTGGGTACCCCTTCCTATAGCCCTGTTGCTATGAACTAGACAACTCTAAAAGAAAAGAAATCAAGCTTGTAAACACCAATATGTCTATAAGATGAGAAGGATGACAGAGGCTTATTTAAAATTAATGTCAGCTTCAAAGGATGGTTCTTCCTGCTTGACCAATCCAATCTCCTTCTATAACCAGGTGACCTGCCTAGTGGATGAGGCAAAGGCTGTGGATGTTGTCCTCCTGGACTTTAGTAAGGCCTTTGACACTGTTCCCCACAGCATCCTCCTTGAGAAACTAGCTGCCATGGTTTGATGGGTGTACACTTTCCTGGGTAAAAAACTGGCTGGATGGCCGAGCCCAGAGAGTGGTGGTGAATGGAGTTAAATCCAGTTGGAGGCCGATCAGAAGTGGTGTTCCACAGGGCTCAGTTTTGGGGCCAGTCTTGTTTAACACCTTTATTAATGATCAG
>Ga0181612_172783_pt1 | contig 11918 bp, 2 predicted proteins | sample HoacroProtozoa21_FD_119630 | JGI IMG/M metagenome (GOLD analysis project Ga0181612, IMG submission 119630) | Hoatzin crop microbial communities from Cojedes, Venezuel. Combined Assembly of Gp0051906, Gp0051904, Gp0051908 | reverse complement strand
TGGGTAGGAGGATGGAAAAAGGAAAAAGAAAGCAGACCAAGCTCCTGAGCTGGGGATCCTGCCCCTTACAATGTGGGAAGCTTATAGAAGGTTTTGTGGACTCCTTGGGGGAATAAAGTGTGGTGAAGCATGCCAATGACCTCCTTCCCTGAAGCTCACAGAAGGCCTTCACAACCACTTTTAGTAACTTAGCATTGCCTGTAATGGTTCTGTGTTCAAAGCTGACATCTAAGCAGCTCTAAAATCAGTCTCACAACTGTCTTTAAGAATTTGCTCCCCCATATTCAGCTAGTCTGTGCCTGAGGGTTCTTAGTGTGAGCTAATTTCTCATGCAGTCCTGCTGTCTCCGTGTCAATCTATCACTTCACCCTACAGCACATAATACTGCTACTTAAAATTTTTGATGAGTTTCATCTATATTGACAGAGGCGTATAACTACCAGATTTAATCAAGTTCCTACAGATCTTTGCAAATGGTTGCTGGGTAGAAGTGAGAGATACAAATCAGAACCCCTTAATGAAAAAGAAATACTATCAAGCTAAAAGTTGTGGCTAATGCATACATGCACAAGTCCACAGTTGCCACAGTAAAGATTGCCTGTTCCCATATGAAGATATTGTAAAACATGAGAAGAATGTGGGATTACTTCAGGAGACAATTAAATAGAAGAAACATGGGAGACTAAAGGTAGGCATAATGGAAACTTGATTTTATTAGTACTACTCTCAAGAAACATCCTGTGGGGGTTTTGTTTCTCTCCACCGTGGTATTGGCTCTATTTTCTTAACAATGTGTGTTTCACTTTTTAAGCTTAACTAAAAGATAATTAGATAATTAGATGAACCAATTCTCAAAGAGATTCCCATTATTAAAACTGCAGGAACTGCAAAAAGTCCCACATGAAATGCACTACAAAATTTAAGCTTGTAATAATTGTACGTTATGAATTTATTATATTTAAGGCAAACCTCTCAGACATAGCAATTGGATTTGTAACTGGGGATTTAAATCAATATGAAACTGCAAAAAATATCTATCAGTATAAATACTGATTTTGCCAGTACTTCACTTACCCCAAGTCTGTAGTCTAATACTTACACTAGTTCTCAAATAGATGTAATACAACAGTGTTCCTTTTAATATAACTTATGCAAAATAGCATTTTCCTAGTATAGTTAATAAAGCTCACTACAGTTTACCTACCAAAGCTCTACCTAAAATAAAGGCAGGCAAAGCATGTATTAGTATTACAATACCACTCCAATATCAAGACCGGGATATTAAGAATAGAGAAAGAAAGCCAACAAAAGACCTGTGACTGAAAAGCAGACAAGAAAAGCCAAGGAACATTTAAGCAATTTAGCATCTGCACAATAGGTAGCAAAAGCACACCAATGAAATATAGAATCAAATTTTGCATGTACATGGAAGCAGTAAGCATTTCTGGCATGCTGAAAATTTACCTGAATTATATGAATATAAGCCTTTATCTGGAAAACAAATATTGAAATGAAGTAGTGTCAGGGAAAAATGCATGAATCAATACATGTAACAGGGATGGTCAGAACCTTAAATTTCATTATAATTGCTTCTGGAGACTGAGGAATTTGATATTGTAGGCCACACTCATTCACAACAATAAAACTCCAGCAGCTAGGAGAAATTAAACTACAAAAATGCCAATCAATTCTGGATCAACATTAATACCCTGTAGTCACAGAGGACTAGTAGAGCTATTACAGTAATTTCTGCTTTTGAAATACATCTGCACATTTACTATAAGCAAGTGTTTAACTTCTTAAGGGCTAAATGTGTAGTCTACAAGGCATACAATACAAACTGCTACCTATAAAGCCACTGCACACTGCTGTTGGCACCTCAGCAGGAAGTTATTAGCAGAACTTTCCTGAGATGTATCTATGAATCCTACTTTAAATTTAACAGACTCAGAAGTGGTGTTCAAGTCAATCTTCTGTCTCCAGCTAGGTCATAGTTTGGTAAATATGTGCATACACGAGTACTTTATTTACATATCATCGATACGAGTGAATTTAAGCATCTTGATGTGAGCACGATGATTAAATACTTGCAATATCTGATTTATCGTTTGCATTCCTTAAGTCCGGTTGGTAGGCGCGTTTTAGCTTTCCATACAACCATACCAGTTTTTCTAAAAATGACAATATAGTAGTATGCAAACATCTGCACTGTTATGGAAATGTGAAATGTCACTTTGTGTTTACAGATTTTGTAAATGTGACTTCCATAAGGTAATACAAAGAAGCCAGGAAGAATAATACAAATTGACATTAGCAAGATATTAGGAAAGTTTTTATTCCTTACAGTTGAACAGCTCACAGATATCATCTTAAATATTAAAGAGTGACAGTCCATGAGTAAATGATGCACCTCTGATGACAAGATACGACAGAGTTAGAGGAAAAATGAAAATTTCAATTCTTGCCAACTAGTGTTACTAAGAATTCACTGAATGACTAGGTCCCTTCTGGCAAGTCATACTTTTTCCGACATCCAGGTACTGACTATTTTAATACGTAGACTATATCCCTAAATGTTCTACCATTTACAATTTCTGACACTCTATATTTTCAAATTGGGTTTCTTTATAAACATAATTAATTTTTATGGCCAAGCTCCAGAATTCCATTAGGCTATATCATTTCAAAGTGAATAACAGGGGTTTTTTCCAACATCATTTGCAAACTTTTAGATGTGAGCTTTAGTGCACAACTTCTCTAATATTTTTCTTCCTTGGTACTAATATCTTCCAGATATGAATTCCATGAAAAAATGACTCTTCTTCGGCTACAAAATTATGAAAAATGGAGTATGGAGAAGTTTTCTAGTTTACTCCAGTAACATCAGAAAGTCACCAAAGGTTGAAGCATACCATCCAAAAAAAAAAAAAGATTAAAAATAAAATAAATTAACACAGTCTAGAAATTATTTCTATAATTAAAAATTATGGACTTTCTGAATTTAACTTCTGGAGAGATCTGTAAAAGTGTAGAGATTCTCGAAGAGTGCAAGAATATATAAAAACTGGGATTATAATGGGAGTGAGGACTTAGGAAGCCGTGTTTCTTTATGCATGGTTACAACACAGAAAGGAAAAAGTCAGAATAGTATTAAACCTATCTGAAAACTTCATCAGAACCATCACACTGATAGATGATATTTTTTTAGCCTTCAACAGTTAAAAAAAAAAATGCCTTTAGCCAGGAAAGGAAGGTGCTGTATGGACCTATATCTTTTAGACTATTTTTAAAGGTCACCTGACTTGCTATTTATCAACTGCCTGGCAAGGTTAATTTACCCTACTCACTGAGTTCTTTCAACAGAGAACATCATTGCTTTTCTGTCATCTTTATATGACAGAGTAGTTTAACAGCAAGATTCTATCAAGTAACCAGAGCAACAACATTACAAATAATCAAATTCCTTTAAACTGGTTCAAAACAGGATTTTAAGAATTTTTGTAGTTTAATTATAATTTAATAACATTTACTTTTATATTTTCAATCAGCACAGAATTAATATCTTAAATAAGTTTCTTTTATTAGGAAAAATAAAAATATTTCAATAGTTTAAGGCCTTTTCAGACATCCCTGTATCATGTTAAATACCTTTTAATTAAAGTATTTAATAAACCATAGATGTACAATAAATACAATAAATAAATCATAGGTGTATAATAAATACAATACTGGTATGTATATATCCATATTCTGTGAACAAAACATCAATGCATGCAGAGAAACATATCATGCCCAAGGCCTGTGCTCCATAAAAGAAAAAGAAAAATTAAGGAAGAAGCATGAAAGAGAGAAATAAGTGTTATTCTTACTATCTGGGGTAAAATTCTTATAATATATTCATCATTCATAGTCTGTGTCACTGACCATAAAATGCTCCATATTATAATTTGAAAAAAAGTCACTGATGTATGTTTCTGTTAAGTACAACTCACTTACTTACTAGTGAACAACATTATTATCAATCCCTCAAGTAAGATTCAGTGATATTGATTTAAAATTATCACACTGACTTACCATATTCACTACAAACTAAAAGAAAATTGTTGAGACAGCAAGATCCTAATTCTGCAGTAAAATGAGACTCTACAGAGTTCCAAGGAAGTCAGTAGCTTGCATTGGAAGACTGAGGTTTGAAATGCAGGGGCTCAATATCACAGGGTAAAGTTTCAGATATATTGTAATTCATTATTACTAAACATTAATGATTTTGGTATTACAAAGTGTACCTCTTCTTCTTCTACAGTATAGACTTGAAAATTTTATCATTTAAATAATGGAAGAGAGGGCTTGAATTAACAGATACAACATTTAACTCATCTTTGGTTTTATGGTACAGCTATAGAACTTTCAAAAAAAAACCCTCAACACCCAGCAATGAGAAGTCCATGTAAAAAAGTTTTTCAAAAATTAACAAGCAATGGAATCCTTTAATTGTGAATTCAGTCTACCCATTTGTTTTTTCTAGTCAGATGTAATAATTTTTAGCACATTAAAGTCTCAGCATTGCCACAGAAAATATAGTCTGACTTGGCAAAGGTACAAAGCTGACAAAAGAAGATGACAAAAACTTATCATGTGATTCAAAACACTTTGCCATAAGCAATGGGCATTATAGAATTTTTTATTCCCATTTGAATGAATAAATAAAATTTTCAAAAATAATGTTACATATAGTTTTTTGCATACTATATGAAGATTTTTTTGTAGAACATAACTATACTGAGTTTTTGTCCCCATAGTTTAAACTCCTTACTGTATTTTCTTTTCATCCATTTTTTTTTTATATGCCTTAAGAATCATGAAACTCAGTGAATGGAGCCAAATGGAGTCATTGATTGCTTTAATTCCTAAAGTAATGAAAGTCAAATTCCCTTTAAAAGAAAGTTACTTCACTGTCTTATTTATTTATAATTATTTTGATCCTGAATGATTTTACTGGTGTTCAGTACTTGAAACAGTACAATGTGATCCACCATTTTGTACTTCTATATGTTGATTTCCAAACACTGTAATTTCTAAAATCTCTTAGACCTTGTTTTCAGCAGTTTATCTCATATAGATTTACTACTTCTCCCTTATTGAGGATGTTCAAAATATAAAACTTTACTTTTCTTTTTCACAGCATATTGTGCATTCTCATGGTAATTAAAAAGTCTCCTTTCACTGCTGTTCATACCTACGGTGTAACTAGAGACATGAAAATGTCTGATTTTACTGCTATTATCACATTTCTTCCCTTGTGTTGGCATTTAGCTGTTACGTACACTATACACCCACTCTCTGTAGTCTGCAGATCAATAATTCAGACAGCCTGGTTTTAAAGCTGCAAAATCTGACTTAGAAAAATAGTGTCAGTTACTTCTTAATCCTAAGTAATCAGGAAATTCTTAAAAAAACTGAAGTAAAATGAAACCTGTTTCTAAAACAAATTCAGAGTCAATGTAAAACTAAAAATAATTGCTGTTCTTCAAAATACACAGTAACCCAGGACACTTTATCACAGTACCAGCTCACACTGCACAAATTCACACATTACATGGACATAACTGTAAAAGATTGAATAGAAATTTCTCGAATCCAGTTTGATGTCTGTCAGCTCTGTATTCTGGGCTACATGGAGAGAAAGTAATTTTTGATTTGCAGCCCCATGGTATAAACCCTACTTGGTTTCTGTATTGGTTCTCAATGAATAGTAATACTAACAATAACTCACATCCTATTGATCCTAACTATGAACACAACATTCAAACCAGATTCAATTTTCAGTGTAATCTGTGGTAAGCCTCTTAATGTGAGATAGAACAATAACATTGTAGCCTAACCAACAACAGGAATTCCCAAATCTTTTCTAAAATAATCTTCAATTTTCTGTTTACAATCTCTTTTCAGAGGCAATATAAGAACACCTTCAGTTTGTCTGTAATTCTAGTTAATGCTGTCTGGAATTCTTAATGTGTGGCTGATTTTATGTCAAATGTTAGCAAAAATGAAGCCATTTTAAAAATTCACTTCAAAAGTTCAGCACAGCAAGTAAAATAGACCTAGTCATTACCACATAAGAAAAAGCTTAAAATATACTTATTGGATAAAAGCCAGTCAGTTTATGAAAATGTGAAATACAATTAGCTGAAAGACATACTAAGTGTTAATTCTATGTTCTGTAGTAGTTCCAGTTTCTAAGTAGCTGTCTTTCAAAGAATACTTAAGGAAAAAGCATGGTAATGATCCTTCAGTTAATGGGTTGAATGGTTCAGAGGACTGGGCAAGAGAATGTGGACAGCTGGCTTAGATCAGTCTGTATGACAACATAATGCCCGCTCAAAGGTATTGAGAGGTAAATATATGTGAAACTAAGCTACTCTTTCTGAAACCCGGTTCCTAAAAATGTGGCATATGGGGCACTGTGGGAAGCTTGGACTTTGCTACTGGCTATCTATGAATACAGAAGTTCAATCTTCAGTGCTGGCAGTCTGCTCTTCATCAGGAACACTACCATTCAGAGATATTAAAAAGCGAATAGAACTAAGTGGTAAATGTAGGTGGTACTTTTAAACTACCTTCGGAGAATAACATTTAAGTATTGTCTTCAAATATATGTATTTATAGCACCTTGACAATTATGAAGATAAGAAAGCTTAGATGTGTCAATGTGCTTTCATACAAACAACAAACCACCTCGTAATTCAAAATCTTTCCGTTGTTATTTGCCAGACTAAAGTCTGGGGACACGCAATAAGTACTTCATATTGTACTCACTAGTTCTGTACACAGAGGCTTCACAGAAGTGAACAAAAGGTGAGAGGACTGAACTGTCCAGATTTTACAGCCCCAGAAACTGAAATTAGCCTACTGCATAACAGCACAGTAAGTGTTCTAAGATGTGTTTTGAAAAAGATAGACAAGCTTGCTAGACATGCCTTGTCTTCATTCTGGACATTTTTTCACATTGTCGTAATGTGCCACTGGATAACATCTTCTGCTTCATCATATGCAAGAGTTGTTATTGAAGGATATAAAAAGAACTTCACACACAAGAAACTAAAATCTTGTTTAAATTAATAATTTTTGAAACCTCCAAAAACAGGTAAAAGAAACAGACTTCTATACATTATCAATATATTACAAATATTTTAAAAAGTGAAGGCAAACAATCATAAGATGTGCTGTCCGCCCTTCACCAATCCCCTGGTAATGACATTTAGGTTGGGAAGGGCTTTTTGGAGGTCATCTGGTGCAATGATTGTTTCAGGATCGGGCAGGTTACATTACATTGCTTACACCCTTGTCCAGCTGACTTCTGGATATTTCCAACAGGATATTCCACCACCTCTCTGGACACCAAGAAATACTTTTATTTCCATTTCAGATGTGTGACACCAATTTAAAAAAAAATATTTTTTTAGTTGCTAAGTGGATTCTGCTACTGCTGCAGAACTCTGACTAGATGCTAAATTAACAATTGGATGCCTTTCCAGTCCCAAACAAGGAGAAATGTTAATTCCAAGGGACCTTGTGCTGTACATGTAAAACTATCTGTTAAAACTGAAAATTATTTATGACACACAAGGATTCAAGAAATGCATATATTCCCAAGACACTAGAGAAAATCCTTCTTTAGGGGATCCCAATCTCAGTACAAATGCAAATAGCATAATTTGTTGTAGGAGTATGTGAATTCTCCAGCAATCACAGTGAATGTCTGACACTGCTTATTTGGCTGAGGTTTTTAGAATCTCAATTTGTCAAAGCGCCACTCTGGGAACAGACATAAAAATCTAAATCGTTTTAATTGAAAAGCAGGTCTTCTACACCAAATCTCAGTGTTCCACCAAACCAAAGTCTTGATAAGTCCTTCCTTCTGCATTTCCAGATAGGCATATAATATCATTCAGTTGAGCACAGTATTAGCATTAGTATTAGTATTAACATTAATATTTAAAAAAAGCTTATTGACTTTCAAACTTTTGAGTCAGAATAATTGAACAGATCTTTAGTCAAGTATTACTACTATCTTTTCCAACATAAAGCAGTTACTGTTTTATTCATTCTACATGGCAGTTATTTATTGCACAGACAGGAATTAGTATAAACAAACAGGGGTTTGTTTGCAGGACTGAATACTTCCTGAAAACCAGAATTTCACTAACTTTACGTACAAATAGTTACTAAACTGTCCAGCTGGTCTGTAAAACTAATTTTACACAGAAAATCTAACATCCTAAAATGTGTTACAAGATGGTAGAAAATGTAGAAGAAAAATAACATAAAAGCTTTACTTAAACAAGAGTCACGTTACTTGAGAAGAGCGAAGAGGACTCCTTACCTGTTAACTATAATTTCTTTCCTCCTTTTGTGGAGAAGTGCGGTCTTACAGTTTGAAGCCTGTGCACTGTAACTCTCTGTTAATGTACCTATCTCAGAATATTATGATATGGAGCATTTTAATCCTTCTCACCATCCAATACACAGACACAAAAACCATCAGCTACTTGAAATACTTACATACAGGGGTTTATTTAATAGAGAATCCACATAGAACATATGACATATCCAAGCTTGTTTGCGTGGCTACAAGTGGATGTTTCTGCGAGTTTGTGTGTAACATATGCATACACACACTCACATGCAATGACTCAAAAAACCCCAAAGAATTCTTAGAAATAATTTTGGGTTTGTTGGGGTTTGGGTGTTTCCTTATGTCAATGTCATCTGATATTTGATAATGTTAGTCCAGTGAAGGATAGCTTTAAATCACTGACAGTACTGAGCAGTTAAACTAGAGAAACAATGAAGTATTAAGGAACCAGATTTTCACCCTTTACTGTCTTATTCTTATGTATTTATTTTTGTTAGCATATTGTATACACTCTAAACTAAAAATATTTACTGATAGTATCAAACTACCGTGGATCACGTATACCAAACTCTACAAAACAGAATTTTAAGAGAAATTCAACTTTTAATATAACCACGTAAAATAGTATCAAACCATGGCAACAGGCTATGGTATTAATTTAGCTACATATGATGTTATATACAGGTCACTTTTTATTTTTAAGAAGTACGAGCTAAAGAGAAAGGTATTGCACATTCACTTTTGGTTAAACAATGAAATGATAAACATGATATAGAAGACAGGGCTTCAAGATAAAAACAGCACTTTGCAAAAGACCAAGATAATTTGCTCAAGCTCAGCATCTGAACTAGGTAGGTTCATAAGAAAAAAATGGTGTATTGCACAGTGTTCAATATTGCCATTTGTAGCAGCACATCAGACTCTCATCAGTAATCATAAAAGACCTAATTTGTAACACCTACAAATGAACACAAAAATTCTGTCAGCTTCCCATCTGCAAGAATTTAATATACTTTACACTTTAATTTAAATGAACTATACACTGTGTGTAAAGTTAACAACCTACTTTGTAGCCTCCGTGTGGGACTTTCACCATGGAGTTGTCTGCGTGGCAAATATGGTGAGGGATGGGGAAGTGGTAATGAAGAGACATCATGTGTTTGAAGTTTGTACCAGTGAGGTTCATCATCTAATAATGCTGTTTCTAACTCAATAAGAATCTAAAAAAGAAAAAATGGTTAAAAGTAGGAGAGCATTACATAACAGAATATTTTAAAATAGCTATGTTCATAATTATACTCTGTTATTATCTCATTGTTAAAGACTGTCTAAATTTCTATAAAAATCTTGCATTCAGTATGAAAGGAGTTCCTGTGCCTTTTACAACATTAAATATACCAAAAATCTTTCACAAAACCTTTATTACCTTATGAGAACCTTTAGAACATTCAAATATCTTGTAGCAAGTTAGTCAGCAACATTCCAACGTATTGTTAAAATACAACTACAGATAATATGGATTTTAACAAACAATTCCAGAGGAAATTGAGAAACCATGTGCATGATGTTACTAAAACAGAACAAATTCAGAAAGAATCTCATATCAGTACTGTGTGATAAGTGTGAGATCACTATTTGTTTACTACTAAGTGAAATAAGGACAAATACAACAATTTAAATAAGTTTTGCTTTGCCATATTCAATCATGTTTTTTAAATATTGTATCTAGGCATGAATATGTGAGCAACTGTATTTCTATAATAGCTACCAATAATTGTATACCTCTCCTAAAAATTCACTTTCTTCCTCTCGAACTCGTGCTTGGTCCCAAAGAGTAATTTCTAACATTCGTTCTCTAAATTCTCTCCGATGAACTGGAGAATAAATGAATGTCTGATTCCACTTAGGTTCCAATGTTTTCTTTACTGTTTTTGTTCTTCTTTTGTTTTTATCACTGCAAAAAACAATTAAATATTAAAAATGTTCAAAAGATTATTATACTATAATAAGTATACCATGGAGAGTAGAAAATTTTAAACCAGTAGTACGTTTTGTAGCTTTATGGGCACTATAATCTATGTCAGAATTAGTCCTTTACGACAAAATAAAATTCAGCTGATATATTGAGGACAATATGTAACTTCATGCTAAAAACTAAATTTAGGTGATTTCCACTTCATGTGCCAATTCCAGTTTTAAGAAGTTCCCTGAAAGACAGAAATGTTTTAATATGTTTGTTTTGGAACAGCATTTTGTAAAGCGAAACATATTTCTGTAAATGGGATTTCATGAGGCACAGTCCGACAGTAGAATACGTAAGTAGACAAGATTGGGCATAGCAAACATCTGCATTTCAGACAAATGAGTCATCTGGTTCATTCAAGCTCCCAGTCTTTGAGTGGCCAGCTCTTAAACTGCAGAGCAGGAGGGAGCAGCTGGCCCACGCGAAGGAATGGTCAGGGAGCTGAGGGCAGTGTGCGGCCTTCTCCACAGGGTTTTCCCGACTAAGAGCTCCGCAGAGGGGAAACCAAAGGTACGCATCTTTTTCCTACAACATTTGAAGGAACAGTGTTCTCAAAACAGCTCCCAGAATGCTTTGGGTCACCCCCAGCAACCACCACCCGGGTGGAAGGTGCGTCTCCTCTACAAGGTTGGCCTTATGTTTCGGGGTCCAGCGGGTTCTCCATGCAAGGCTACCATGGAAGTCCTGGCTCTGGCTCCAGGGTGTTGTTGAAAGCAATGTGTCTGGCCGAATATTTCTGCTAGAAAGAATTAATATTTTCTGATGGAAGCGAGTTTCAATGGAAAACACCCACGCTCCTTCTACTGAGAATACTGACAAGAGTTCTTACAACAGTGCTTAATTTTAAACCTGCTGATTGCTGCATAATGTAGCTGTGGTACTAATTTATGTGGGGTTTTAATATGGCAATGCAGATACTGCCAGTTCGCTAAGACTTGCAACTGTAATACAGTTATTGTATTTCTGAACTGTTACTTAAAAGCTGGATCTAAATATTGACTTAGAAATAATATTTTTAGACACAGTGTTAAAACAAATAATGTAATTATTTCTATTCTACTACAGATTTACCCTTGAGAACTGAAAAAGGTTACTAAAGATTTACCCTTGAGAACCGAAATAAGATTTTCCACCTAATTTTGTTTAATCAAAGAGAGTTCAGTATCTCTATCTAATTAAATGCTTGACTTATTTAAGTGCATTTTACCTCTAGCATGTATTCTTCTACTACACAAGACATATATTGTTGCTTGCTTAGCTTTTACCTCTAAGGAAAGGAAAATTAATTTGCATGTCAGAATAAAGAAAAACAATTCAATAACACAAATTGCTAATTCTTATATAAGTAATAGAAAAGACATATAATTAAAAAAAAAGTTCTGAATAGTTCACATAAATGGGAAACATCAGTATAGCATAATAAAATCTAAAGTTATGGAAATTTTTTTTCTATATACTTGAAAGTATTTAATTAAGTAT
>Ga0181612_169412_pt1 | contig 11918 bp, 7 predicted proteins | sample HoacroProtozoa21_FD_119630 | JGI IMG/M metagenome (GOLD analysis project Ga0181612, IMG submission 119630) | Hoatzin crop microbial communities from Cojedes, Venezuel. Combined Assembly of Gp0051906, Gp0051904, Gp0051908 | reverse complement strand
CCGATGCACCCCCCCCCCCCCCCCAAAGCAGATGAAAATCATGAATTTGCCACCTCCCCTTTTGCAGCGTAACATGGCTTCGTCGAACATTGGAATATCCCATTCCCAAAGACTGCAGACTCAGATGGCCAGCAAAGGTCATGTTTCTGTACGAACCAAATCCACGCCTCTGCCGCCGGCTGCTGCAGCCCATCAGCCGCAGATTTACGGGCGTGCTTCACAGACTGTGGCCATGCAAGGGCCCGCGCGGACCTTAACCATGCAGCGTGGTATGAACATGAGTGTAAATTTGATGCCAGCCCCAGCTTATAATGTCAATTCAGTGAACATGAATATGAACACCCTTAACGCCATGAACGGCTATAGTATGTCCCAGCCGATGATGAACAGTGGCTACCACAGCAATCATGGGTATATGAATCAAACGCCCCAGTACCCCATGCAGATGCAGATGGGGATGATGGGAACTCAGCCATATGCACAGCAGCCAATGCAGACAGCACCCCACAGTAACATGATGTACACGCCTGCGGGGCATCATGGCTACATGAACACGGGCATGTCCAAACAGTCTCTGAACGGCTCCTACATGAGAAGGTAGGCCCTTCGGAGGGACAGGCTGCCGACCTGGCCTATCAGATTGATCTGCACAAATATCTTTTGGAGAGTACGATTTCAAAACCAGCAATTGGTGTGAATGCAAAAACGTTTGTTGGCACCATGTAAAAGCTGTATGCAGCAGAAAGCCTTATACAAGTTTTTCTTTTTTTTTTATTTCTTGTTTTGGGTTTTGTTTCCTTTTTTTTTTTTTAAATTTTTGGGGTTTAACTTCTCTTTTCTTTGGGGGGAATTAGGTGGTTTTCCATTTTTTCTTTGTTTCATTGAGCTTGAAGTTCTCTGGAAAGGAAGAACTCTTTCTATGAACTGCAATTACACAGCAGCTGATGGTTCAGAGCCATTTTATGTGCCTGCTCCCATTAAAAATGTGGATAAATAGACTCCAAAACTATCAGACAGTACCGGATCGTGAGCTTTCTCTCTCTCCTTTCCCACATGTAAATGCCTTTTAGCAGTTCTTTTATTGTATTATTTTGTTTCTGAAGGTGACACTTCCGCATGCCGCTAATGTCTTTGTTAGTGACAGTGCATTTTGTAGTACTGTACAAGTGTTGTGCTTAACAGTAAGCCATTTCTTAATTTTTTTGCCTTGATTAGGTTACCCTAGTTTGAGGGGTAAAAAAAACAGAACTATATTTTTGTTAATTATAAAACTTGTAAAAAATAATAAAAAAAGCTGCGAAAGCTATTCACATTTTGGTTAGTTCAAAGGGTTTTATTGCTGTATGTTTAGTGTAAAGTTGAGACTCTTTTCCATTTTTGTGACCAGTTTCTTTGGGGCTGGGGTAGGAAAAAAGGCAGCTTTCTGTTTTATAAATACTGTTATGTTTTTAGTCGATTGAAACATCTCAGTGTTTATTTGTCAAGTTTTGAAACATTTTCATATATGTCCAAATACTTGGCAGGATTTAAAAAAAAAAGTAGTGAATTTGGTGTAAAGTTGCTATTTTATGGAAATGCCTCTAACTTTACATTTTCATTCCATCTGTAGATTTTTCTATCTTTATAAAATATTGGAGTTATTTTTTAAGGGAAAAAAATAGAGCAGTAGCGTGTGAATAGCTCAAACTAAGCTTACAGATCGCATGTAAAAAGGCAAAAGTTATTTGTGTCTGTTTATATTGCTTCCTTTTTTGTAGCCTTTGTACCTGTACAGAGTGACTGTAAGGGCCGAACAGAAGAGGCTTGATACATGTAAAAATAGGACCCAGTGACACTCTTGTATTTATCTGTTATCTTTTTAGTCAGTCACTTAAAAAAAAAGAAAAAAACACACAAAAACCAACCCAAGAAACAAAAATAAAAACTGCAAAAAACACTCCCCCCCCAAGCTGTACATTTTAACATAAAATAAATTATGATGAGCCATTTTTAGCCTCTTGTGTCTTGTCATAGTTTGATGTTGCATGGGAATTACCTCCTGAAACAGTGTTTGTTAAAGTGCTCTCTCACGCTTGATCTAAAGCCCATTCAAGCTGATGGGGTTTGGATTAGGCTGTTAGAGCCTAAGTGTAGGTTACTCATCATAATTGCATACACCTTGTGAAAATAAAGAGTATCTAAGATTATTTTTTTTAATAATCTTAATAAAATATTGAATAAATATGTATTTAATACATTACAAGGTTGTCAATATTTAATGTATGAAACGTCTTTCCTATAGAAAGTGTGAATATGTATGTTAAAGGGCATGTGATAGTAACAGACATGGTATTTGAGCTGTATCTTAATGGTAGAATTGTAATCTCTTCCTTTGATGTTATTGCTGGCTTACAAGGTGATGCAAGTCTTGTGTAGCACCTTTGAGTTCCGTGTAGATGCGCGCACACAAACGCATGCACGTATACAGGAACACTTCTGATCTAGGAAGAGAAGGTCTGTAAAAATCAAGGCGGCGGTCTGTGCATGGAGCCCGTGAGTGGACCGAGTTTAAACTGGGTGCGTGTGAATCTGCACAAGGAGGAAGCCTTGTAAGAATTTTTCAAAACGCTTCTGATGTGAATGTTGCCCCCGAGTCCCCCCTCTAGCCCACTGACCCTGCGGGAGGGTGGCTAGCTAAGGTGAAAGGATTGCTCATCTTCACTGAAAACTGTGTCCCCATGTCGGTATATAAAACAGCTTTATAGGTGATATTTGACGTGCTCACAAGTCAGAAATGTGTATTTCTTTAAAAAAAACGCTTAAAGTGTGTGATGTTGCTAAATGAAGCAATTGATACTACAGATTCGCGTGCGTAACCTGTTCCATTTTGATATGATGGGTCAGCAGTCTAAAGCAGTGGATCTGAATGGGAGCTAAAATTGCTGGTCAAATGGTAATTTGCAGTAATTGGTGTTTGAGGAGGTCGGAATGCTTGATAAGCAGAGCACAATACAACGAAGAGCTTTGTTCATGCACTTACACTGTCAAGTTTGAAGGCAGAGAGTATTCATAGTACTTAAACCTTATGTGTGTCTTCAAAGTCACTGTCACCTTTTTTGTGCTTAGGAAAGGGAAAGATGAACTCAACACAGTTATGTACAGCCTTCAACTGTCTATAGCTACAACCTTGTGTCTTTGTTGAATAACAGCTGCATCTCACAGTCGCACTATGTTCCGTGATGTTCATTTGTATGTTTTTACAGCAAGTGAAACAAGCATCTGGGTCCTTGCCCACTGCTGTTTAGTTCCAGGTTTCCAAGCCTGTAACATGCAGGCACATCAGAACTTCTCACCTTTTCAGCGTGTCCTACCCTGCAACAGAGCATCCTGACTCCAGCATATTGCTAAAATTCTGTATTTGTGACGTGGATTAAAACTTGGGTGGAAAATGATGTACTGTGTGTGCACAGCAGGCAAGTTCCCAATATTATGATTTTTTTATTTCAGAACTGCATTCCTTTCAGAAGGACAGGCGGCTCTCCTACACCTTTTCCCGTGGTGACCACGCAGCTGTGTGTTCTCTGCGTTGCGTGCCCACCACAGTGTCAGACTTGACTCTGCTCTAGCACCATCCCCCCTGAGAATTAGCTCTCTTTTAGTGTCTCAAGAGAGTTCTTCAGCGATGAGATAGATGATTTTTGTGAAATGCAGGAGGTTTCCCCGCCCATGCAACCTTAGTCTGTGGTTTGGCAGGTGGGGTACTTCATACCGCTAGTGATGCGCGCCAAGGAAGTAAACTTGCCTCCTGCACGGCCACTGCTTGCAGACCTGCCTCGGAGGTGAAGTCGGTGCTGCTAACGCGTGGCAGTCACCTAGTTAACAACTTGCAAGGGTTGCCTGCTTTGTGGAAGCTGCGTGTTCCAGAACTTCTGCTTAATTCTGATTTAGTGTAGTGGATTCTGGGACAATGGTAGGGGAAAAAACTGGGAAGTAAAGAAGTAATATGTCTGCTTCAGAATTGCTTAACTGGCGTAGCTGTACCAGCAGAGTGCTTCAGGGAAGAGTTGGTTGTGGGGAAGGGCTTTGGAGCAGAACCTGCTTCTGGAAGCTGCTGGATGACGGTGCTCCTGAGAGCTGCAGGCTCGCCCCTGAGCAGAGACAGGAATAGCAAGAGCTGTTGCACGCTGGCTGCCTGATCTCCTACCAGCGGGCAAAATACAACCGGTTTTTTACTGACTTTGTAAGAAGCCGTGTGGTACAGGCAGAAACAGAGGACTTGTATGAAACTTCTATGTTAGGTCACTGTCTTCTGTGTTTCAGTTTTATAAGCTGCTTAATTTGTCCATCGGGCAGACTAGCTGATGGAAACAAACTCTGTTTATATATGGTGTGGTAAGCGGAGAGAATGAGCCTGGCGATTACCTGTGTGCGGAGGGTGATCCTAACCCAGCCTGGTCTCTGGAGACTGACACCTTTCGCAGCAAGCAGACCAACCAGCATAGTAAAGAACTAGGACTCTCTTTTTCTTCCTCTTCCCTTCCCTTTTAATACTACGTATTTCCAGCGTTGTAGATGACCTGTGGAGTCGTATAGGTCAGCTCTTCCATAGCGAAGCTCTGAGGGATGCGTTGCTCAGAAGTTGTGATTTTGAGCTTTGTGGAGTAGGGAGGGTGTTTGTAAGAAGACAAAAGGCAGCATTACAGTTTCGGCTCTATCATAATTGTAGTTGAGTAATTCAAAATCTTGGTACTTTTTTCCCCCCCATCTACTGAGTAAGAATAAATAAGCTTAATTAAGCTATACTTAAGGCCTTCAAGTAGTATGTGTAGGAACACGGGAATATGAGGTTTTCTTGATTTACTTCTTAAGAAATCGTTTTTGTGCTATTTTTCATCTCCATCCTAGAATACCAGCTCCTAGCTTGTGAGTAGCTTGGAATCCTGTCCTTTGGAAATTGTCAGTGCGTTCTTCTGTCACGGTGTCAGGGTTGCCACGTGCCAATTTCCTGATCTGTTATGCAGGACACAAGGAGACGGAACCACCTAAGAGTTCTAGACTTTTGCTTCCTATCAGTAGTTGAGAGGCTGCTGTTTGAAAGCTCTGTCAGTCTCCACCAAAAGCAGGTGGGCCTATGGAAATTCAAGTTTTTGCTGTGTCTTTTGCGCAAGTATCAGACTGCAAAAGAAATAGCGATCTCCAGGCCTCAGAAAACCTTGTTCGAATACAATTCTGCTTGTAAATCAGCTGCAAATCCTCTTCCCGTTACAGCAGTCATCAAGCTACCATGCAGGATACAAGAAAGAAAACAACCTGTAACCTGACTGAGGGAAATCCTGGCAGGTACTGGTCGTATTTTGGTACCTCATTTGGTGCAGAATTCCCGTCTGTAAGGCTGATGCCGAGAAACAGGCTGCTGCTAGAGAGGTGAGGCAGTTCCTCTCGCTCCATTAGGGTCAGTGAGTGGGAAAGGCGGGTTTGTTGGGCACGAGGCTGGCCCGGCTGCTGAGTGTCTACGCTGTGAATTAAATGGCAGTAAGCTGCCCTGAAAAGGGGCGTTTGAAGGTCTGTGGAAGGAGATGGAAAGGGTTGAGGGACCCCTTCCAAGAATTTTTGTGACTTTTTAAACTCGCATTGTGACTGCTCATTTATTTTTGAAGTGTCAGATGGCTTCCTTTGAGTTTCCTTTCATCTGTGGCGTTTTCTGTGGCTTTTTTTACTGAATCCGGGTGTAGGGCTATTTAATTTGCTGCAAGTCCCAGCATTTGTGTAGCTCTGTCATGAATATTGCTCACATGGTGATGTCTGATTTGTTTTTTAGCAGTGGTCTAATTGTGTTTATTGTGTTCTGCTGTGTCTGAGAACTTGAAGATAAGGTATTTATTATACAGATAAATACAAATGATAAGTCAAAAACATTATGTTATGCGTGCCTGCAGCGTTGGCTACAGCTGCTCTTTGGAGAGGAATGATCTACTGGGTTTTGAGCTCCAAAAGGAAGTGAAGGAATAGAAAACCCTTCATGCTGGAGATGCTAAGCCTGCAACGAGCCATTAACGTCTACAAAAAATGGTTTAAAGTTGTGCTCAACTCTGTTTGGTTTGTAGCATATACTCGCAGTTCTCTGGCACCTTTCTGCCTTGTGTTCTTGTTTCTAAACTATCCAAGGCTGCTACAGTCCATACTACACCAAAGTTACAAAGCCTTTCTCAGCTGGTAAAGACCAAGAGAAGTCTGCCTGGAGATGCTGGCTGGGTTGTTCCTCTCGAGCACTGAGGCAGTAAATAGCTCTTAGCTTGTACACTGAATTAGGCAAAATTCTGGGGCGGGGGTGGGGGGGGTGATGACCTTTTTGCAGATATAAAAAAGGTAAACGTGGCTTAATTGTCATCCTTCCCTACAGTATGTTTGAAGAATATCAAATACTGCTGAGGTGCTGAAACTCTCATCGTGTCAAAACACAGTTACTGGTAATTTCTATCCAGTAGACCAAGTTGAAGAAGTTTTGGCAGAAAAGTAGATCCGGTGTCCCCATTTGTGTATTTGGGCGACTTCTGTCAACAAATGCCATTAATAGCAACTGCATTGCAGCACAACAAGGTATGAAGGTGACTGAAGCTGAGACGGGAGCAAACATTTGGTAAATGTGAGCAGTGGTGTCTGGAAGCACAGCAGCAGCTTTCTCCCCGTCAGTCATGTCACTGAGATTTTGTTTCTAAAGGCTTCACCTGTTCTCCTACCTTTTTAAGCAAAACTGAAATCTCATTAGAACTCGTTACAATCCATGATTATCTGGGGGGTTATCAGGACTGCACAAGCTCAGTGCTGGCCTTCCTCTTAGGAATGTAAAGGACATCCTATTTATTTATTGTTCTAGCTGTTAGTTTTTCCAAGTGCAGGAAAACAAGTCACGACACATAATTTTCTCAGGGTGTTTTTGTGGACTGGTAAATCGGCTTGGATGCTGCACGTATAGGACCTCTTAAAACTCATGAATGAAGCATTTAGAAAAACCAGCTTGAAACTGAGACTGCTGCGATGTCGTATGTACATATCTGTTTGAATTGTCTGGTATATCTGCTTGTGGACCTGACCTTCTCGAGGCTCTTGCTTTGTGTCTGGTTTGCACGGTCTGCTGCAAAGTCCGCTGTGAAGGCTGGGAGGTTGGTCCTCATCAGGAGGCTCACTAAGCGCTGTGCTGTGTTTATTACTGTGGAAGAACTGGAGATGCCAGGAGACAGCACAGAAATGCCAACTCCTGCAGAATCCTTCAGGATTCTGGGACTAACCAGTTCACCTGGGCTGCTACCATCTTGGTGTTCTTCCTGCAGAATTTCATCAGGAATGCCCAGCTCCGCTCTTTTAAAGGCTGTATGCTTAGGTTAGGATCAGGATTTTGGGGGTGCTCGGTTAGAAAAGGGTTTTCTTTAAGCTGTGCCTGCTTTTGTGCTGGAAAAGCTTTTTTTACAGAGGGTAAAATTTATTTGTTGATGTAACAAAGAATTCCGCTAAGGCTGGAACGTTCTAAGAAGACGGGTTTTAAATTTGGCTTCCCTCCTTTCTCATCTTGACAGCATTTGAAATTACTTTGGTTTTCCTTCCAAATAACAAATGATCCTTGTGACTCTAATTAACTACACCTTCCCCTCCCCTCCTTTTATGGAGTTTCTTTTCCAGTAGCACAGCCCTGCCAGGAACAGCACTAGACCGTGGTGCCGCCCTCGGCGTCATCAGGTGGTAGGCTGTTTTTGCTGTTCCTCCTCTGCAGTGCCAACACGATGTCCAGTTCTCTCAGCTGCTTCAAGAAGCCCCGGTTCGGCAGGATGCATCGGTGTCTTGATACTTGCTCGATGGCATCCACGACGGTCATGTTCTTGTAAATCATCAGGTAAGCCAAGACCAGCGTGGCTGACCGGCTGCGCCCCATAGCACAGTGAACGAGAACCTTGTCTGTGGAGACAGAGAAACAACGCAGAGATGAGACGGGGTAATTTTTATTTCTTGACCATGAAGGTTTCTGTAGTGCCCCTGCGCTGTTCTATGGATTGACTGCCCTCACCAGCGTTTTTCTAAGGCTTGTCTTTTTACAGGTGGGGAAACTGAGGCTGCAAATCTCCCTGTAGTAACTGAGCACCATCTGCATTGGAGATCACCCGTTGAACCTGAAACCAGGTATCTTTGCATTTCTTTGTGAGCAAAGGTTGCGGAGAAGGCCTGGGGGCTGCAGCCTTGCGTGAAGTAACGTAAAGCCCCGCTGCAGCCAAATCTTGCGTGCCTCACAAGCAGGCAAGCGTGTGTGCTTCTGTGTTTGGACATAATGAGCAAAGCGCGAGGGTGTGCAGGGTTTGGTACGCTGTCGAACCGTCCTCCCCTGAGGATAAACGGGATGCACGGAGGTGCCTTTCTCCGTTCTACCGGCTACACACAGAAGCTAACTGACTTTGTTAATTTTTGAGGTTCTGACAATAACATCCCTCAAGATGCTGATTGCATCGCTTTGAGCCCTAATGTTTAATTTGTAAAATACAGCTAACAAGGCTTTATTAAGGCTTAGTGATGTTTTTGAGGGCAGAGGATAAGAAGGGCCAGAGGAATTAATAGGCATATAACCGGGGTGATAGAAAGAAACCACCTCTTGCACTGTAGAAAAGCTGCTTTAGAAATCTCTGGCTGGTCACCCTTACCCTGTGGTGCTGAATCAGAGTAACGTTTCCTCCCACCACCACCTCTGTGTTTTATCTGATCACCTCCGTGCAGTAGTGGCCTGTCTTGTGTGCCATGAGTGCAGAGTCTCTGCTGATAGTTCTCATCTCTGAATAAATACGCCTCAGGGTTTAGCTTTGTGACATTGCTTGGTTGAACTTTGGGCTTCCAGAGGCAGCAAGTCCTTGGCTTCAGGTGCTAGCAAGGATGATGTCAGCCAAAGCGGCTCCTTCCTTGTTTGCAGTGTCTGGGGGAGGTGGAGGAAGAGGACGGTGAGCGGCTTCAGGTCTGACTGACAGGTTTTGAAACACTTCAAAAGATTTCCGAAACTATTCGAAGCCCTTGAGGGGATCTCACAAAGGGCTGAACAACTGAAGGCAGCAGATTTGGAGCACTCTCTCTAACACCCTGCTAAGCTGAATTGCCACAGGAAAAAAAAAACTCCTATCAGGGCCAATAATAGTTTATCTTTGTCAGCTATGCTTGGTGAGACGCGTTGGGTGCAAAGCCACGAGTCCTGCCGATTAACTCCTTTGCTTCCAGGCACAAGAGGATGCCTTGGCAGAAGCAGCGTTGCCGTGCAATGGCTGCGTCAAGAACTGCCAGCGCGGGAGGATTAATGGTTACAGGCTGCGTCCTAATCCCAGCAGATAGTCTTAGAGGCGTCTTGGCAAAACTCCAGTCTCTCTGATAACAGAAAGTGTCTCTTCCTCTCCTGGAAAATGATAATCCCTTCTATTATTACTGCAAATGTTTGAAACGGATGAAAACTCTCATTTGCTCAGCCCTTCGTGCTTCTCTTCAGCGCTTCCCACCTTGTAAATGGGTTGCTGTGGAGGTGATAAAATACATGATAGGACAAGGAAGGCTTGGCTTCGTGTGGGTGGCAAACGCAGGGGATCTAGGAGAAAATGTGCAGTTTTGTATTACCTTAATAAAGGCAGAAAATGGCTGTGCAATTTTCTGAAATGCCTTCTGGTTGTAGGAGAAGTCTGTCCTTCCCGATGTGGATATTCAAGATCTGACTGCCTGTTACAGCAGAACGCAGGGCCGCGTCCCCTCTGTTCGATTTTGTAGTCTCTTCAGTTCCGATGCAAGGACCCGTCGGACCCCTCTTCCCCCAGGAGGGGGGCTGCTCTTGCAGTCTTTGGTCCCGACCGCTTGCATCCATAAAGGTGTGGCTGAATAGAAAATACCGGTGCACAGAGCTAGAGGTCTGCCCGGTGGCGACGGGCCCCCAGACCGTTTTGGTCCCTTGCCTTGGGCTTCTGTTTCTTGAAAATTGGTCTAGATGGAGCACTCCCTTTCCAGAGTCAGACAGAGCGATGAGTTGGTCAAATGCCTTGGATCTTTGTCTCAGATGTTTCTTCTCACATCACTTTTATCATCTCAGTCTTTAGTGTATTTTTTTTCCCCATGACATCTGCACATGAAAATAAAACGCTGTTCCCCTCTATATTCTGAGGAACTAAGACACCAAGGGAACGAGTAGTAAATCTGTAGCATAGAAGGGAATTTAAAAACCTCTTGAAAGAGTGTCTTTTGGGTTAATCAAGTCTCGCTGGTATAAATTTTAAGCTGTCCTATGGTCTGAATGGCATGTTTTGGGAAATCTTTACGCCCAGCTGAATGGTAGCATACGGAATTGTGAACAGTTCGAGTTTGCCTCCAGAACTTACGATTGTAACTGAGCTGCTTTCACTGTTCTTAAATACATCTGCCCATGCTCAAAGTCTGCTAATACCGCTCTGATCAGAGAGTTTCTTCACCATCGCAAGGATTTTGAAGGTTAAGTCAGAATTACTGCGTTTTGACAGCATCCGAATTGCCGAGCTGCCTGGCCTGTTGCGGAGAGAGAGAGGCTTCTTCATCCGCGTGACAGGTGATTTCAACAACATCGACTACGGAGCAGCTCCCCAGCAAAAAGCGCTGTGTGAAGACGCGTATTCAATGAACTCGGTCACTTGACTGGCTGAAGGTCGCACCCCAGACAGTGCGGTACAGCCGAAGCAAACTCATGAATACCTACGTTCTGGTCACGAAAGTAAAAGTAAAAACTTTTTTTCCTTTTCCCTCTCTTTGCATTTGCTCAAGCCTAATGCAAAGTAGCAAATGAGTATTGATGGTGTTACTGATGGGAAGTATTTAGCACCGTATACTGAAGTGCCGTGTTATAACCACTGGAGATGGGTACTTGGTTACTATAAACTCCTGTTTAGGAATCTGGATGCCATCTGTCAGTCGGGAAGGTGCGCTCAAACAGTCCTTTCGTTGGCAGGCACTTGAAATACACAGCACCTTCCCACACTACGTGTGCACTCACAAAGGATGAGTGTCTGTTGTTGGAGGAGAGCACTGGTTGCTTGCCTCTGATCCTTCCTCCGGTGAGTGTAGGAGATGTCAGTCTACTCTTCAGTCCAGCTTCTGGTGTCATTCTGCTGCTCTGTAAATGTGTGTTGGAAAGCTGTTGTCACGCATTCAGCCTCAATCTCTTCATGAGCCGGGCATATGGGCCTTTATGCACATCTCTGGCTGGGATAGGAGGTGTGTATTTAGTGTATTTTTCGAAAGTTAAGAGCTTGCTCTTTTTCTTCAGGAGTATTACAATAATTCTTTATTTTATTTTTCTCCATCACATAAGATCCTAGCTATCTTGTTTAAAAACCACGTGAACGTGGCAGGCAGTGCACAGCTACAGAAACGATGGCAATTAGGAGTATCTACTGAAGCGCAGATTTTCTTTGTTTTGTAGAAGTTCATCCAGTCACTCCTTGATTTGGTCTCGTGCTTCAGTGCTGGACTGGTGCTGGATACCATCTCAGAACCTCCTGGACTTTGATGTGGCTTTGAAACAAAAAGGTGAATACTCCCCCCTGTCCCATCCTTCTCTGCCCCAGCGTTTACTGGGATGCAGGCGTTTTTTCTAGCCTTTGCTGCTTCCCTGGTGCTTGTTTCTTCACCTCGGTGCAGCAGACAAAGGTCTTGCAGGAGCAGGAGGGTGGTGGGAGTGAGGAATTCTACATCTCTGATTTCAGCTGCTCCAGTCTGATGCTGAGCTCTGGCCTCCAGCCATGGCACGGGTTAGTTACCCGCTCCTTCCCGAAGGCAGTGCTGCGGACGTACCGTTTGAAATGCCAGGTCCCTTTCTTCACAAGCAAGTAAGCTTCTGAAGCAGTTTTTCTTTCTTTTAGGACTTTTATTTTTTTTTTTTTTTTTTTTTTTTTTAAACGGAACTGCTT
>Ga0181612_153872_pt1 | contig 11918 bp, 9 predicted proteins | sample HoacroProtozoa21_FD_119630 | JGI IMG/M metagenome (GOLD analysis project Ga0181612, IMG submission 119630) | Hoatzin crop microbial communities from Cojedes, Venezuel. Combined Assembly of Gp0051906, Gp0051904, Gp0051908 | reverse complement strand
CGCTCTCCCCAGCCGTTCCTGCGGCAGCGTGACGGCGAGCGCTCGGGGTGTGCGCGGGCGGCCGGGCGGGCAGAAATGTGAAACGGCGCCAGTGCGCGGATAGGGACGTGGGTGCGTCCGCTTAGGGTGAGGAGAAATGACCGGTCGATTGCCGTTAAAGTCACGTTTTATTTAATTAAAAGTACGTACGGGTGCTTTTTTCTGGAAATGATGCCCTGGGGTCATAACTGGTCTGTGAGTCTTCTGCAGCCGGGTAAAGTCACGCGAGTGGAAGTAGCTGTGAGCGCTGCTCGCGTTCTGTCACCGTTTTCAAAGCAGCCGGCTGTGAAAAGAGGAACCGGCTGACAACCGAGGGCAAAGGTCTGGCTGTTGTCATGGTGTTCTGCTTCCCGACGTACTCTTCATTATGGCCAAAACTTTCTTCAGTGTATCCGGTTAAAAAAAAAATCACGAATAGGAAGCACGAAAAGTTGGAGAACTTCTGTTTTTTGTCCCTGCTGATGTTGTTAGTTGTCATACATTGTGTAAGATTGCTTTAAACTTTAAGAGACAGTCACGACTAGGCACAATCTCAGTGATTCTTTAATTGCATGCACTTTCTTTAGTCACTAAGTCTTTAACGCAAAATGTTTTCTGAATGTTGTTTTCTTATATGTGTTATTTAGATTATGTTTCTTATGGAATAAACCAACAAAATCCTATTCCCCCCCCTTCCCTTTTTATTGAACTGAGTTTGAATCTTGCAACTACAGTAGGGATTGTTTAAAAACACCCATAAACCCAGATTTATCTCTAGATTTCTCTTTTTTTGCCTGGTTGAAAGTGTTAACACATCAGTATTGAGCTGCATAATATTCTCCACAGTCCTTGGATGTGTCATGTCTAGGCTGAATGTCAGATATTTTTTTTTCTTAAAACTGGGGTTTATTTATTTTGCATTATTTGTGAAACATGGTTGTTTCTTTGTGTCTCTACTGTTGGTTGCTCAAAAGGCAGATTATGCAGCTGTATTAGTAGAATCCTAGTCCTATTAGACCTTTGAAGACAATGGAACATAAAGGAGAGAAAACCCAGTTACAACTAAATAGTATAATTTGGAATAATCTGTTAAAATTTTAACTGTAAAACACAGACTGCTAATATGTCCCCTCTGAAAACTGTGCACAGACTGTAATACAGAAGTGTTTGATAAAAATGAGGTTAATGCAACAAAGAGAACAAACTCTTCTGTGCCTGCTCCACTAGATGTCATCGTCACTGAAAGAATGAACACTTCATGACTGCAGAATGAGGGAGATTCAGAGCATGCCTGTATATGCAGTTCGCAAGAGGTGGAATAGACACTACCAATGTGGAATTATGCTCATTAATCAAAGAATCATGAGCTGTGAAAGTCTTTGTTTGTAGCTGAGAAATAGTCAGGCATCAGTCTTTAAAAAAGCCATAGAAAAAATCTGAGCATGGAGCGGATGAATCAGTGTAGCCAGTTGACTCTGTTGTTAAAGAGCAAATGGGAGGAGAGGTCGGGGGACCCAAACCAGATACACTTGTAAATGCCATGATTGTTAGAAGTAGTTTCAAAAGCCTGGGTTAGTATAGCAGGAATTTACTGGTCTTGCCTCCAAATGTTTGCCTTTAGGTCTCGTGGAGCCATACAGGGCTTATGACCTGGCCTTTTTAATATTTGCTGCTCAGTTGCAGTTTGTAGGGTATGTTTTCGTGTACAATATTTCTTTATTTTCCAGGCCAAAGACAGAATCCAGTACTACCAAACGGATGAGACCTTTATCTTTCCCTATGACATGGGAAGTAAATGGAAGAACTTCAAGCAAGTGTTTACATGGTCTGGGATTCCTGAGGGAGATGGCCTGGACTGGCCAGTAAGAGATGGCTGTCATCAATACAGTTTGACGGTAATTGATCTTCAGTGATACCTCAAGTTAATCCCCCCCCACTACCCAATTGCCTGCTTTCCTTTGCAGTAATGTACCAGCTTTTTAAAGAATCAAAATAGAGTGACTAGTAATGCACATACTGAAGAAACAGGAATTCTGTCAAACATTCTCCCATTTTTGATAGACTAAAAAGTTACGCTTTTGTGAGTGGTTTTAAATGCTAATGATATTTTTTGTGTTTGCTGAATGGTTTCAATAGCTGACTTCATTTTGTGTTGAATACACAAGTCCTCTTAAACTAAACATTGCCTAAATTTCTGTTTATAATCATTTATAGATAGAGCAACTGAAACAGAAAGCAGACAAGCGAGTAAGAAGTGTAAGTATTTATGTAGTTTGGTCTGAAATGACTTTGAAATGTCAGTATAAGTAAATGTAAGTAATTGCTGAGACCTTTTTCTTGATTTTAAACTTAGCAATTCAATAAAGACTTTGTGTTTCCAAACAAACAGTGTGTTGCAACCTCTGCTTAATTAAACTTAGCGGTTAGCTTTCTTTGCATTTGCATCTTAGTTTCCAGATGGTGAGAAGCATGATAATAAAGATGACTGCGCTTCATTGTTAAGCAGTTTATTTAGAATTTAGAGTCTCTTTGACAGATGTGGTCATTATGCTCAAATCTAACGGTATGCTTGAATTGATTTTTTTTTTTTTTTTTTTTTTGTTATGAGACTGTCAGCAAGGCCGTAACTCCTTGCAGTAATGCATTGCCGTGTTCTGTTCAAATTTGTAGGTGCGGTATCGAGCAGTAGAAGACTACAGTGGTGTCTGCTGCCCTGTGACTAAAGGCGTTAAAACATTCTTCACAACACCGTGCACTGAAGAACCTAGAATTGCACTGAGTAAAGGGGATCTGATTTTAGCCACAAGAGGCTTAAAGTTAGTGGCTCCACACCTTTATGTTTGGTTAAAAGAAATATAAAGAGGAGTTCTGGCATCTAATTACCTATTATGCTTTCCTCCCCAGACACTGGATGTATGGTGAGAAGATTCTCGACTCAGCTGCTGATGGTATGAAGCAGTTATTTTCACTTTTTCTGTTGAAAATTACAAATCAGTTCTGTAACTCTGTAGAAACGTGGGCAATATGACATGTTCAGTTCTCAAAATGTATAATGACTGACCTTATTGGCATTAGCTTCTTTCCCCTCTAAAACCGCATCCACGGTTTTTACATCTGGTAGACTTGCCAGTTTTGATAACATTGGATGAAGCTGTCAGACTGAAAGAACACTCCTCTAGTAGTTTATGGAAGGTGGAGTTTTTCTTCATATTGTAAGAAAAAGTTTAACGTTTAGACTCGAAAGTGGTTAGTGATGGTTTCCTTTTTGAACATTTTAAGTGGTGGTCTTTCTTAAGCACTTTCAGATTTCATACCTAAACACCCCATGTACGTATAAGACCTGTGTTTACTCTTCGTACCTCTTAAAAACAAGGAGACAGTACATCTTTGGTTTGGGATCAGTTCCGAGGATTTTGACATACATTTACGAAACTAACAACTACAGCTGTCAGAGACGTTAAAGACTCCTACTGGTCTGCAGAGAGACAACATCACAGCCACCTGCATTGAAATTTTTACATTTTTTACTTTAGTTCTCCTTAGGACTGAGCTAAAGTTTTACCTGCCAGAGAATGCTTTGGATTCTGTTGTCTCTTCCAAGCAACTGTTAATTCATTGCATGTACATTCTATGTTGGCAGAATTGAGGCAGCCAACAGTCACCATGTTGGAACTGTCCATTCTTCTCATGGGAGGTCTGAGACCTTCATGGGCTAGAAGCGCTTCGGCAGCTCACTCCTTTGAACTCTTTTAAACAGCAAACCTAAATGAGTCATTGAAATGAGCAGGGTAATAGTTTGTATTGTGTTCCTTGTTGTGAAGATAAGCAGGAGATATCTCTGCTATATCAAATGTTTGGGTGTTTTTTTAAATCAGGTGAAATGTGGTCTGGGTGGGGAACTTGGTGTATACTGAGAGGCTGGATTAGAATTCAAAACACCATTGGCATTTTGGAGAACTAGGCTTCAGAAATAGGTTGAGGTTTATTAGGAATGTATAGCAAAATGCTATCAATGGGCAGGAATAACAAGATGGAAAAATTAATGATTAAGTAGCAGTTCTTCTGAGGAAAAAAAAGAGTCAATCGTAATCTTAAGATGAGTCAACACTTGCAAGAAAGAAAAAAAAGCATATAGCTTCCCAGATGCATAACTGATCCTTCTGTCCTGCTCAACACTGGCAGAGACTCAGCTGAAATACTGCTACAAGTAAAGGCAGTTACTGCATCTCAAGAAAGAGAAAGATCAGCTGTAAAGCATTGAGAGGAAACCAATGAGAGTAATCAGAGTACTAGAAAATGTGACTTAAAAGGGAAAACTGAAAGCATTGGGGTGGCTTAACTGGAGAGGAAGAGGAGATAGGAGGAAGCCAGGGTATGTGCAAATAGTCATCAGCTGCATGAAAGTCTGCTGTAGAGAAGGTTGTTAGCTGCTTCCTGTGTCCCTGGTGTGTGGAAAGAGGAGTTGTGAACTTGAGTTATCAACAGTAAGATTCAGATAGGGTGTTAGGAAAGATTTTTCTAACCAGAAGACTTTGGAGATCTCTGAAAACATTTTAGGCAGTGGGAACGAATCTGTGCGTCCCCGGGCAATGATGTTAGGAATGACTTGGATGTCCTGCCTTGGAGAAGAAAATAACCTAGTTGGCCTCTTGATGTCTCTTCCAGTGGTGTGTTTTTCCTCTATAGTGGGTCATGTTTTGATCCAAGTTAATGCAACTTTTCATGTCTTAAGGTGGCATAAGAGAACGAGGCTGGTTCCCTAGGAAATGTGTGGAAAAATACCAGTATGACTCTGAAATGGATCAACCAGTGGATGGAGAGAAGAAAAACAGATAGCCTTCTCATTTTTTAAATAAGAGATGGAATTTTTATTTCAGACCACAATCCTTTACTTGAAAATTTTCTGTATGTTACTTTAGACTTATGCAATGGATATGTTAGGACAAGGTTTTCTTTTCCTGGCAGCCAAAAGGGTTGGATATGCCTGTGCCATGGTTTGCATCCTTTTTTAACAATAAACAAGTGAAGAAGCCATTCCGTGGATTGCCTTCAGGATGCATCTCTTTCATCCCAAGTCAGGTTTTTTTCTTTTTGATGTTTAAATTTCATTCTGAGAGTTCATATTTCAGGTTTTTTTCCTCAACCGCATCTGATTGTGATGCGTGCTGCTTATCTTTTGTATTTTACTTTCTCTGAAGCTGCCCCTGAAAACTATAAAATAAACCTCTGATTCAAATTCAAGATAAGATTTGTTACCTGTGACTTTTAATGATGTGAATTGTCCACCTCGAATAAATGATGCATTCATATTCACTTGTGGATTTAATTGTTCTTAGACCTACAAGAACTTGTTTATAGGCATGGGAATGTGAACTGAGTGGGAATGAAAGATTTCACTGTTAAAAATTGTTTTTCAAGGTTAGAAAGACTTCAGCTCTTCCTAGAGGAATATTCTGTGCTTTCAGTGGCAAAAAAATGCAGCCAGCTATATCTGCTGCCTCTGAAATCTGAGCGTGTACCCAGGAGACTAGAGTTCTTGATCTATCTTAGACCGAAAGGAAGCAGTAGTGCCAAGAATGAAAATTTTTGTGAGCCTAGTTGCTACTAAGAGATAAACACCTTTCCTAAAGAATTTTTATTTAGTATCAAATCTGTTTTATTAGAAGGAAGACATTAAAATGGACTAAGCTGTTCTAGCTGAAGGCTTTCTAAATGTATCCTAAAGGAGGCAGGTTGCTTGGTTCTCTCACAGTTAGTCTAGCTGCATGTCACATGTTGAGAGTTTTTGTAAATTACTGTTTTAAACTAACACCTGGTTTACCTCCACCTGCATGAGTTGTCTCAGGCAGATAAGCATTTTTTAAACAATATTAAGCGTATATAGAAAGAACTACATACAGACAAGCCAGCATTACTCCTGTATGCTCATCCTCAGGCTCCTTATTTCCAGCACAAAGCCAGTTTTTTGTTACTTCCAGCCTGCTGTGCATTAGTGTTCATGGTGAGCCATAATCCTAGGCTGTTTATGAGCTGTGGCAGTGGGGCAGTTAGTGCTCAGTTTCAGTAGTTTGCAAGCAGGTGCTCTTGAAATCAAAGCACTTATTTTTGAGAAGCAGGCTTCATTAGAGGTACAGAAAGGTGTCATACTCCTGGTTTCCCTGCTAGCAAGAGCTGAAAGGCCAAGACTCAGCAGGAGGTAGCTGTTTTGGAAATTGGCAGGAAAACCTCCAAATTGCATGGAATACTCTTAGTCTCAACTGCAGTAGTTTCTGTTCAGTGCCTGTGGAATCTAGAACCAAAATACAAAAATAAGCCTGTTTTGCAGCTGAGGAAGCTGGCAACTAAGGACCTCTTGTTCTTGACTATGAATGATCAAATGGATAGTATCTAGACAAGCAGGCACCAATTAGCAATGTACTAGGAACAGATTAACAGCACTAATAACCACAGTTGATTGTTAGCTGTTGGAAGGGGAATTTGTGTAAGCTGTGGTCTGTTTGTGGAGGACTGGATATGTTTTAGTGGTTGAAGAGTATCTTCCACTGGATTTCAGCTTTCATCTGAGCAGAGTTTTGCACACTAAGATCCCTACACTGTGAACTACAGCATGCCCAGGAGCTCTGCTTCAGCAGTGGGCTTGCAGTCTGAAGTGGACTCTATATGCTTTTCTTTTTAAATTTTCCTCTTGTTTCTTTGTAGCTGCAAGTTCAGTCTTGCCTCTTCCCTTTTATAGCATAGGTAACTGCTGTTTCTATTTACCATTACAACACCTTCAGTCAGCAGTGCTTGCCTACAAGAATCTCAAAAACAAGATGCATACCTCTTAAGGCCATTTAGAGATTCTGAAGGCAAGAAAATACAAGTTGTGTTTCACTTGCTGAAAACAACTGTAACAGAGCATAAAGTTTAAAGACAAAGCACCTGTAAGGAACTCTTGATTCTTAATACTAGTAGATTTTCTTTTCCTTCCTTTCTACCATCCCATTCTACCTTTTTTTTTCTTATTCATTCTTCATTCCCTGCTTTTTGCTCAGGGAAGACCTTTGTTTATTAAGGAAAGGAGCAGGTATAGATTTGACATAGCTGTTCTGTGCTCCGCAGTGATTCATCAGGGAATTCGGTTGATTTGCTTTTAGGTTCAAATCCTTAGAGAAGCCAGGTCTGGGGGGAGTGAAAAGCAAGTGTCTTTTTCACACAGCATTAGCTCAATTAAACTACCTTTTGCTTTTCCCTGAGGGAAGAATTGCTCTTTTTATTTAAAATTTTGAGCTTTGCATCCTTTCCATCATCGAAGAGCAAGTCTAGACTTGCAATGCCAGGTAAGCCTAGCTCAGGCTCTAGTATGATGGAAAGTAAGGGTAACTGTACTGATGCAGAAGCCTGCAGTCCTGTTTAAAGGAAAGTGATGAAATAGGCTAATAAGAAATAGCTACTTACTTTAGTTCAGGCAGTTTTTGCACTGAAACAGAAACAGCATCTGTCATAAAAGCAGACAGTATCAGCCATGGTAAATGGACATCTTGGGCAACACCAAATCAATGAAAATCTTGCTTCCTACTCATCTGCCCTAGCTTTGGCCCCAGTCCAAAGAGAGAATCCTTTGTCACTGACTGTGACAGTCTCAGTGAGGATGGGGCTAGGTTACCGTATACAACAGGCTGTGCGGAAGACTGGCCTTGGTATTCTTGTGCCTGATAACTTTGAGAGTGATTACCAATAGTAAAAGACATCAATGATGAAAGAGCTCGCTCCTCTTCGGTAGTTTTAACCAAGAGGCTTCTGATTTTAATTGCAGGTCTCTTAAGATCTGAGCAAAGACAAGCTCATGTTAGAGTTTAAGCATGTCCCACATAGATTTTCAAATGCTATGTAGTGACTAGGAGGAGAAAAGAGAATATCTTATGCTAGGAAGCCAGGGATTTGCAGGTCATTTTGTTTTTACAATGGAGTTTCCTAGGTACAGCATTAGAGAATGATTCTAGAACTGTCTTGTGAGTATTCATTGAAATAAGGACCTCAGTAAAGCCAAATGGTGAATTTAAAGTCAGTATTTCCCAGTGAACACTTCCTTTCTGGGTAAGGAACAAAGGAGACTAACCAGTAATTAAGTTGCAGGCAGGTATTTTTAAGCTGAATGAATCACTACGATTGGTATCTGAACACTGCTAGTTGAAGGGCCCATCACAGAGTGCTGGGCTTCAACATTCAGATGGGTCTCTGTAGGGAAGTTTGATTTGTTGAGAAAATGAACACAGCACTTTCAGGGCACTGCAGGAGGTGGAATCACAGCATTCAGCCTCGAGTTTATACAGATCTCAGTGGCACTAAACTTACTGTCCCCAACCGAATTGCTTATCAGAACCCACAACCAGTTTAAGTATACACTTCTTCCCTTTGGTTCCTCTCTTTCTCCCCAGTCTCACCTAGGAGAAGAGATTAAGCCATCAGTAACTGTTAAGTTACATTGCTTTAAGGAAGCATGGGAAAGATAAGCAGCATGGTTCCATGCACTTTCAGAGTCTTAGAAGCCTTTATAACCTCAGGTTATGACAAGCACAATAAGTGACATAACAGTTGCCTAAAAATGTCAAGGTCTTTGGGCCTAGAGTAGAAAGAGAATTGGGTTTAGACTTCTGAAACAGAATGCAGTTATTTTTTACTAGTCAAAGCTGGGGAGGCCTCATAGCAAGGGGTGGGTCTTTCCTGACCAACAAAACCACTGGTTGCTGTCATTTTGGGATATCTGACCAAGACTATAAAATGCAGAGGAAGAGGCACTAGTTGTAAGAATCTGGCACAGCGGAGGAGAATAGGCAGAGGAGAGCTACATGTACTCCTTCTCCCCTGTGTTCCATCCTTGTTAGCACTGCATTGCCTTTTGGACTGACAAGCAGACTACTCCAGGGACAGGGAGGAACAGTCAGCAGAGACAGCATACACTGCTTGAAAGCATGTTTCTGAAGATAGAGACAGTACTCCTCTTGCCCAAGTAGTTCTCTAAAGAAACAGCCTTATTTCATAGGACATACTGAGCTGGAAGCGTGAATTTATGTTGAAGATTTTGACACATACTACCACAGTACAAGAAAGAAAGTTGAGTGGAGGAGCAGCGTCTCACATGGCACTATCTTACTGCCTCATGACTTGAGCTGTGGCTGAGCAGTGACAGATCAGAAACAAGCTAGCTTTCTGCAGCAGTTATGTTCCAGCTGCAGCTATCCAGAACCAGGCAGCAGTAAGCCTTGCAGCCGGTGGTCTGGTTACAGCAGAGACAAGTCACTCACGCAGGCTTTGGTTTGCTTGTGCAATTACCATTTATTGCATCCTATGCCCTAAGGAATTACAGCTGAAGTTTTTTCACTTACCAGGCTCAAATTCATAAGTGTAGAGGCTTTGTAACTGCTGTTGCGTTTGAAAATGTGCAAAAACTGATCCAGTGTCTCCCATACTAGAGCCTAAACTATGTTTGCTTTAGACACATGCACTTTGTAAACCAGTTGATGCCAGACTACTCATTTTCATTAAAAGCAACCTATCGTGTGTGGTCCAGGGCTAGGAATAGAAAATTCATTTCTGTATTTGTGGAACAGATGTTAAGCTCCAATTCATATTGTGGCAGCTTCAGCTGAGACAGGTTATCGCATCCTGAGTGGAAACTGAAGAGTTATTTACCTACATTTGTTTCTTGAACTATCTCCCACCCCCGCCCCAAACATGTAACTGTATGAAAAGAGTTCAGTCTGATTGCAGATCTACCACAAAATGTAGCAATGGAGTTCCTTGTTGGAGCAGGCAAACAGGATTTGTTTTTGACAGCAAGAAGTGCATACAGCTGCCTTGTAAAGGCTGAGGTTGTTGAGTGTTTTTGTGCTTCATTCACAGTCTAAGGAAGATGAAAGTTCTGGCATTGCCTAAACAGCTGATGCTTAGTCCTGCAAGATGTGAACACTGCAGTTGTCAGTTGTACTATAGCCATCTTCATCTGAAAGTCTTTTTTCCCAGGACTAAATATATTTAAAGTTCTCCATGCTCCCCTCCACTCAGGCGTGTGTTCTCCATCAGTCATGTTGTGTCACAGATTTGTCTGGATACTCTATGCAGTTTAATTTAAATTAGCCACTTATTCCTGCATACTTGAATAGAGGGCCTCAATCTGCTTCTTGAAGAGTTTAACAAGCTCTGCTCTTTTTGCCTTCAGTGTTGGTGTCAAGAGTCCATTTTCTACAGAGAACATCTCTGTGTGGAGGTACACGTCTTTAACCTATTAAAAGAAAAAAAATTTAGCACACCACACTTATGCAATTGCTTAGGGGACAAACAACAGTTCTTCCCAGCTTCCTTGAGCTCAGTGCAAGAACTCACTTAGTCTCAGGAGCTCAAGTAACTAAAATGTTTTTTGATGCAAGTCAAACTCCTTTTGGCTGACACAGCAAGAGGATATGCTGGAGCTACAGTGCAGCTCCTGCAGCCTATGGTGAACCTCCACACCATCCTACTGTTGCCCTGTACAGCCACCTGTCTCTTGGTCAAGAGACGGGCAGCCTGTCAATGTTTCACTGCCTCCTTCAATCAGTGGTCCTGGGCAGCTGTCTTAGGTCTCATCCTGGCACAGTCAGTAACAGCAATGCAGACTTCCCAGCCATTGCATTAGCAAAACAGGTATTTGTGACAGGCAGGATTTGGAAGTACTCACTTGTTCAAAGGATTTAAGGCCAGCCTCTTTCCCCAGTCTGACCATATCTTCTAAAATAGCTTTCTTCACTGCCTAGAAGAAACAGACCAGGAACAGAGTGGGTAAAGCTGCCATTTTGTAACTGCAGCTCAGGACCATACCCGTTGCCCAGTCAGTGAAAACTGAGGTTGGCAAGAATACATGTACATATTTCAGCATTCAAGATTTCTCACATTAAAGCCACTACAAGGTTGTGTCTATCTTCTCATTGGAAAAGAAGCAGTGATAGCCCTTGAAACATCAAAAGACACCTATAATTAGTTCCAGTTTTTACTTTAAGGCCGCTTACATGATTCTCCCAGCGTTAATGCAGGTTAATTTTAAAAAAAGGTGGGTAAAAATGAAGTCAAAGCAATGCAAGATTGGACTTCAGGATTAAATTCTGCCTATAAGTCACTAAAAAGGTAAAGACACTCACTGGATTTTTGCACACATCTTCATAGGAACCTTTTATTCCCAGTTTTGCTGCAAAATCTGGAAGTGTCTCAGGATCAGGAACCACTATACCTATTAGAAAAGACTGAAAACAGGTGGAAGTAGTCATGTTTAGACCCAGATAAGGCATCTGAAATTATTTTGATTGTCTATGGGAACTTGATTGTGGACATTATCTCTATACTAAGCCACATCTACATCCTCATCTGTTCCCAGGATTTGGAAGGTAGCTACAAGGGCTTTCAAGTCACTTATCCAAGTTCTGACAGCAGCTGAGAGCGCAGTTTGTCTATTGTATGTGCTAAACACTCCAGCAATTACTTTTGGTCAGTCTACAAATTATGTGGCAAAGGAACAGAGAAACTACACAGAGCTGGCCTGACATACAAATCCCATACAAGTATGTAATTAACCTGTATCCAACTTGCAACTTTATTCCAAGATCTCTTGGGTTTTCTTAGTGTCAAGAGGGAAGGATACAGACAGCCTAAAAAGTCTGAAAGGATATTCCTATAAACATGGCACTCTTGGGAACAGGTCTTGTTCAAGGACTCTTGTATATGCATATGCTTGTGCCCTGATCTTCCAGAACTCACTGTGGGAGGAGTCTTGCAGGATGCTCACTCCCAACATCACTTACCCTTAGGCTTTCCCCATGTACAAAGACCTGGGCTACAGGAGCACTTCTGATATAGACATTTTCTATCTTCTCTGGAGCAATGTATTCTCCTTG
>Ga0181612_111809_pt1 | contig 11918 bp, 8 predicted proteins | sample HoacroProtozoa21_FD_119630 | JGI IMG/M metagenome (GOLD analysis project Ga0181612, IMG submission 119630) | Hoatzin crop microbial communities from Cojedes, Venezuel. Combined Assembly of Gp0051906, Gp0051904, Gp0051908 | reverse complement strand
GTCGGCTCGTCGCATCCTGGGGCTGGAGAAGGTCCCAAGGGTTGGGCTGTTCGCCCATTAAAGTGGCACGCGAGCTGGGTTCAGAACGTCGTGAGACAGTTCGGTCTCTATCTATCGTGGGCGCGGGAGTTTTGCGTGGTGCCGCCACTAGTACGAGAGGACCGTGGTGGACAGACCTCCGGTTTGCCGGTTGTGCCGCCAGGTGCACCGCCGGGTATCCGCGTCTGGATTGGATAAGCGCTGAAAGCATCTAAGTGCGAAGCCAGCCGCAAGATTAGAGCTCCTTCTGAGGGTCGTCCGAGACGAGGACGTCGATAGGAGGCAGGTGCAAAGACGGCGACGTCAAAGCCGAGCCTTACTAATTGCCCGAAACTTTCATCCGAGACTCACACTTTCAGCTGTGCTCGAAGAGCAAGGCTCGAACGAGGCAAGGCGCCTATGGTCTTCGCATGTCGCGCTGTGTGTCAGCCTACACGTCCTCCTGCCCAAGGGTATGGAGCGAACGCAAGAATAACGTAGGTGGTTATTGCAGCGGGGTTCCACCTCTTCCCATTCCGAACAGAGAAGTTAAGCCCGCCTGCGCCGATGGTACTGCGATGCAATGTGGGAGAGTAGGAGGCCGCCTCTTTTTATACGATGAAGCTCCAAGTTGTCAAATGCGATGACTTGGGGCTTCTTTCGTTGTCATAGTTTAAGTAGATTGTCATTTTCATAATAAAAACGGGTGAAATTGAGCTTATTATGATATTTTTTTAGTAACTTTGCACCCGAATATTATAATAAGGTAAACAATGAACGCTGAATTGGCTAAGAAGTACGACCCTAAGGAGGTCGAAAGCAAATGGTATCAATACTGGATTGACAATAAGCTCTTCTCGTCAAAGCCCGATGGGAGAGAGCCTTACACGATAGTTATCCCTCCGCCCAACGTTACTGGCGTGCTCCACATGGGGCACATGCTGAACAATACTATTCAGGACATTCTTGTGAGACGCGCAAGGATGGAGGGGAAGAACGCTTGCTGGGTGCCAGGCACCGACCATGCCTCCATTGCGACAGAGGCTAAGGTGGTGAAGAAGCTCGCAGAGCAGGGCATCAAGAAGCATGACCTAACGAGAGAGCAGTTCCTTGAGCATGCTTGGGATTGGACGCACGAGCATGGCGGGATAATCTTAAAGCAATTGAGGAGACTTGGAGCCTCATGTGATTGGGACAGAACGGCTTTCACCATGGATGAGACACGCTCGAAGAGTGTGATAAAAGTGTTTGTTGACCTTTACAGAAAAGGGCTCATCTATCGTGGAATGAGAATGGTGAACTGGGACCCGAAGGCTCTCACTGCCCTTTCGACAGAGGAGGTGGTATATAAGGAGGAGCACGGCAAGCTCTATTACCTGAGATACTATGTTGAGGGTGAGCCCGATAAGTATGCAGTGGTTGCCACTACCCGTCCTGAGACCATCATGGGCGACACCGCCATGTGTATCAATCCTAAGGACCCGAAGAATGAGTGGCTGAAGGGAAAACGGGTGATAGTGCCGCTTGTTGGAAGGGTCATTCCTGTGATAGAAGACAGATATGTTGACATAGAGTTTGGTACTGGTTGTCTGAAGGTTACGCCTGCACACGATGCCAACGACTATATGCTTGGCAAGACCCACAATCTGGAGACCATCGACATATTCAATGCTGATGGCACTATCTCTGAGCAGTCGCCTCTCTATGTAGGCATGGATAGGTTTGAGTGCCGCAAGCAGATAGCCATTGACTTGGAGAAGGCTGGGCTGATGGAGAAGGTGGAGGACTATGACAACAAGGTGGGCTACAGTGAGCGCAACCCCGACACTGCCATAGAGCCGAGACTGTCGTTGCAATGGTTCCTAAAGATGCAGCACTTCGCAGACATTGCCCTGCCTCCAGTGATGAACGGCGAGATGCAGTTCTTCCCCGCAAAATATAAGAACACATACAAGAACTGGCTGGAGAACATTCAGGACTGGTGCATATCCAGACAGCTGTGGTGGGGACATCGCATACCTGCATACTATTATAATGAAAAGGACGACTATGTGGTTGCAGAGACACGAGAGGAGGCTCTTGAATTGGCACGCAAGCAGAGCAACAATCCTGACCTAAAGATGGAGGACTTGCGGCAGGATGAGGATGCTCTGGACACTTGGTTCTCATCGTGGCTCTGGCCTATTTCGCTGTTCGACGGTATAAATAATCCTGACAACGAGGAGATAAAATATTATTATCCTACGAGTGATTTGGTAACAGCTCCCGACATCATCTTCTTCTGGGTGGCCCGAATGATTATGGCTGGCGAGGAGTATATGGGGAAGATACCTTTCAAGAATGTATATTTCACTGGCATAGTGAGAGATAAGCTCGGCAGAAAGATGTCGAAGTCATTAGGCAACTCTCCCGACCCAATAGAGCTGATAGAGAAGTTTGGAGCAGATGGTGTGCGCATGGGAATGATGCTCTCAGCGCCTGCGGGCAACGATATTCTGTTTGATGAAGCCCTTTGTGAACAAGGAAGAAACTTTAACAACAAGATTTGGAATGCCTTTAGGCTCGTGAAGGGATGGGAAACAGCAGACACTGAGCAGCCAGAGGAGGCAAGGATAGCTGCTGAGTGGTTCTCGGCAAGACTGAAGGCTGTGAATGCAGAGATAGACGACCACTTCTCGAAGTATCGCATATCCGACGCACTGATGACGGTTTATCATCTCTTCTGGGACGACTTCTCGCAATGGTATCTTGAGATGGTGAAACCGGCATACGGTCAGCCTATCGACAAGAAGACTATGGAGGCTACGCTTTCTTACTTCGAGACGCTCTTGAAGATGCTGCATCCCTTCATGCCATTTATCACGGAGGAGCTTTGGCAACACATCTACGACCGCAAGGATGGAGAGTCCATCATGCGCGACAAACTTGAGGTGGAGAGGGCTAACGATAAGGATGTCAAGCTGATAGAGCAGATGGAAGCCGTTAAGCAGGTGGTATCTGGAGTTCGCACCATTCGCAGTCAGAAGAACATTTCGCCGAAGGAGCAGCTTGAACTGATTGCGCTGAAGGAGAATGCTTATCGTGATTTCTCATCGGTCGTAAGCAAGATGGCGGGCGTGAAAGTATCGTCGGCACAGGAAGCACCAGAGGGAGCGTCGCTCTTCATGGTAGGCACTCATGAGTATGCCGTACCTCTTGGCAATCTGATAGATGTGAAGGCAGAGTTGGAGAAGTTGCAGGCTCAGCTGACTCATCTTGAGGGATTCCTTGCTGGAGTTAGGAAGAAGCTGTCTAACGAGAACTTCGTTGCGCATGCTCCTGAGGCTGTTGTTGCCTTGGAACGCAAGAAGGAGAGCGACTCTCTGGAGAAGATTGAGGCGGTGAAGCAGCAGATTTCTTCTCTTGAAAAGATGTCGTAAGCATCAGACTGTTAGCCATAAAAGAAAAAGCGGCGCTAAGGTTGCTCCTTGGTGCCGCTCTTTTTGTTGTGAGAGAGTCGCTATTTAGTCTCTATTTCCTCCTTCATGTCGATGAACTGGTTGTTGCTGTCGTAGAATTCATATTGCAACATTCCAAGTTTTTGCGACGAGACTATGTGGACTCCCCATCCGTACTTCATTTGCCACTTTCTCTTTAGGCTTACTAATCCTTGGTTTATGTAAGCTGCGACGAAAGGGTGTACGTGTAGGTAGAATCGTCGGATGCCGAACTTGTTAATCATGGCGTCAATCTTTTGTTCCAGCTGGTCGGTGAAGAGTATGCTTGCCTTTATCTTTCCCTTTCCGAAGCATGTTGGGCATACTTCTTCTACGTTGACGTCCATTGCTGGTCGTACTCTTTGTCGAGTGATTTGCATGAGTCCAAACTTTGATAGCGGCAGTATGTTGTGCTTGGCGCGGTCTTTTTGCATGTTTTTGCACATTCGCTCGTATAGCATTTGTCGGTCTTCTGCGAGGTGCATGTCGATGAAGTCAACCACGATTATTCCTCCCATGTCTCTTAGTCGTAGCTGTCGTGCCAGTTCGTCGGCAGCTCCGAGGTTTACTTCGAGTGCGTTGGCTTCTTGTCCGTTTTCCGAGCGTGTGCGGTTACCGCTGTTTACGTCCACCACGTGTAGTGCCTCTGTGTGCTCTATGATGAGGTAAGCTCCTCGTTTGTAGTTTACTATTTTTCCGAATCCCGACTTTAGTTGCTTTGTAACGTTGTAGTTGTCGAAGATTGGCACTTTGCCTTCATAGAGCTTGACTATTCCTGCCTTTTCTGGTGCGATGAGCGCCACGTAGTCGCGCACTTGTTCGTAGATGGCTTTGTCGTTTACGTAGATTCCTTCGTAAGTGGGGTTGAACAGGTCTCTTAGCATGGCTACTGTTCTGCTGGTTTCTTCGTAAACGAGGCAGGGTCGGTCTTGTGTCTTTTGTACTTTGGTGATGGTGTCTTCCCATCTTTTGAGCAGCACTTTCATCTCTGCGTCGAGCTCTGCCACTCTTTTTCCTTCTGCCACTGTTCTGACGATTACTCCGAAGTTGCGTGGCTTGATGCTCTGTATCAGCTGCTTCAGTCGGGCTCGCTCTTCTGCTTTCTTTATCTTGGTGGATACCGATACTTTGTCGCCGAACGGCACGAGCACGATGAATCTGCCTGCGAAGCTGAGCTCGCATGTTAGTCGGGGACCCTTTGTTGATATGGGTTCCTTCACTACTTGGACGAGCACTTCCTGGCCTACCTTGAGCGTGGTTTGCACGCTTCCGTCTTTCTTCAGGTCGGGCAGTCGTGTGGCTTTGTTGATGGGATAGAGTTTTTTTCTGTCGCTGCTTACTTGTTTGAGATATTTCTCGTAAGAGCTGAATTGAGTGCCAAGATCAAGATAATGCAGGAATGCGTCTCGTTCGTATCCGACATCGACGAAGCAGGCGTTAAGTCCGGGCATTAGCTTGTGGACTTTGGCTGCGTAGATGTTGCCTACCGTGAAGGATTGTGAGCGCTGCTCGTTCTGGTACTCCATGAGCATCTTGTCTTCGAGCAGTGCTATCGATATTTCCTTCTGGTGGGCGTCGATGATGATTTCGCTTGTCATGTCTTGGTTTGGATAATTACTGAAATGGTGTGAGCGGGAAATGGTAGTTTTCTCCGCGTCACACCTTTCACTTCTTTTCTGCTAAGAATGTTTTTCGCCTTTGGGGGCTTATTTGCTCTTATGGCGATTCTTTCTCAGTCTCTTCTTACGCTTGTGCGTGGCCATCTTGTGGCCTTTTTTCTTTTTTCCGTTGGGCATAATTGCTGATGTTTTTGTTTTATTTTTACTTTACTTTCGTTGTTTATCTCATTTTCTCCACGAAGCTCTTCGATGGCTTGAATCCTGGGATGTCGTGTGCCTCGATGATGAGGGTTGTGTTCTTGGAGATGTTGCGTGCTGTCTTTTGTGCACGGTGCTTTACCTCGAATGTGCCGAATCCGCGTAGGTAAACGTTCTCTTTGTTTATCAGGCTGTTCCTGATTTCTTCCATCACGGCTTCTACTACTACTGATACGTCGGCTCTCGATACGCCGGTCTTGCCTGCGATGTTGTTGATGATTTCTGCTTTAGTCATCTTTTTATTCCTTTTTTACGGTTTGGGTTTGTAAATAGTGTTTGCTCTTTATTTTCTTTTGGACTGCAAAGGTACTGCTTTTCAACGTAATATGAAAACCTTTTGGCTTTTTTTTTCAAAAAATTATGTTTTTGGGCCGAAACGGTGGTCTCCTGAGGGTGTTATTCGTATCGCTTTCCCCAGCATCGGAGCATCTGTTGGTATAGCTTTTCCTCCGAGGGCGAGTGTTGTGCGTGCCATAGTCGGGTGCCAGTGAGCTTGTCGGGCATGAACTGCTGCTCGACGAAGTTTCCTGGGTAGTCGTGGGCGTATTTGTATCCGTCGCTGTAGCCTAACTGCTTCATCAGTTTTGTGGGTGCGTTCCGCAGGTGGAGTGGCACGGGCAGGTTGCCGGTCTCGCGGACTGTTTGCAGTGCTGCGTCGATGCCGAGGTAGGCTGAGTTGCTCTTTGGCGACGCGGCCAGATAGACGGCGGCCTCTGCCAGTGCGATGCGTGCCTCTGGCCATCCTATCTTCATTACTGTGTCGAATGCACATTGAGCTAACAGTAGTGCGTTAGGATTAGCTAAACCAATGTCTTCGGAGGCACTGATGACGAGGCGTCGGGCTATGAACTGCGGGTCTTCGCCTCCCTCTATCATTCGTGCCATCCAGTAGAGTGCTGCGTCGGGGTCGCTTCCGCGGATGCTCTTTATGAATGCCGAGATGATGTCGTAGTGCATCTCTCCGTCCTTGTCGTAGGCCAGAGGGTTCTCTTGCAGGCATTGCTCTGTCAGCTTGTCGGTTATCACCACTGGGTCGGCGTCGGCAGACTCTACTACGAGTTCGAGTATGTTTAGCAGCTTCCGAGCGTCGCCGCCGCTGTATCTCATCATTGCGGCTGTCTCTTTCAGCTCTATCTCTCGCTTGCTGAGCAGGCTGTCTTGGCTGACTGCGCGCCTGAGCAGCGTCTCAAGGTCGTCTCTCTCCAGTGGCTTGAGGGTGTAGAGCTGGCATCGGGAGAGTAGGGGTCTGATTACCTCGAACGACGGGTTTTCCGTGGTGGCGCCGATGAGCGTTACCACTCCCTTCTCGACGGCTCCGAGCAGAGAGTCTTGCTGCGACTTGCTGAAGCGGTGGATTTCGTCGATGAACAGGATGGGGGAGGCCGAGTTGAAGAATCGGTTGTTCTTGGCCTTGTCTATCACGTCTCTGACGTCTTTCACCCCGCTGGTAACGGCGCTCAGCGTGTAGAAGGGCGTCTCAAGCCGATGGGCTATTATCTGCGCGAGGGTGGTCTTTCCCACTCCCGGCGGTCCCCATAATATAAAAGAGGTGATTCGCCCCGACTCAATCATCTTTCTCAGGACGGCTCCTTGCCCCACGAGATGCTTCTGCCCGATGTAGTCGTCGAGCGTCTTGGGGCGCATTCTTTCTGCCAAAGGTTGCATTTTCTGTCCAAATTTTCTGCAAAAATAAAAAAATAACCGCATTAAAACAAAATTTAAGGGGAAAAATCTTGGGAATAAAGAATAAAGTGGTTACTTTTGCACCCAAATAGTAGAAAGAGACATGGCAAAGACGACAAAAAAGAAACCAGTAGGGTCGCTGAAAACTTTGACTAAGAGCAATGTGTGGGACCTTCAGGAGAACGACGTAATCAGAATGTGGCAAACAGGGGAGAAAGACCCTGAGTATCGGGAAAACAGACAGAGATACAGCGACATCATACGCACGGCGTTCCTCATAGAAGAACTGAGCGACGACGCTGCCAACGTAAAGAAGCAATACACGAAGGACGGATATAAGCTGGGAACGATGAAGATAGACGACGAGAACAGTCGCGTCTTGGCAGTGAAGAAACGCCCCATCAGCAGAATAACCGACCTGACATACGAGAACATTCGCCATATCACCGCCTCGAAGCTGTTAGAGGTAATCGACCGTAACTTCGGCGGTGGTTGGGACTCAATATCGCAAAGCATACAAGACATCATAGAGAGCGGATTCGACATCTCTACCACCACTCTGCCCAAAGACCGACTGCACAAGAAGGGCGGAATGTACGACAAGAAGGTGGGCGACGGCTTCGACGTGCTCGAAATACAGAAGGGAGGATGGGTGGAAGCCATCTTCGCCAAGGTGAAGCCAGAGACCGAGAAACCGAAGATGACCTTTGAGACGCGCGACGACGACGAAATACCGGAGGACAACTACAACAAGCCCGACGAGGACGACGAGCCAGAGCCAGAGTTCAACGACGACGACATCACCGAGGAGAACTATCGCACCACGTTCGACATCTCCGACGAATACGACGAAGAAGAGGCCGCCGAGAACGTCAGCGACGACTCCGTAAGCGACTATTAAACACAACGTTAGAAAACAGAAAGGACACAACGATATGAAGAAAGTAATCATGATGCTCACCCTCGTGCTCTTCGCATTCGGGGCAGCACAGGCACAGACAGCCGAAAAGAAACAAGCCAAAATCAAGTTCGACAAGACCGTTCACAACTTCGGGACATTCTCCGAGAGCAACCCAAAGGTGAACTGCGTCTTCACCTACACCAACGTCGGCGACGCACCGTTAGTAATCAACCAAGCACTCGCAAGCTGCGGATGCACCGTGCCCACCTACACCAAGGAGCCAGTGATGCCCGGAAAGACCGGAACCATCAAGGTGCAATACAACGGAGCAGGCAAGTTCCCAGGCCACTTCAAGAAATCAATCACCATACGAACCAACGGCGAACCCGAAATGACACGACTCTACATCGAGGGCACCATGACCGAGAAAGCCGAGAAGTAGCGTAAAGATTGATTCAAGACCTATATAATAATAAGGTATTAGCAGTATGGTAAAGATAACAAAAGAGTCTGCCCTCAAATATCACGAAGAAGGCAGACCAGGGAAGATTGAAGTCAAGCCAACCAAACCCTATCGCACGCAGACAGACCTCTCCCTCGCCTATTCGCCCGGTGTGGCTTATCCTTGCGAGGAGATACAGGCAGACCCCAATGCAGCATACAGATACACCGACAAGGGAAACCTCGTAGCGGTGATATCCAACGGCACGGCTGTGCTCGGACTTGGAGACATCGGTGCCATGAGCGGAAAGCCAGTGATGGAAGGCAAGGGACTGCTCTTCAAGATATATGGCGGCATCGACGTCTTCGACATAGAAGTAGATGAGAAAGACCCAGAGAAGTTCTGCGAGGCCGTGGAGAAGATAGCCCCCACATTCGGCGGCATCAACCTCGAAGACATCAAAGCCCCCGAATGCTTCTACATAGAGGAGCGACTGAAGAAGACGCTCGACATACCAGTGATGCACGACGACCAGCACGGCACCGCCATCATCTCTGCCGCAGGACTGAAGAACGCCCTCGAAGTGGCAGGCAAGGACATCAAGAACGTTAAGATAGTGGTAAACGGAGCAGGAGCCGCCGCCATATCGTGCACAAAGCTCTATCTCGCACTTGGAGCAAAGAAAGAGAACGTGCTGATGCTCGACTCGAAGGGAGTGATAACCTCCGACCGCGAGAATCTCAACGAGCAAAAGAAATTCTTTGCCACAGACCGTCGCGACGTTCACACGCTGGCAGAGGCAGTGAAAGGCGCCGACGTCTTCGTGGGACTCTCGAAAGGCAACGTACTTACGCAGGACATGGTGCGCTCGATGGCCGACAACCCAATAGTGTTCGCACTGGCAAACCCAGTACCGGAGATTTCCTACGAAGACGCAATGGCCAGTCGCCCCGACGTCCTTATGTCAACAGGACGCTCCGACTATCCTAATCAGATAAACAACGTTATCGGCTTCCCGTACATATTCCGTGGAGCTCTCGACGTGCATGCCACGGCTATCAACGAGGAGATGAAGATGGCTGCTGTTATGGCAATAGCCGACCTCGCAAAGCAGCCTGTGCCCGACGTTGTTAATGATGTGTATAAGGTCAATAACCTCACCTTCGGCCCGAAATACTTCATTCCAAAGCCCGTTGACCCCCGACTAATCACCGAAGTATCTACTGCCGTGGCAAAGGCAGCGATAGAAAGCGGCGTGGCGAGGAAGAAAATCACCGACTGGGATGCCTACAAGAATCAGCTGCGACTGCTGCTCGGACAAGAGTCGAAGCTCACGCGCAAGCTCTACGAGACCGCTCGCAACCACCCGCAACGCGTAGTGTTCGCCGAAGGAATCCACCCCACCATGCTCAGAGCAGCAGTGCAGGCAAAGAGCGAAGGCATCTGCCATCCGATTCTTCTCGGTAACGACGAGCGAATAATGAAGTTGGCAAAGGAGCTCGAACTGAGTCTCGACGGGATAGAGATAGTAAACCTGCGCCACGACAATCAGGCAGAGCGACGCGAGCGCTACGCCCGTATCCTTGCAGAGAAACGGCAGCGCGAAGGCTACACCTACGAGGAAGCCAACGACAAGATGTTCGAGCGCAACTACTTCGGAATGATGATGGTGGAGACTGGCGAGGCCGACGCCTTCATAACGGGTCTATACACAAAATACAGCAACACCATCAAGGTGGCAAAGGAGGTCATCGGCATTCAGCCCGAATACAGGCACTTCGCCACCATGCACATCATCAATTCGCCAAAGGGAACATATTATCTGGCCGACACGCTCATCAACCGCCATCCCGACAAGGAGGTGCTGAAAGACGTAGCCCTGCTCTCTGCTCACACGGTAAGGTTCTTCAACGACGACCCCGTGGTGGCTATGCTGAGCTACTCCAACTTCGGAACCGACAGCGAGGGAAGCGCAGTCTATGTGCACGAAGCAGTAAGAGAGCTGCAAGAGGCCTATCCCGACTTCGCCATCGACGGAGAGATGCAGGTGAACTTCGCGCTTAACAGAGAGCTACGCGACGCTAAGTATCCCTTCACACGACTAAAGGGAAAGAACGTCAACACGCTGATATTCCCCAACCTAAGTTCGGCAAACGGGTCATACAAACTGCTCCATTCGATAAATCCCGACGTCGAGATTATAGGCCCAATACAGATGGGACTCAACAAGCCTATCCACTTCACCGACTTCGAGTGCTCGGTGCGCGACGTGGTAACCATCACCGCCGTGGCAGTAATCGACGCCTACGTGGAGAAAATAAAGAACAAATGGGGTCGTCGAGGTTAAAAAACATTAAAACTCTATCGCGACCGTTGTGAGTCTGAATGTTAACTCATAAAAAAGAGGTAACTTTGCACCCGAATTTTTTATAGTTCACATAAAGTCTAACTTTATTAGTAATTAACAATTTAAAAAAATTATGTCAGAATTAACAAAGAACGTCAACCCCGTCGAAGGCTTCGACTGGGAAGAATTCGAGAACGGCTCCTCGACCTCCGTCAGCCACGAGGATCAAGAGAAAGCCTACGACCAGACCCTTAACAAGGTGCAAGAGCACCAAGTAGTGGAGGGCACCGTAATCTCCGTTGACAAGAAGGAAGTGATCGTAAACATCGGCTACAAGAGCGATGGCGTCATCCCCGCATCGGAGTTCCGTTACAACCCCGACCTCAAACCAGGAGACAAGGTAGAAGTTTACGTTGAGAACCAAGAAGACAAGAAGGGTCAGCTCATTCTTTCCCACAAGAAGGCTCGCCTCTCGAAGAGCTGGGAGCGCGTCAATGCTGCTCTCGACGGAGAGGAAGTGGTACAGGGATACATCAAGTGCCGCACGAAGGGCGGTATGATCGTAGATGTATTCGGCATCGAGGCATTCCTGCCAGGAAGCCAGATCGACGTTCACCCCATACGCGACTACGACCAGTTCGTTGGTAAGAACATGGACTTCAAGATTGTAAAGATCAATCAGGAGTTCCGCAACGTCGTAGTAAGCCACAAGGCACTCATCGAAGCCGAGATAGAAGCACAGAAGAAGGAGATCATCAGCCGCCTCGAAAAGGGACAGGTGCTCGAAGGAACAGTCAAGAACATCACCTCCTACGGCGTATTCGTTGACCTCGGAGGAGTTGACGCACTCATCCACATCACAGACCTCTCCTGGGGACGCGTCGATGACCCACACAAGGTGGTCGAACTCGACCAGAAGATCAACGTGGTCATTCTCGACTTCGACGACGAGAAACGCCGCATAGCACTCGGACTGAAGCGGTTGACTCCTCATCCTTGGGACTCTCTCGACGCAAACCTCAAAGTTGGCGTCAAGGTGAAGGGCAAAGTGGTCGTCATAGCAGACTACGGCGCATTCGTAGAGATACAGCCCGGAGTAGAAGGACTCATTCACGTCAGCGAAATGTCGTGGAGTCAGCACCTCCGTTCTGCACAAGACTTCCTCAAAGTGGGC
>Ga0181612_160610_pt1 | contig 11919 bp, 11 predicted proteins | sample HoacroProtozoa21_FD_119630 | JGI IMG/M metagenome (GOLD analysis project Ga0181612, IMG submission 119630) | Hoatzin crop microbial communities from Cojedes, Venezuel. Combined Assembly of Gp0051906, Gp0051904, Gp0051908 | reverse complement strand
CCCACACAACGCCTGCGCGACCTCGTCGATACCATGTTCCATCACCCAACAGCCTTCCCCGACTTCATCGACTCCGCCACCGCACGCCTCTTCTGCCCACCCGTCTTCCGCAACAAAAAACACGCCTCAGGCTACTTCTTCTAAAAAAAATCCTCCGCAGGACACACCCACGGAGGATTTTTTATTCAGCCATAAAGCCTACTCCTCAATCGGCAATATCTTCTTAAATTGTCCCCAGATTTCATGATCTCGATATGCTTCCACAGATTCTTTCGGCACATACAATGTTTCGTAGGTTGTAAAACTATTCCAATAGATAAATGGCGCAACAACCGCTTTACATGTAACTTTCTTAAGATTTGTGCAATCTCTGAAAGCATTCTCACCGATTTCTGTTACACTATTGCCGACAATCACGAAGAGCAAACCCGTACAGTCTTTGAAAGCAGAGTGACCGATATATGTTACGCTATTAGGAATCTTCACCAACATCAAATTCGAGCAACCATCGAAAGCAGAGTGACCGATTTCTGTCACGCCATTAGTAATCGTCACCGAAAACAAACCCGTGCAACCAGAGAAAGCACGCATACCTATTTTCGTCACGCTATTAGGAATCTCCACTGAAGTCAATCCCACACAACCTTTGAATGAAAAGTCACCGATTACCTTCACGCTATCAGGAATCACCACTGAAGTCAATCCCTTGCAGCCAGAAAAAGTACACCAACCGATTGCCGTCACGCTATCAGGAATCGTCATCGAAGTCAAATCCGTGCAGCCCTCAAAAGCTCTCTCACCGATTTCCGTCACGCTATTAGGAATCTTTACCGACTTCAAACCCGTGCAACCAGAGAAGGCATACCCACCGATTGCCGTTACTTTATAATGAATACCTTTATACAATACTTCACTAAGTATCTCAACGTCTCCTGAATAAGATTTGATGAAATTCGTTACAGCAACTTGCTTATTTCTGATAAACTTATAATAGATTCCACCAATAATCTTATAATAAATTTCATCCACTTTAAAGTCGTATAAATTGTTTGTCCTCTCACTTCTGATCAACTTACTAATATAATCAAATAGACTTTTCATCTTTCTCAAAGGGGCTATCATATTCAAATAAATTTTAATTTTCCCCAAAGATACAAATTTGTGGGTAAGCGATCGCAATAAAGCCTGATTTAATTGCCAAGTGAGAACAAATTATCCAATACTTAGAATACCCCACCAACATTTTCCATGTCTTTTTCACATCAAACGCACTATCGTACATTTATGGCAATAATTTCACACACACAATGACCATCAACCTCAACATCCCCACCGCTTGGGAACAGCTCCCCCAAAAGCAACTCCATTTGTTGTTGGGCTCTACGCTAACTAGAAATATGGAGGCCCCATAAACTTTATGCGCCCACAGTGGTTGATATTCCGAAAATTATTCATACCTTTGCACCGCTTTTTGAAGTTTCCAGTGTGATGGGAAATTAAGGAAGCGCTGAACAAACAGCAACAATAACACTTAATTTTGAGTAACACAAAGTTTAAACAATGAAGAGTTTTCAATTAAACGCTGAAGCCCGCACCGATTTGGGCAAGAAAGCAGCTAAGGCGCTGCGCAAAGAGAACAAAATCCCCGTTGTGTTGAACGGTGGCAAGCTCGTGGAGCTAGACAAAGATGGTAAGTACAACGGCAAGTTGCTCGAAGGCGAGAAGGTGGTTGCCATAGGCCGTGACGGCAAGGGTATCATTACCACCGACTTGACAGTGAACTTCGCAGACATCCGCAAGCTAGTGTATAGCGCTGACGTGCACGTTATCGACTTGACCTATGATGGCCAAACGCGCAAAGCCGTGCTCAAGGATATCCAATTCCACCCCGTTACCGATAGCATCTTGCACATCGATTTGCTAGAAGTATCAGATGACAAGCCCGTAGTCGTAGAAATTCCTATTCACGTCGAGGGTCATGCAGTTGGTGTGAAAGCTGGTGGTAAGCTCTACTTGAGCATGAAGAAGGTGAAAGTCAAAGGCATCTATAGCAACATCCCCGAGACGATTATCGTCAACGTAGAGAAACTAGGCATTGGCCAGTCAATCAAAGTGGGTGACCTCAAGTTCGACAACTTTGAGCTTGTTAGCCCCAAGGAGCTCGTTATCACTGGCGTACGCACCACACGCGCTGCTGCAGCTGCTGCTAGCGAGGGTGAAGAGGCCGAAGCTGCTGGCAACGAAGCTGCCGAGTAAGGTCACTACGCTAGAGGCACCGCTCCACAATCATTAACGATTATTGCCTATGAAATATCTGATTGTTGGCTTGGGCAACATTGGTCCACAATATCAAGGCACTCGCCACAACATAGGATTTACAATATTGGATGCCCTTGCTAAGGCATCCAATATTGTTTTCACCACCCAACGCTATGGTGATGTAGCTGAGATGCGCCTCAAAAATCAGCAGCTCGTGCTACTCAAGCCATCTACCTACATGAACCTCAGTGGCGAAGCCGTGCGCTATTGGGTGAGTCGCGAAAAAATTGAGCTTGACCACCTGCTCGTAGTGGTTGATGACATTGCTCTCCCCTTTGGCCACATACGGATCAAACCCAAAGGCAGCGATGGCGGGCACAACGGCATCAAGAGCATCAACCAAATGCTCATGACCCAAGATTGGGCACGGCTGCGATTTGGCGTGGGCAACGACTTCCCACCAGGAGCTCAAGTGGACTATGTGCTTGGCTACCCCACTCCCCAAGAGCTAGACCAACTACCAGCTCGTGCACAAGTGGCAATAGATGCCATCAAAGCATTTTGCTTGTCGGGCATCTCATTTGCTATGAACAACTATAACAACAAATAGCAACCCCTATCATCATGGCTAACGAAGTGAGAATAGATAAATGGCTATGGGCAACACGCATATTCAAAACCCGCACCATCGCTACCACCGCATGCAAGCTTGGTCGCGTGACCATTGCAGGGATGAACGTGAAACCCTCACGCATGATTAAGGTAGGAGATCGCATCGACGTGCGCAAGCCTCCTATTACCTATAGCTTTGAAGTGATTGGCCTAGTGCAAAACCGTGTGGGGGCCAAATTGGTGCCCCAATACCTGCGCAATATCACCTCTCGCGAACAGATGGAAATGCTAGAGATGGTGCGCATCAATGGCTTTGTTAAGCGTCAGCGCGGTATGGGTCGCCCCACCAAAAAGGAGGGTCGCGAGATGAAAGAGTTTACAGATGACGCCTTTTATGGCTTTGACCAACCCATCGACGATGCTTTTGATTGGGACGAAGATGACAACCCCCTATGGACAGCAGAAGACGAGCAACGGCTCAACGAGCGACTCAATGAACGTTCTACCGATGCTCAAGACTAGAGAGAAACATCAGCAACTTGACTAATCACTAGGGTTTAGAATAGGTGTCGTCGGGCAGATGCATCAAGAAACCCTCATCGACCAGAAAGGACACCATATTGCAGACCTCGTCGCGAGGAAAAGATAGCGTATCGATAAACTCCTGCAGTTGTCGCGGGCGCAGTTCAGCCATATAGAGGATGCCTTGCTGCACATCGCTAGCCGAATGATTGGAGCGTGCACGCCGATCGACACACAAGTCACATCGACCACAATCATCGGGCACCATTTCGCCAAAGTAATGGAGCAGTTTCTGCTCACGACACCCACTTGTGGCAGTAGCATAGTCGATTACTGCAGCCACACGTTGCTCCATCCGTTGCTTGAGGACCTCATAAACGGCACGCGGAATGAGCACATACTGAGGCTCTTGCCGCGAAGTGGTGTAAATGATATAGGGCGTGCGTTTACGAGGCACATAGTGAAGGATGTGCATGCGTGAGAGTTCTAGTAGTGAGTTGTAGATGGTCTCTTGCTTGATGCCATATTGGTACTCAATAGCTTCCTCGTTGATATACACATAATCGGCAAACAATCCTGTGTAGGAGCGGAGTAGCGCCTGCAAGACGGCATCGGCACCTGGTGTGGTGGTTTGCAAATTGTAGAGTTGCTCCTTGTTAGCTACAATCATCACGCGTGACTGTGTCTCAATCTCTTCAACAAACTCGATATGCCCAGCAGCAGTGAGTATTTTCAGGGCATTGTAGGTGGGCAATATCGGGAGTTTGAATGTGCGACAAAAAAGGACAAAATTGAAGTCATAGACCTTCTGGAATCCCTCGCCCAAGCTCACGCCCAAGAAGTTGCCCACACGCTCATAGACTTTGCGAATAAAATCCTTGTCGGGAAAGGCTTCGTCGATATGCTTCTGCAAAGTGCGAACATCGCTGTATGAGGTAAGCATCACTGCATAGGCATGCAACCCATCACGGCCAGCGCGACCAGCCTCTTGATAATACTCCTCAAGCGAATCGGGTATATCCATGTGCACTACCAAACGCACATCGGGCTTGTCGATACCCATACCAAAAGCGTTAGTCGCCACCATCACTCGACATTGGTTGTTTTTCCACCGATTTTGCTTATCGTTTTTCTCAGCCATCGAGAGTCCTGCATGATAGAAATCAGCGTGTAGGCCTCGTTGGTTAAGTTCATCGCTAATGAGCTTGCAACGCCTGCGCGAACGCACATAGACAATGGCTGTGCCAGGCACTGCAGAGATGATGTGCACAAGCTCGGCAATTTTTTCGGTTGTAGGACGCACCACATACGACAAGTTGTGGCGTGCAAAACTCATAGAGAGCACCTGCGCATGGTGAAAGCGCAACTTATCGGTGATATCTTGCACTACAATAGGCGGTGCCGTAGCCGTGAGAGCTAATACAGGTGCCTTAGGAAAGAGCTTACGCACCTCAGCAATGCGCAAAAACGAGGGCCGAAAATCATAGCCCCATTGCGAGATACAATGAGCCTCATCGACCACGATGAGCGACACAGGCATCTGCCTCAGATAGTCTAGAAATGATTGAGATTGCAGACGCTCGGGAGAGACATAGAGAAACTTGTAATTGCCGTAGAGACACTTCTCGTAGGTGTGCCGTACCTCAGTCCACGACATACCCGCATGCAAATAAGCTGCCTTGATGTTCCGCGAACGCAAATTGTCCACTTGGTCTTTCATCAGAGCGATGATGGGAGAAACCACAAGTGCCATACCATCGGTGGCGAGGGTCGGTACCTGAAAAGTGATGCTCTTGCCGCCACCAGTGGGCATCAATCCCAATGTGTCGTTGCCAGCTAGCACCGACTCAATGATATCGTGCTGCAGAGGCCTGAAATTTTCATAGCCCCAATATTTCTTGAGGATATCAAGAATGAGCTGGGACGAACTGCTCGGCATCGTTGTGGAGTTTAATGCCCTTAACCATCAGTTGCACCGATGTGCTGTTGCGATGCCGCGTTTCCTCGATGGTGTAAACGATGTCGATGGGCTGATGCTGCTTCAAGGGTTCGTAGAATTGTGCTTGGCCAAAGGCGATGGCATTCAATGAAGTGTTCCCCTGCTCATCCACCAAATCAAGTTTCAGGTGCTCCATCTTCTTGCCCACAATCTTGCTAGTACCCACATCGTACACCTTGCGAGTGATGAACACTGGTTTCTGATTTTCGGGTCCAAAGGGATTGAACATGCGCAAATATCGCAAAAATGCACCATTGATTTCGCTGAACTTGAGCTCACAATCAATATCGAGTGCAGGAGTCACTTGCTCGTCGTGGATATGTTGCTGTACATATTGCGTGAGCCGACGTCTAAACTCGGGGATGTTCTCCTCTTTCATCGACAGACCTACAGCATTGGTATGCCCCCCGAAGTTCTCAAGCAAATCACGACACGACTTGATGGCAGAGTAGATATCAAAACCACGCACAGAGCGCGAAGAGCCAGTGGCCAATCCGTTGCTATAGGTCAGCACCACCGACGGCTTGAAGTAAAGCTCCGACAGACGCGCAGCCACAATGCCAATAACCCCCTTGTGCCAATTGCGGTCATATATCACTATGGGCTTTTTATCACCCAATTCATCCTTATGGCGCTCAATGATTTCGTTGGCCTCGATAGTAATCTGGCGGTCTAGCTCCTTGCGGTCGCGATTATACTGGTCGATGCGCTTAGAAATTTCGGTGGCCTTGTTGTACTCGCGAGTGACTAGTAGTTCTACCGACTCTTGCCCCGACTCCATACGCCCCGACGCATTGATACGAGGACCTATTTTGAATATTATATCATTGATAGTCAGCTCTTTGCCCGTTAGTCCACACATGCGAATGATGCTACGCAAGCCCACATTGGGATTGTTGTTCAAGCGACGCAACCCAAAGAACGTCATCACACGATTCTCGTCGGTGAGAGGCACAATGTCGGCCACAATGCTCACAGCCACTAGGTCGAGCATGTTCTCAAGGTGATACATCTCGTTCAAGCCATTGCTCTTGGCAAAGGCTTGCATGAACTTGAAACCCACTCCACAACCCGAAAGACCCTTGAAGGGATATTGGTCATCCACGAGTTTGGGATTAAGGATGGCCGCTGCATCGGGCAACTCATCGTCAGGCACATGATGGTCACACACGATGAAATCGATGCCACGCTGTTTGGCATAGGCAATCTCGTCGATAGCTTTGATACCGCAATCGAGCACGATGATGAGTTTCACTCCAATAGATGCCGCATAGTCGATGCTTTGCAACGAGATACCATATCCCTCGTCCTCTCGCGTGGGGATATAATATACCAGATTGGAGTAAATGTTTTGCAGATATTTATACACTAGCGCTACTGCTGTGGTGCCATCCACATCGTAGTCGCCATAGACCATAATTTTCTGCTTGGCCCCTAACGCCTGGTTCAAACGCGTCACCGCTTTGTCCATATTCTTCATCAAGAACGGGTCGTGCAATTGGCGTAGCGAGGGGTAGAGAAAGTTGTGGACATCGTCCGCGCTTTTCATGCCCCTGAGCACCAACAGCCGTGCAATCGCGGGGCAACTTGGGAACTGCGCCGCTAGCTGCTCTTCGATGATGCGTTCTTCGGATGTTAGAGGTAAGTAATTCCATTTACTTATCATTTATGTTATTCTTTTTTTGTGTGCAATATCAGAGGCTCAAGCGCAAGAGCGGATGAGCGAACGTGAAGAGAGATATATCTATCAGGAATCCAATTAATTAAGCCATTCAGCGATTTTCAACAAGCTACCATCCAAGGGTGGCCACCGCTAGCTATGGATTCCAACTGCCTACAAAGTTACGACAATCCCTAGCCATTTCAAAAGCTTTTGGACAGAAATTCACATTTTGCAATAATTTTTATATTTTTTTATCACCTTATTCATCGGTTTCTCGACCACTATCCTAGTGCAGCGCGTGCTTAGCAGCCCACACAAACCACTCAAATCATAGTGGGCGATAAGTATGTTGTTTGGCATATCGGTCAAAAATCTATATCTTTGCAGCAACAATAACGCTAGGCTTTATGATACTAAACCAAATCTTGTTGCAAGTCGAGGCGTTGGCGACCGATACGCTGGCGGCCAATAAGATACAAGCGGCCACCAATAAGGTGAGCGCACAAGTCGATTCACTAGCACAGAAACTCAGCCCCGATAGCATTGCTAACTTCTCGCCAAGCCGCATTGCCGAGAGTCTCAAGTATCTTGACTTGGGCAGCTTGGTGACATCGTTATCTAGCCAGGTGATTTCGCTAGCCTTCCGCATCTTAGCTGCCATTGCGGTGTTTTATCTTGGTAAATTTATCATCAACAAGATATACTCGGTGGCTCGCGCCATCATGATACGTAAGGATTTTGACCGTTCGCTAGCCACCTTCTTGTTGAGTTTCATCAAGATCACGCTACTATTCTTGCTCATCATCACTGTGATTGGCATTTTGGGTATCGAGACGAGCTCATTCATTGCTATCTTTGCGAGTGCTGGTGTGGCTATAGGTATGGCATTGAGTGGCACTCTGCAAAACTTTGCTGGTGGTGTGCTCATCTTGCTCATCAAACCTTACAAGGTGGGAGACTACATCGAATTTGGTGAGCATAAAGGGTTCGTCAAAGAGATTCAGATATTCAACACCATCATCACCACCTACAACAATGACCGCATCGTCATACCTAATGGAGGCATCTCTACGGGCACTATCAACAACTTTTCTACCGAGCCCTACCACCGTCTGGAATGGCGCATAGGCATCAGCTATGGCGATGATGTGGACACTGCACGTCGGATAGCATTGAGCATTTTGCAGGCAGACTCACGCATCCTGCATAACAACGCCGAAGCTATCGAAGAAGAAGTGTCTCAAGAAGCCACCACAGAGGCTGCTACCGACACCGTTAGCGAGTCCAATCAATCGTGGTGGCGCCGATGGTTGCACCTATCCCACAAGCGTGCTATCGAGTGGAAAGAGACCCAGATGAATGAAATAGCCAAACGCACACCCAAGAAGGATTATACCCCATACGTGGCAGTAGAGAGTTTAGACGATAGTGCTGTGACCCTTATCATCAGAGCATGGGCCAAGACAAGCGACTATTGGAAAATTCGCTACCACATCAACGAAGAGATATACAAGCAATTTCCGCGCAATGACATCCACTTCCCATTTCCCCAGATGGATGTACACGTCAATCACAACAACTAGCTATGCAACCAACTCACATCACCATACAAACGAGACATCTTCGCTTCATTGGGCGAATGAGTGCTATCATAGTTGCCCTATTGACAACGCTCTGTGCATCGGCACAGGTCATCACACAGATGGGCCAAGAAAACATGAAAGTGCCACAGGGTATGAAACCACAAACTGCTCAATCTCAAACTTCAAGCCCCTATCTGGCAGATATCGACACCGAAACCCCATACTTTCAATGCATCGACTCGGCGCAGACCTACATCGATAGCCATAACTGGAGTCTAGCTGAACAGTGGTTGCGGCAAGCCCTAGCCACCGACCCTGCCAATCCCAACAACTCGCTATTGCTGAGCAACATTGCCACCCTGCAACGCTATCAAGGCAAGTTACAAGATGCCGTCAAGAACTACTCGCTAGCGCTTGATATCACACCTCATGCCGTCACCCTATTGCTCAACCGTGCTGCGCTATATGTAGAGATGGATAGCCTATCATTGGCTAAGGCCGATTTTGAGCGAGTGCGCACTCTCGACCCCTACAACACCGAAGCACGCTATTCGCTAGGCGTGTTAGCTATGGAAACTGGAGACAATCAAGCTGCTGAAGACCTCTTCAACGAAATTCGCCGCATCAATCCTAACTCAGGACTTTATCAAGAGGGTATGGGACTATTATATAAGCGCAAAGGCAATTACGCTAGAGCGGCCGAAATGTTCACCCAAATCATCAAAGTACAACCTAGCACTCAGCTATTGGGTAACCGTGCCGATTGCTACCTGATGATGAAGCGGCTCAACGACGCCGAGCAAGACATCAGCAACGGACTAGAGATGAACCCCAACGATGGTTTCTTGTATCTATTGCGTGCCAAACTCAACAAACTGAGGTTTCAATCAGAAGACACGCAGCGCGACCTACAGCTTGCTAAACAACATGGAGTTACACAACAATACATCGACCAATACTTCAAATAAAACGCACCTATGCAACAAGAGAAACAACTACCCACCGACCTATTAGCATGGGCCGAAGGCACCCATTGTGCCATCACTGTGTGTGACTTGCAAGGCCAAGTCATATTTATGAACGAACAATCACGAGCGACCTTTGACCGCGAAGGTCGCACCATGCTAGGGCAAAACCTCATGCCCTGTCATAGCACCGCTTCACAACAGAAAATTCGCCACATGCTAGCTACCGACACCACCAATTGCTACACCATCGACAAACAAGGAGTGAAAAAGATGATTTATCAGACCCCATGGCGATGCCAAGGGCAAGTATGTGGCATGGTAGAAATTTCGATGGTGATACCCGACGATATGCCACATTACGTGCGCTAGCCAACTTATCTTGCAGCACAAGTTACTAGTGATATGCAGCGGTGATTACGCATTTTCACTTGGATTTTGTTCCTAGATTACGACCGCCAAACCGCCTTTTACCATTCATTTCTCATTTGACAAATGCAAAAAATCCCTACCAATTCTTTTGTGTTGATAAGGATTTGCAATATTCGTATTGTCCTGTTTCTTACTTAGATATTGTGATTAGCCCTTGGTCGATATAGCTTTTCACAGCCAAGTCGATGGTTTCTAAACAGGTGTACTTGGGCTGGTAGCCTAACAATCGCCTTGCCTTCTCAATGGAGAACACTCCACTGCGAGCAATGTGATAGTAGGTGTGGTCACATTCCTCCTTGTTACCCTCGTATGCACACCATTCTGGCCATGGGAGAAACTTGATTTTCGGCTCATGTCCGAAGTATTCGTAGAGATGTTTGGCAAAGCCATAGAGTGTGATATGCGTAGCCGCTTGAGCATCGAACGATTCCCCGAGTGCCTGATTTCGATGAGTGATGGCAAGGAAGAACACTTGTGCCACATCGTAGCCATGCACATGGTGGATTATTTCCTGCCCGAAATTTGGCAAGGCAATTTCCTTCCCATCAGCAATGTCTTGGAACACACGCATCGACGTGTTGCCCCACGGATTGATAATCGTCCAACCTGGTCCCGATATCTGCCCTGGCATGATGATGGTGGCAGGAAAACCATATTGTCGATATTGCTCCTTGAGATACATCTCGCTGGCGAACTTGTCCTTGCCGTAGTCATCGAGTGGTTGCTTGTGCAAATCGTCGGGGTCAAAAGGTATGGTCTCGGCCATGCCATGCGCCCAACACGACGAGCAATAGAGATAGTGCGAAAGGCGAGTGCCCTTGAAGCTCTCCACAATCTTCTTGGTCTCCGCGATGTTGAAGTTTACCAAATCTACGATGATATCGGGCTCCATCGCCTTCAATTTGTCGATAAACTCAGGGTCATTTTCGCGGTCAATCAACACGCGCTCCACGCGGTACCATTCAGGGCAATCCTCGTAGGGTTGCGACATACGTCGGGTGATGGCTACGGTCTCAAAACCAGCCCGCATCAACATGGGAACTAAATAAGTGCCGATATGTCCAGCGGCTCCGATTACTACTACCTTCATAACGTCATTGTCTTTTGATTATTTATCTCTATTTTGATTATTCTCTTTCTTCATCTGGAACAGATAGAACATTTTTGGCGCTCACGCACAGCAGGACTCTCCTGTAGTTGGGCTGGCGAAGCGACCCTCACCCCTACATTTTTCCTCCTCGCTGAGCCGTCTTTTATGCTGTTTATCTGTTCCATGCCTGATTGCTTTATTGTGTTGCAAATGTAGTGAATTTTTTTCAACTCAACTAAAATTCAGTACAAAAAATATTTATTTTAACAAGTGCAAAGTCTAGGATGCATGATTTGGTGCAGAAAATAAAAAAAATTGAGCACAGACGCAAAGGTGGTCTCAAAACTTTTGCTAACTTTGTGGGTTGTGCAACCAATAACTACCATTCATCCATTTTTTAAACAAAAATGCAATACGCTATGATAGAAAACGAAAACATACAGATACCCGTTGAGTACAAAGACATCTGCCCCATTGCCGACAAAGATTTCCAAACGGCGATGACCATCTTGGTTCAAGAGCCTGGATTTCAAAAAATTGTAGGGATGGCCTTGCCTAACTACAAGTATTCACAACTCAAGCGCGTACTACTAGGACTGAATAGTAAACACGAGTTTCAAGTCAAGGTGATGAAACCATTTATCGAGGGAGTGATGGCCAAAAACAAGACTACCCTCACGCTAGACGGATTGGAGCATCTGGATAGTCAGATTCCTTACACTTTTGTAACCAATCATCGCGACATCGTGCTCGACAGTGCTCAGCTGAGCTACTTGTTGATTAAGAACGAACGT
>Ga0181612_124589_pt1 | contig 11919 bp, 11 predicted proteins | sample HoacroProtozoa21_FD_119630 | JGI IMG/M metagenome (GOLD analysis project Ga0181612, IMG submission 119630) | Hoatzin crop microbial communities from Cojedes, Venezuel. Combined Assembly of Gp0051906, Gp0051904, Gp0051908 | reverse complement strand
GGTATTAGTATTATTATATCTATTTTAATAATTACTATAATATCTATTATTTTATTAAATAAAAATAAAAGTATTCAAAAATATACTGCAGTAATAGTATTAGCACTAGGATTAACAGGATTAATTACAATATATTCAGTACATGCAGTATCTGATAACAAAATAAATATTAATGCTAATGTTGAAATCGGCTGTAAAGGTTATCATGTATATTATGTATATTATAATGTATTATCAGAAGATGAATTAAGTAACTATTATAAAACAAAAGATTTAGGATTTGATGAAGGTACTTATAAGTCAGATAATAAAAAGTATAAAGCATACTACGTTACTAAAGATGCTGGAGTATATCAAAAAGGTCAAACGGTAAAAGTAAAATCACAATCAGTAAAATATTTTAGTGGTTGGACTAGTGATGCGACATTTGAATCATTAGAAGAAGATTATACTTATAAGTTTGGTTATGAAGATGACAATTTTGAAGATTTAAATACTGATTATAGTTATGAAACAGCATGTATAAATTTAGAAGATGCTAGTTCCCTTTTAGATTGTTATGGTTTCTATAGTTTTACAATGCCAGAACATGATGTATACTTATATGAACAAATTATAATGTTAAGATAGGAATCATTATTGTCATTACAGTAAAATAGGGGTTTATATTATGTAAAATATAATATTTAGAAGTCGAAAGACTTCTTTTTTTATTAAAAGGATTTTTAAGATAAATAGCTAATAATATAAGTAGGAGAGTTTTATGAGTTATTTAATTAGAGAGTTACCGTTAGAAGAAAGACCTAGGGAAAGATTTAAATATTATGGAGTAGAATCATTAAGTAATGAAGAGTTACTTAGTATATTAATTAGAACTGGTACTAAGAATAAGTCTGTTAAGGAGTTAAGTATAGAGTTACTTAATGAAATTAAGATAAATGATTTTAGTAATTTAGATTATCATACTCTTAGTAATATAAAGGGTCTAGGGGAAGTAAAAGCTATTACGATAATAAGTGCTATTGAATTTGGTAAAAGAGTACTTAGTAAGAAGAATTTAGTTATTAAGATAAATAATGGTAATGATATTTATAATTTAGTTAAGGATGATATGGAAATAAGTTTACAAGAGAAGTTTATGGCGATATATTTAGATACTAGAAATTATGTTATTTTGAAGAAGATAATATTTATTGGTACTGTTAATGAATCTAATGTAGTACCAAGAGATGTTTTTAGAGAAGGAGTAAAAGTTAATGCTACTAGGTTTATCTTGGTACATAATCATCCAGCTGGTTCAATTAAACCTAGTATGGAAGATATTTATTTAACTAATGAGTTTATTAAACTAGGTAAGATGATGGGTATTAGTTTATTAGATCATCTTATTATAGGCAATAATGATTATTATAGTTTTAGAGAGAATATGACAGAAATTTTCGAAAAGTAGCATTTTGTTTGACTTTAGTAAGCTATTTTGTTATAATTTAAGACGTTTTGAAGGCTTTCTTCGAAACCGCACTAAAAAGGTTTAAGTATCTATTGATCACCTTAAAGGCGTGACTTAAATAATATAAGGAGGTATGTAGATGAAAGCTATATTTGTTACAGGTGGAAAACAATATTATGTTTCTGAAGGCGATACTATCTATGTAGAAAAGTTAGATGTAGAAGAAGGTAAAGATATTACTTTTGATGAAGTTCTTTTCGTAGATGGTGTAACTGGTACACCTACTGTTAAAGGTGCTAAAGTTACTTGTACTGTAGATAAACATGGTAAAAATAAAAAGATAATTGTTTTCAAATATAGACCTAAGAAAAAATATCGTAAGACTCAAGGTCATAGACAACCATATACTAAATTAACTGTTAAAAAGATTACTAAGTAATATGATAAAAGTTAAGATTAGTAAAAATAATAATTATATTTATGAACTTGAAGTCAAAGGTCATTCTGGCTATGATACTTTAGGTAAAGATATTGTTTGTGCTAGTGTTAGTACGATGGTTATTACTAGTATTAATAATATTTTATCTTTAGAAAATACAATTAGTTATGAAGAAAGCTCTGGTAAAGTTATTATTAGAGTAATAGAGAATACTGATATTAATCAAAAAATATTAAATAATTTAATTAGAATGTTAGATGAATTAAAAAATCAGTATCCGAAAAATATTGAGATTAGAAATGAGGTTTAAATATGAATTTTATGAAATTAAATATCCAATTATTTGCACACGTTAAAGCTCAAGGTTCAACTCAAAACGGTAGAGATTCTAGAGGTCGTAGATTAGGTGCTAAAGCAGCTGATGGTGAAACTGTTAGTGCTGGTAGCATTTTATATCGTCAAAGAGGAACTAAGATTTATCCTGGTACAAATGTTGGAATGGGTAAAGATCATACTTTATTTGCAAAAGTATCTGGCGTTGTAAAATTTGAACGTTTAGGTAGAGACAAGAAAAAAGTATCAGTTTACGAAGTTTAATTATAGGGCCTTTTAAAAGGCCTTTTATTTATGTTATACTAAATAAAAGTAGGTGTAATAATGGAAAAATATTATGTATTATTAGATGGTGTTAAATATGAACTTCCTTCTGCGAGTTTATATATAGATAGATTTTCTTATATAGATGGAGATACTTTATATATACCTAATAATGTTGATATAGAAACGCGTTATGAAGAAGTTAAAAAGTTATATTTTTTTGTTTCTGGTACTATATGTAGTTTTGATGAAGATGAATTTTATCCAGTTGATTTATTAGAAGAAAAAGCTGATATTAGAAAAAGAATTAATTCTGTAAGTAGTTTAGAAAAGTTCTTTTATAAAAAAGGTGAAATAGATAAAAGTATTAAAGTAATGTTAGATTTAACTAAAGTAATGTTAGTTCATAATGAAAAGTTAATGAATTCAGATATCGAAGAAACAAAGGTGTTATAAATGTTTGTAGATGAAGTTGTTATAAAATTAATTGCTGGTAATGGAGGAGATGGATGTACTTCTTTTAGAAGAGAAAAGTATGTTCCTCTAGGAGGCCCTAACGGTGGAAATGGCGGCAAGGGTGCTGACATTATTTTTGAAGTGGAAAAAGGACTTAAAACATTAATAGATTTAAGATTTAAGAAACAAATAAAAGGTGATAAAGGTGTTAATGGTAAAGGAAAAGATATGAATGGTAAGAATGCTGATGCAGTTATCGTTAAAGTACCTGAAGGAACTACTTTAATAGATGAAGATACTGGATTAGTAATTTGTGACTTAGTTAAAGAAGGAGATTCTTTTATCGTTTGTCATGGTGGTAGAGGAGGAAGAGGTAACAAAGCATTTGCTACTCAAGAAAATCCAGCTCCTAAAATGAGTGAATATGGAGAACCTGGAGAAGAAAGAATAGTTAGATGTGAACTTAAAGTACTAGCAGATGTTGGTTTAATAGGAATGCCTTCTGTAGGTAAAAGTACTATCTTATCACTAATTAGTGGAGCTAATCCTAAAATAGCAGAATATCATTTTACAACATTAAGTCCTAATTTAGGTGTAGTTAAATTAAAAGATGGTAGAAACTTTGTAATGGCTGATTTACCTGGATTAATAGAAGGCGCATCAGAAGGAATAGGACTTGGAGATAAATTTTTAAAACATGCAATGCGTACTAAGATACTTTGTCATGTTATAGATATGGGTTCTTTTGAAGGAAGAAATCCTATAAAAGATTATGAAGATATAAGAAAAGAATTAGAAAATTATTCAGATAAATTAAAAAATAAAAAAGAGATTATAGTAGCTAATAAAATGGATTTAGAAAATGCTTATGATAATTTAAAGAAATTTAAACAAAAATATCCTGATAAAGAAATAATTGAAGTATCAGCAATAAATTATGAAGGTATAGATGAATTAATTACAAAGCTTGCTGATACTTTAGAAGAAATAGAAGATGAACCTATATATCAAGATGAAGATTTAGAAAGTCATGTAGTATATAAATTTAAGAATGAAAAACCATATACTATTACAAGAAAAGAAGATGGTACATGGGTTATTAATAGTGATGAAATAGAAAAAATGTTTTTAATGACTAAATTATATGAAGATGAAAATGTAAGAAGATTTGCTCGTAAGTTAAGAGGTATGGGTGTAGAAGATGAACTTACTAAACTAGGAGCACAACCTGGGGATGATGTTGAAATATCTGGTTTTATCTTTACTTTTAAAGAATAAGTAAAATATTAAGAGATAAATAGTTTTTTATCTTTTTTTATTGTATAATTATTAATGGAGGGTAGATATATGAAATATGATGTTATTATAGTAGGAGCTGGTCCAGCTGGTTTATTTACTGCTTATGAACTTATAACAAAAAATAATAAATTAAAAATAGCTATTTTAGAAAAAGGTAATAAAGTTAAAACAAGAATATGTCCAATGAATGCTAAAGGAATACCTTGTCAAAATTGTAATCCATGTAATATCTTAGCAGGATATGGTGGTGCTGGTACTTTTTCTGATGGTAAATTAAATTTTATTCCTAAGCTTGGTAAAAGTGATTTAACTAAATATATGTTAGAAAGTGAAGCTAACAAATTAATAGATGAGACAGAAGAAATATTTAATAAATTTAAGATGGATGCTGAAGTATATCCAAGTAATATGGATGAAGCTAATGAAATAAAGAAAAAAGTAGCAATAGCTGGTTCTAAATTATTAGTTATTAAACAAAAACATTTAGGTAGTGATCATTTACCTGAATATATTCAAGGTATATGTGATTTTCTAGCTAAAGAAGGAGTTACTTTAATAGATAGAGCAGATGTAACTGATATTAAAACTATTAATGAAAATAAACATGAAGTAACTTATGTAACTGGTAAAAATAGTACTACTTTAGAGAGTAAATATGTGGTAGTAGCTCCTGGTAGAACTGGAGCTAAATGGATACAAGAATTAGCTGATAAATATGAAATACCTTATCTATCTCAAAGTATTGAAATAGGAGTACGTGTTGAAGTTAGAAAAGAAATTATGGAAGAATTAACTAATATAATATATGATCCTACTATATTTATTAAAACTGATACATATGGAGATGAAATAAGAACATTTTGTACTAATCCAGGAGGTTTTGTAGCTAAAGAAAATTATTATGGTTTTATATGTGTTAATGGACATGCTTTAAAAGAAATAAAAAGTAATAATACTAATTTTGCTTTTATATCGAAAGTTAATTTAACAGAACCTGCTACTAATACAAGACTTTATGGTGAAAGTATAGCTAGAATTGCTAATGTACTTGGAGATGGTAAACCTATTATCCAATCTTTAAAAGATTTAAAAAGAGGTAGAAGATCTGAATGGCATCGCATTAATAAAGGTTTTATAGAACCAACCCTTAAAGATTGTGTAGCTGGAGATTTAGCTTTAGTTATGCCACATAGAATAATTACTAATATAATAGAAGGATTAGAAAAATTAGATAAAATAATACCTGGGGTTAATAATGATGATACATTACTTTATGGACCAGAAATTAAATTCTTTAGTAATGAAATAGAAACTGATAATAAATTTAAATTAAGTAATGATAATATCTATTTTGTAGGTGATGGAGCTGGTAAAGCAGGCAATATTGTTACGGCTGCAGCAACTGGTTTAGTAGCTGCAAGAGATATATTAGACAGAAAGTAGTCAGAGAACTACTTTTTTGTGTGTTAAATTAGTGTTTTTAATTTACATTAATAATTTAGATATGTTATACTATAATTAATAATAGAGAGCGGTGGGTAGAGTATGTCCGAAAATAAAAATAATAAGAAAAAAGTTCTCTTATTAAATACGTTATTACTTGTATTTTGTTGTGTTGTAATATACTTATTTATTTGGGAACCGGAAACTGTTATTCAGAAATTTGATGTTAATTTTGATTCGAATGGTGGTACAGCAGTAGCTGCTATTGAAATAGATGATGGTGAATGTATTTCACGTCCTGAAGATCCAACAAGAGAAGGTTATATATTTGTTGGTTGGGAATTAGATGGTGTACCATATGATTTTAATGAATGTATTACTTCAGATATTACTTTAGAAGCTGTATGGCAGGAAATAGAAGAAGGAGTTACATATTATACTATTGCATTTGATAGTGGAAGTAATGGTAGTTATGTAGCTAGTCAAGTAATAGCTGAAGGAGATATACCTACTAAACCAGAAGATCCAACAAGAGAAGGATATGAATTTAAAGGATGGTTACTTAATGGTGCTGAATATAATTTTGATACACCAATAGATAGTAATTCTACTTTAGTAGCTTCTTGGGAAGAAAAAGATAAAGAAATTAATATATCAGTTAAAGTTGGTGAAGATTATACTTTAACTAGTAATGATTTAGTTCAAAAAGAATCTGATAATTTTGATGAAATTATGAAAGGCTCTTGGTCTAGTTCAGCATCTACAGTAGCTGCTATTAAAGATGGCGTTATTACTGGAGTTAATGAAGGTAAAGCAACAATTACTGTTACTTATGGGGATAATAAAACTAAGACAATTGTAGTTACAGTAAATAAAGAAGATAGTGATGAAGATGACGATGATTACGACGATAATTCAAATACAAAAAAATATACAGTATCATTTATGGGAAATGGTGGAACAACAAGTGGTTGTTCAAGACTTACGGTAAGTGAAGGAAGTATTGCTAAACCAAGTTCTAGTTGTAAAGCTACTAGAGTATCTGAAAAGAGTAATAAATCTACTGTTAGAACAACAACAACTTATACATTTAAAGGATGGGCGACTACTACTGATGCAACATCTCCTAATATATCATCTACTAAGATAACAAAAGATACTAATTTTTATGCGGTATGGAAAAAAACAACAACTTATTCTTATCCTGTTACTTTAACAGTAATTGATACTAAAGCTAATATTAACTTTACTTGTACAGCTTGGTATAATAGTGGAACTAATGTAACTGTAAGTAGAATTTTAACCGATGGTTCTTGTAAAGCACCTACAAAATCACATAGTACTCTTAATTGGACAAAGACTTCGTTAACTGTATCTAGTGGTGATAATAATATTAGCGGTTCTTTTGAAGAAAATGAATTTAAAGTAGGTTGTACTCCAGGTGATAATAAAAATATGTCTGCTAATTCCTGTGCATTATATATTACTGAAGAAGGAAAGACACTTTCCGGAGTAACAATTGGGATTAATGGTAGACAAGTTAATGGAATGATAAGCATTACATCTCAGTGGAATAGTTTAAAACCAGAAGATGTTAGTTTTACTTTATCTGATGATTATTCTAGTAAACCTATTAGTAAAATTAGTTAAGAGGTGGAAATATGAAAAAAATTAATTTATTGTTTCTATTAGTAATTTTATTATCTTTTTCAACAGTTAATGCTAAAGTTGTTGATGCAGATGATATCTTATATAATTCATATGTTATTGGAACATATTTATACACTGTACAAGATAACGAAATTATGTCAACTGTTGGTAGAGATGATGTCATAATTGGTGATGATATGAACTTAACAACACCTGCTATTATGCTTGGTGCTACATCTATAGAAGATGATACTTATGATAATATGATAATTTATTATAAAGACTTTTTTGACGAATGGTCTAATGCTTACGATGGATCATCTATAGAAGTACCTGAATCATTTGAAATAACACATGTTAACGGAATATGTATTGAAGAACCTTGTGGTGGTAGAAAAACGACAGATACTATTACTGTTAGTTTAGATTTAAATGACGGTAGTATTGAAGATGATACAAATTATACTTCTGATAATAGTTATACTTTAAGTTGTACTATTGCTGATGAAAATTGCGTTACTCCAGAAAGTACACCAACAAGAGATGGTTATACTTTCAAAGGATGGAGTTTAACTGAAAGCGATGTAGACACTGATTTATTCCAAGATAATGCTGATTTAAGTAATGTAATTGGTAATTCTACAAGTATTACTCTACATGCTATTTGGGAAGTAAAAAATTATGATATTACTTATGATTTAAACGGCGGTACTATAGATAGTAATAATCCATCTACTTATAATGTAGAAACTGAAACATTTGAATTTAATAAACCTACTAAAGTTGGCTATATATTTAATGGATGGAAAAATGGCGATGATTATATTACAGAAATTACATCTGGAAGTACTGGAGATATTTCTTTAATGGCAGATTGGAAAGAAATTACATATACTATTCATTGTGATGAAAATGAAATATTTGAGGGAAATTATGAAAATAGTAAAAATACTACTTTAGAAAGTTTAGAATCTAATGGTAATAGTGTATTTGCTGGATGGAAAACTGAAAGTAGTAATATTATTTATCCTGCTAAATTAAGTTTAGATAATGTTATTTATAATAATCTTGATTCTACATCAATTACATTAACTCCTGTATGGAAAACAATTGAATCAAATACAGTAACAGTAACATATAATGTTGATGGTATAGAATATAGCTTTATCGTCAATAAAGGTGAAACTATTGAAAATTTAGCACTTAATAAAGAAGGTTATACATTTAAAGGATGGAGTAAAACTCCTAATGATTCAGATAATTTATATAACTTTGAAACAGAGGTAACTGAAAATACAACTTTATATGCTATATTTGACGAAATAAAGTTTAAAGTTACGTATGATATTAATGCTGATGATGTGGAGTTTAAATCACCTTCTACTGAAGAATGTACTTATAGTGGTAGTTGTTATGTTATAAGTGATGTTCCTACAAGAACAGGCTATATCTTTGGTGGTTGGGGATATAATGTTTCTGCTTTAACTGGTGAAGAAGATTCTTATATAATTTATGGTAAGAATGCTATTATTAAAGGATACACTGGTGAGATAAAATTAACTGCTATTTGGTTAGAACCAAAAACATATAAAATTACTTATAATTTAAATGGTGGTTATGCTTCTGATATTTCTAATATCGTTACATATGCTAATGTTGGTGACGAAGTTGATTTAAGTGGTTTTGTTCCGGAATATAAAGATGGTAAAGCTACATTTAAAGAATGGTTTGATGGTACTGATACATATTCTAGTACTGATAAGTTTACAATGCCTAGTAATAGTATAACTTTAACAGCTAAGTGGAGTGTAACAGTTAGATTCGTATTTAATGGTGAAGAAGCAGTTTCTTCTACAATTGATAAAGATAGTGTACTTGATAAAAATAATTTAGAAATAGATGAGTATGGAGTTATTTCAAATTATGATTGGTATACAGATGAAGATTTAGAAGATGAATTTGATCTTGATAGTGAAGTAACTGAAAGTATTACTTTATATAGTAATTCTTGGTAATTTAGGAATTAATTTATGAAAGGTGATTAGTCACCTTTTTTTATTGTTTAAGAAAGTATTAGATGGTATAATATTATGTATAATAGGGATTTGGAAAGTAAGTGATGATATGGCAATAAATAAAGGTAAATCTATGTGTTTTTTTTCTGCTAAAGGAGGAGTTGGGAAAACTACTAATATACTTAATTTAGCAGGTATTTTTTCAGAATTAGATAAAAAAGTTTTAGTAATAGATTTTGATTTATATAGTGGAGGGATTGCTACATATTTAAATAGTCAAAATGATAATAATATTTATTCTATGTCATTTGCTTTACTTAATGGGACTTTTAAAGATTTTAATGATTATACTAGTAGGATTACTAATAATATAGATATTTTAAGTGCACCTAAAGATCCAAGAGATGCTAATAAAATAGATAGTTCTTTAGTAAGAGATATTATAAGAATGGCTGAAAATAATTATGATGTTGTATTAATAGATACTAATCACTCATTAAATGAAGTTAATTTAACTATACTAGATTCTGTAGATAATATATTATTTATGATAACTAATGATCCTTTAGATTTAAAAAATACTAAGTCATTACTTAGTATATTAGATAGTTTAGATTTTAATAATTATTATATTTTATTAAATAATAGTAGAGATCCTTTTAAAACATATTTTAATTTAAAAGAATTAAACAAAATATTAGAACATGATATTAATTATGAATTATCTAGAGATTTATTTTTAAAAGATATGGATAAGATGATAATGCAAGGTAAGATTGTGTCTTTAGAAAAGAAATTTCCTAGTATGATGATGAATGATTATAAGACATTTGTGCAAATAGCTACGAATTTTCTAGGAAGGAATGATGAAAATGAGTAGATTATTAGAAGAGTTTAATATAATTAAAGAAAAGAAAATAATTTCTAATGATTATAATATGTTTGAAGATAAAGAATTACTTGAAAGTATTCGTTTAAGAATATTAGAAGATTTAAATGATAAAGGGATTAATGGAAATGTTACTAGTGATACTATTAATAGTGAGATAGATGAAGTAACTAATGGTTATTATTTAAATAATAATGAAAGAATATATTTATATAATTTAATAGATAATGAAGTAAATAATAGTACTCCTTTAGATGAATTATTAAATGATTCTAATGTAACAGAGATTATGGTTAATAGTCCTTCTTCTATATATATAGAAACAGAAGGTAGAATAATTAAAGATGAAAGTATGTCTTTTGTAAATGATGAACATATTATAAGAACTATTAATAAATTGCTATCTAAAGTAGGAAAGAGTATTGATATAAATAATCCTATTATAGATGCAAGACTTGTTGATGGAAGTCGTATTAATGCAGTTATACCTCCTTTATCTAAAAGTCCTGTTATTACAATTAGAAAATTTAAGAAAAATATTGTTACGATGGATGATTTAATAGGTAGTGGGACATTGACTACCGATATGGCTAGATTTTTAGAAATAGCAGTTAAAGCTAAGTTAAATATTTTGATATGTGGACCTAGTGGTGCTGGTAAAACAACAATATTAAATATTTTAGGTAATTATATTAATGATAATGAAAGAATAGTTACGATAGAAGATGTTTTAGAACTTAATTTAAATAAAGATAATTTAGTAGCTTTAGAATCTAATAAAGTAAATAATATTACTTTAAGTGATTTATTAAATAATTCTCTTAGAATGAGACCGGATAGACTTATTATAGGAGAAATAAGAGGTAATGAAGCATTCTATTTATTACAAGCTATGAATAGTGGTCAAGATGGTACTATAACTACTATTCATTCTAATAGCACTAAGGATGCTTTAAGTAGATTAGAAACAATGATTTTAATGAATAAAGATATTTCTATTAAAGCGTTAAGAGAATATATAGGAGATGCTATCGATATAATTGTATTTATTACAAGAATGAAAGATGGTAGAAGAAAGATAATAGATATATCTGAAGTATTAGATGATAATGATTTAGATAATCCTATTAAGAATATATTTAAATTTAAATTAGATCCTACTACAGAAAATGGTAGTGTTACAGGAGAATTTAAGAAAACTACGGAAAAAGTAGAAGTATTAACTAAAATTAAAAGAAGAGGATTTAATGATTTAGATGAATTATTTAAAGTAAAAAAGAAAAAGAATTAAATAAAAGGAGGTATATAAAATGAATAAATATGTATTATTATTACAAGTATGTTCGATATTATTTATATTCTTTTTAATATACCTTTTATTTAGAAATTTAATTATATTATTTAAGAAGAATAGAATAACTAGTTTTTCTTTAAATTTAAATAATAAAAGAAAGAGTACTTATATAAATAAAGTTATTAAAAGTATTAGTAGTACAGTAGAAAGTATACCTTTTATAAATAAATATATTCATAAGTATGATATATATACAAGTAATAATCGTAGTAGTGCTGATATATTTAGTATTAAATTATTAATTAGTCTTTTTATAGTATTTATTTATATTTTTATATCTTTTTTATATCGTAGTAATTTAAATATTTATTTAATAATTATATTAGC
>Ga0181612_108557_pt1 | contig 11919 bp, 9 predicted proteins | sample HoacroProtozoa21_FD_119630 | JGI IMG/M metagenome (GOLD analysis project Ga0181612, IMG submission 119630) | Hoatzin crop microbial communities from Cojedes, Venezuel. Combined Assembly of Gp0051906, Gp0051904, Gp0051908 | reverse complement strand
TACTGTCAGGAAATGGAAGACGAGAGAGGGATTGCTTCGGCAGTCATATACTTGCCGCAGTGGCAGAGGCGGGCATACACCGGATGCAAGGCTTCACTTGCGCCGAAGGCGATAGCTGAGGTTAGTACTGCGTGTTCACAGTGAGAAAGGACGTGCGGCATGATCAGCCTGAAACGACAGACTTCAAAAATCTTAATCGCGGCGATGATCGTCATCGTACTGCTCGGCATGGTGCAGCTGGCGTTTTCGGTGACTTCCTACAGCAGGGAGCAGACGGAAAGCCGCCTTGCGGCGCTGCGCGAGTGGACAGACGAGATTGCCGAGGGCATCGCCGCCGTCTCGGATTCGGCGGGGGCCGTGTACGGGCTCGGATCCTTTGAGCAGCTCGGCGCCAGTCGCACGAAAGCTGAGGAGTATGATGCAGTTTACGACCTGCTCGGCGCCCTGCAGATTCGGAGGCGTGCGGAACAGAATCTCGATGGTCTGTTTGTGTTCTACAACAATTTTGAGGAAATCATCCATGCGCTCAGCCAGAAGGTCGGTGTGGAGGACAAGGAGCAGCTGATTGTGGCGATGCGCTCACAGCTTGCATATGCAGATCAGTCCTCCGTCAGTACGGTGGAGGAGGCCGGAGAACATGTGTGGTATCTGATGCTCATCCGACGGACATTTGCAGCAGTGGCCGGCGTCTGCCGGCTCGATGCGGGGATGCCGTCCGGCCTTGCCGGCGATGCATCGGCGGGCCTGATCTATAATGGCGCATATTACAATATGGCAGGAGAGTATACGGAACTGAGCGAGGGTGCGATCACTGCGCTTTCCGGGGTGGTCAGCAGAAGCGGCGGATCCGTTGTGTACCGGGCCGACGCAGACCTGGCCGGACTCTCCGCGGTGATGATTGTGCCGGAGAGCCTGTGGTTGCATGTCAGTCCGGCGCATATCCTTGCGTTTGTGCTTCTCGCCGCACTCCTGGTGATCCTGTTTCGGATCTTCCGGATCGCGTATCACCAGATTGCCGATCCTCTCGAGGACATGACCCGGGCGCTCGGAGAGATCCGGGAGGGTACCTTCCGCGCGCAGTTCCGCGTGCCGAACAGGGTCGAGGAGATCGAGCACGTGCGGGACACCGTCCAGGTCATGCTCGGGGAGATTGAACAGTACAAGATCAGGAGCTATGAGGACCGGCTGGAAAAACAGAAGACGCAGCTGCAGTATCTGCAGCTGCAGCTGGCGCCGCATTTCTATACGAACTGCCTGAAGAATGCCTACTATATGCTGGTGCTCGGCGAGGTGGACAATGCACAGGAGTTTCTGCTCTGCCTCTCGGCGCATTTCAGGTACCTCCTGAAGAGTAATTCCGAGCTGGTCACGGTGGCGGAGGAGTGCGAGTTTGTCCGAAACTACATCAGTCTTCAGCGGATGATGGTGTCGGTGCCGATCGTCCTGAAGCTGAACGCGGAGCCGGAGACGGAGAACCTGCGCGTACCGGTCCTGGCAATCCAGACCTTTGTCGAAAATTCCGTCAAGTACGGCCGGGATCCGGATTCGGAGACGCCGCTGGAAATCCGCGTGTATGTGAAACGCCATCACACGGATGACGGCGATTTTATCGACATTGTCGAGGAGGATAACGGGAAGGGATATCCGGAGGATGTGCTGCGGCAGCTCAACGGCCGGCAGCAGGATGCGGATCCGGCGGGCAGCGCACCTGACAGCGAGCCCTCGGGCACGTTCGGCAGCACGACCGGCAGCACGACCGGCAGCACGACCGGCAGCGCGCCCGGCAGCACCGGCATCGGCATCCGGAACCTTCTCATGCGCGCAGAGCTGCAGTTCGGAGAGCGCGCCAGCTGGTATTTTACAAATGAAGCCGGTTCCTTCAGCGAACTGATTCTGCCGGCGGAGGAAAGCACATGAACGTATTGATCGTCGACGATCAGGAGCGCATCGTCAAAGCAACAAAAAAGCTTGTGAACTGGGAGAAGCTCGGTGTGGAGCAGGTATTCACGGCACTCAGCGCGCATCAGGCGCAGGAGGTCATGCAGAAGGAGCGTGTGGATATTCTCCTGACCGACATTGAGATGCCGGGGGAGGACGGCATTGCGCTGCAGAAGTGGCAGGCGGAGCACTTCCCGGAGACGGCCTGCATCTTCCTGACCTCGCATGCGGATTTTTCCTATGCGAAGGAAGCCATCCGCGGCGGCGCGTTCGACTACATCCTGCAGCCGGCGGCCATTCCGGAGATCGAGTCAGTGATCGGACGGTGCATTGCGTCCCTTGCCGAAAAGCGGAATACACAGATCAAGAGCCGGCGGTACGATGCGCGCCGCGAAGAACTGCTGCGCGGGCATCTCCAGGCCATGTTTCAGAGGAATTCGACATATGTCGATATGAAGCGCTGGCGCGCCGATTCGGGGACGGAAGAGGAGGATTGGTGGTTCATTCCTTCGATTACCGAGGTCTACGATAAGGAAAGCGGTGATGTGCTCGATGCCATGGACCGCACGCTGCAGACGCTGACAGAGCCCAATGAAAATGTGCATTTCCTGATCTGCGAGCTGGACCGGCATACCGTCGGGACGCTCTGCTACGGGCGCGCGGATGCCTATCCGGTGCAGAAGAATAAGGAACTTTACGGGAAGATCCTGGAGCTGACGGAGCGCTCGTGCGGCTGCGCGCTGAACATGACGGTCGGGGCGGTTTCCGGGGATGCGCTGCCGCAGGCGATCGCGGAGACGGCCGCGTTCCGTGAGAAACGTCTGCTGGAGCGGCATGCCGTTTACTTTGCATCAAGCGGGGAGGTGCGGCGGCTTTCCGTGCTGCGGGAGCCGGACCGGGAGCTCTGGACGAGGTGGCTGCTGCGCGGGGACACGTACCCTCTGCAGAACCAGTTCAACAACCTGCTTGCAACCGCACAGCAGGAGGAACAGCTGACGGTGGACTATGCCGCATCCCTGCTGCATGCCTTTCTGGAGGCACTCTCGGTGGCCTGCTACGAGCAGAAGGGGAATGTGGCGGATCTTTTTGACGGGACCTTTTCCTATGAGCAGATGCTCGAAAGTATGGAGTCGGCCGAAAAGCTCAAAGCCGGTGCCGCCTTCTGCATCCGGCGCTACGAGGAACTGTACGGTACAGAGGAAACCGCGCAGCGGGAGGCAACACCGGCCGAGCGCGTGCGCCAGATCAAGCGGTATCTCGGCGAAAACATTGACCGGCCGGTTTCCCGCAGGGAAGCGGCAAAATATCTCTTCCTCAATGAGGACTATTTCTCCCGGATGTTCCAGAAGGAGACCGGCATGAGCTACCGGGACTACGTCCTGCAGCTCAAGAGCGGGTATGCGGCAAAGCTCCTGGAAGAATCGGACCTGCCGGTCACGCTGATCGCTTCCAAGGTCGGGTACGACAACTTTGCCAACTTCACCCGGATGTTCACGAAGGTGAAAGGCGTCTCCCCGAGCGAATACCGGAAACAGTACCAGGTCGGAAAATGAAAAGTCCGGGTCGCAAAAAGGCTACTTTTGCCGCCGGCCCTCCGCTAGACTTTCATTACACAGAAACACCGGAGCGGGAACGGATGCAGGCCGCTGCTCCGGAAAACGGATGCAATGAAAGGAGAGGAACATGAAAAAGAGACTGATTTCAGCCGGACTTTGCGCGGGCATGCTGCTGAGCGCAGCTGCATCGACAAATGTATTTGCCGCCGAGGATATGGTGACGCTCAACCTTTATATCCCGACACTTGCGAACTATTCCGAGGATGCGATCGCCGAGGTGCAGGAGGCCGCAAATGAATACCTGGCCGACACCTGGGGCATCCAGATCAACCTCAACTACACCGAGATCGGTAACTTTGAGCAGACCATCAACCTGGCAATGACGACCGACGAAGTCGATGTCACCTGCTACTTCAACTCCACGGGTCAGCTCCCGACCTACGTCCGGAACAATCAGCTGCTCGACATCACCGATTATTTCAACAATTCCGAGGCGCTCAAGGATGTCTTCACGGACATCGAGCTTTCCGCCTGCACGATCGACGGCAAGCTCTGGGGTGTGCCGCGCAAGTATCAGTACGGCGGCGGACTGCAGCTGGTCATGAACAAGGACATTGTGGAAGAGATGGGCATCGATGCCGCATCCATCAACAGCTGGGAGAGCGTCGGTGAGGTGCTCTATCAGGTGCAGGAAGCGCATCCGGAGCTGACCTACATCATGGTGCCGCAGACTTCGAGCGAGATGATGTGGGCCTATCCGTGGGACCGCAACATCGGCACGACTGCATTTGCCTATGCGGAGGATCTGGAGTCCACCGAGATCAAGAGTCTCTTCGAGCTTGACTCCTTCGCCGAGGTCTGCGGATACACACATCAGTGGTATCAGGACGGCCTGATCATGTCCGATGCGATCAGCAACACGATGGAGGGCAGCGACCTTGTCACCGCCGGAACGGCATTCTGCTGCTTCCACAACGCGGACGTTGATCCGCTTGATGCGATCTATGCCAACACTGTCGTCTCCGACTGGATTATCCAGCCGCACGCAATCTCGACCGACGTTGCAAACCTTCAGTACGGCATCAGCGCCAACAGCGCGCATCCGGACGAGTCCTTCAAACTGCTTGAGGCGCTCTACACCGATGCAACCTTCCACACCCTGATCTCCTTCGGTATCGAGGGCGAGCACTATGTGATCAACGAGGACGGCAAGGCGGATTATCCGGAAGGCATGGATTCCACGAACGAGCCGTACGGCGGCTTCGCGGCGACCGCGACCTATCCGAACTACCTGCTGAACCCGGTCAAGGCATCGGCGGTGCTTGACGACTATGCATCGGCTGTCGTCGACTGGGACAACAGCGTCCAGGTCTCGAAGACCTTCGGTTTCTTCTTCGACACTGCTGACTATGCGGATTTTGTCACGGCATACACGAACCTTCAGGGCAAGTACAAGGATGCACTGATCGCCGGCAGCATCGCGCTGGAGGATGTGCTTCCGTCGATCCGGTCCGAGCTGGAGAACATCGGCTTCTACGATGTGGCAGCCGAGATGCAGACGCAGCTGGATGCCTATCTTGCAGAGCAGGGCTGAGATCTGAAATGAAAAGATAAATCGACAGATATCGATGAGACAGCGGCATGCAGGCAGTCCGATCCGGGCTGCCTGCATGTCTTTTCTGCTGTATGATCTGTTCCCGGAACCGCTGGTCGGAAAATGAAAAACCGAGGTCGCAAAAAGGCTACTTTCCGAAACGGCTTCAAGCTAGACTTGGATTAAGGAAAACGGCAAAGGCACACGCAGAAAGGAGCCGGGTATGAAAGAAAGCGGAACTGCCGCGAAGGCGGCACCAAAAAAAGGCGGCATCAAACGGGTGAGAAAATACTGGGAGCTGTATCTCATGCTTCTGCCCGGAGCTATCTATCTGTTCATCAACAACTACCTGCCGATCGGAGGACTGTCGCTGGCTTTCAAGAAGTACGATTACAAGAAGGGGATCTGGGGCAGCGCCTGGAACGGCCTGAGCAACTTCAAGTTCCTCTTCAGCACCAAGGATGCCTTCCTGATGATCCGCAACACGATCGGGTACAACCTGATATTCATCGTCCTGGGAACGGTCTTTGCGATTGTGGTGGCGATCATCTTAAATGAGCTGCGCTCCAACGTCTCCAAGAAGATTTACCAGATCTTCATCCTGATTCCGTACCTGATCTCCATGGTGGTCGTGAGCTACATCGTGTACGGTTTCCTGGCGACCGACAGCGGTTTCATCAACAACACGTTCGGAACAAAGATCAACTGGTACATGACACCGAAGTACTGGCCGTTCATCCTGGTGATCGTCAATCTGTGGAAGAGTTTCGGCTACAATTCGATCATCTATTATGCGACGGTCATCGGCATCGACTCCTCACTGTATGAGGCGGCCGTTGTCGACGGCGCCACAAGATGGCAGAGAATCCGTCATGTGACGCTTCCGGGACTCAAGCCGACGATCATCACACTGACCCTGCTGGCGATCGGCCGCGTCTTCTATTCGGACTTCGGCCTGTTCTACCAGGTGCCGCAGAATTCGGGACTCCTCTATGACGTAACGACAACCATCGATGTGTATGTCTACAAGGGACTGATCCTGTTAAATGATGTCGGGCGTTCCGCGGCCGCCGGCTTCTTCCAGTCGATCTGCGGCTTCATCCTGGTCATGACGGCAAACCTGATAGTGTCGAAGGTCGACAAGGACAACGCACTGTTCTGAGGAGAGGGGGAAAATCACAATGGTACAGAAAGACAAACTGACGCAGACGCTGATGCATATTTTCATGATCCTGCTGACCCTGTGCTGCGTGCTCCCGTTCCTGCTGATGGTGATGTCGTCCATCACGGAGGAGGCGACGCTGGCACGGAACGGCTACCAGTTCTTCCCGGAGAAGTTCAGCTTTGAAACCTACAGCTATATCTTCCGGAGTTCGAAGACGATCCTGCACGGCTACCTGATGACGATCATCGTGACGGTGATCGGGACGCTGTGCAACCTGACGCTGACGATTTTATTCGCCTATCCGCTTTCGAGGAAGGATTTGCCGTACCGCAAGATCATCGCATTTTTCCTGTTTTTCACGATGCTGTTTAACGGCGGCCTGGTGCCGACATACATGATGTATGCCAACACTTTCCACATCAAGAACACGATCTTTGCGCTGATTGTTCCGTCGCTGATGATGAATGCATTCTACGTCATCATGATGCGCTCCTTCTTCACATCGAGCATTCCGGATGCACTGATCGAGGCGGCCAAGCTGGACGGGGCCAGCGAGCTCAAGGTCCTGACGAGCGTGGTAGTGCCGCTGTCCAAGCCGATGATCGTGACGCTGGTCCTGATGGTGGGTCTGAATTACTGGAACGACTGGATGAACGGCCTGTACTATGTCGCAGACCAGAATCTCTACACGATCCAGATGATCCTGAACAACATGATCAACAATATCAACTTCCTTGCCAAGAACGCGAGCCTGTTCGGGGCGACCAAGATCTCGCTTCCGACCGTCGGCATCCGCATGGGCATTGCGGTCATTGCGGTCCTGCCGGTCATGGTGATCTATCCGTTCCTGCAGAAGTACTTTGTCAAGGGTATCGTCATCGGCGGCGTGAAGGGATAAGGGAGAGCAGATTTTATGAAACGATACATGGATGCTTCGCTCAGCTGTGAGGAGCGTGCGCAGGCATTGCTTGCGGAACTGTCACTGGAAGAAAAGATGGCACAGATCCGGGGGCTGATGCCGGTGACAATGGATCCGGCGGACTGCGCGGAGAAACTGCAGCACGGCATCGGGCAGATCTCAACGCTGATCGTGCGGGAGTTCCCGACGCTGGAAGATGCCTCTGCCTGGCAGCGGGCCTTCCAGGAAGCCGTGATGGAACAGAGTGAGCATCACATCCCGGCAGTGTTTCACATGGAGGGCGTCTGCGGTGCGTTCCTCCAGGGAGCACTGTCGCTTCCGTCGCCGATCGGGCGCGGCGCATCATTTGATCCGGAGACCAGAGCGGGTCGATCGGATTCCAGGACTATGTGGACTGCCCGCACACGCCGCGGTACTTCTTCGGATACGGGCTGTCCTATACAACATTTGCCTATTCAGATCTTCGGATTTCGAATCCGAAGCTTGCGCCGGACGGATCAACGGATGTTACATTTACCGTAAAGAATACCGGGGCGCGGGACGGCGATGAGGTTGTGCAGCTCTACTTCCGGGATCCGCGTGCGTCCATGTTGCGGCCGGTACAGGAACTGGCGGGATTCCGGAGAATTCATCTGAAAGCCGGTGAGGAGACGCAGGTGACATTCTGCTTCCGGGCAAGTCAGGCTTCATTTATCCGGCCGGACGGCGCATGGGTGACCGAGGCCGGGGTTCTGGAACTTAGGATCGGCGCATCCAGCGAGGACATCCGGCTCAGAGGAGAGATCCGCGTGACGGATACGCTGGTAACAGACGGCAGAGAAAGGGCATTCTATGCATAACATGGCAATCTGCCCGGGCCGGCCGTGGCTGGATACGGACGGGAAACGCATCCAGGCACACGGCGGAAGCGTGCTGTATGAGGACGGCGTTTATTACTGGTACGGGGAGAATAAGGAGAAGACCGACGGAAAGAACGGCATCTGGCACTGGGGCGTGCGCTGCTATTCGTCAGCGGATTTATACAACTGGACGGACCTCGGGCTGATCATACCGCCCTCGGAGGATTCGGAATCCTCCCTGCATCCGGCATCCATGATGGACCGGCCGCATATTCTGCACAACCCGAAGACCGGGAAGTATGTCTGCTGGCTGAAGATCATGCACCGTGACGGGACGCAGTCGGAGACGGTCCTTGCGGCCGACCGGCTGACCGGGCCGTATACGATCGTTCGGGAGCATCTCCGTCCGCTCGGCATGAGCGCGGGGGACTTTGATCTGGCGCAGGCGCCGGACGGGAAAGCGTACTATTACTTCGAGCGCGTGCACTCGGAGATGATCTGTGCGGATCTGACGGAGGATTATACGGATGTGACGGGATATTACTCGACGCATTTTCCGCATCCGTATCCGCCGTATGTCAGGGAGGCGGTTGCCCACTTTACGCGAAATCACAGGCATTACCTGATCACGAGCGGAACGACCGGCTACCTCCCGAATCCCTCGGAGATTGCCGCTGCCGATACCTGGCACGGCCCGTATACCGTGCTGGGCAATCCGCATCCGGGGGATGCGAGCAATACCTCATATCATTCGCAGATCTCCTGTGTATTCCGGGTGCGGGGCAAAAAGGATCTCTATGTTGCCATGGCGGACCGGTGGGCGCCGAACCACATGCACCTGCAGTATGACGATTACAAAAAAGTCTACGAGGCAATGTTTGACGGGAGTCGGAAGGGGCATGTCGACCCGGAGGCGGAGATCGGCTTCTGCGACGACCGGGCCGATACATCAGCGGCAGATTATGTGTGGCTTCCGCTCCGGTTCGAGGGCGATATGGGCATCATCGACTGGAAGGACAGCTGGAGTATCGATGACTATGAAAATGATGATGAATAAAGAGAACTTCCGGAATCCGCCTGCGGATTTCCGCATGAAAACCATTCTTCATGCCTGGCCGGAGGACAGGCATGCGCTTTTGCGTGCCGTGAAGGCGTTCGGCTACGGTGGCATCGCGACAAATCCGTCCTATGAAAACGGCTACATGGACAACCCGGAGAATCTCCGGATCTTCTCCGAAACAGTCCGCGAAATCTCGGCGGAAGGTCTCGGTTACTGGATCTACGACGAGAAGGGCTACCCCTCAGGCTATGCGGGCGGAAGAACGCTCAAGGGCCATCCGGAGCTGGAGGCGAAGGGTTTTTACATGGTCCGGCGGATCGCCTATGAGGCAAAGCATGTCTCCTTCCGGATTGACGATGAGACCGACCGGGTCGTGTGGGCAGCAAAATATGTACTCGATCTTACGGAACTCAACGCCAGCGTGGTGCGATATGAGAGCATGCAGGCGGTGCCCTTCACGGATGCTGCCTGTGAATGTGATCTTGCGGCCGGGGAAGTGCTGTTCCTCTTCTGCGTGAAGTCCGCCTATGAGGGAACGCATCTCGTGCACAATGTCTGCTCGCGCAGCCGTTACATCAATATCATGGAGCCGGCGGCGGTCCGGCGCTTCCTCGATGTGAACTACGAGCCGATCGCGGCGGAGGATCCGTCGGTGTATGCCGGCGCGGAGGCAGTATTTACCGATGAGCCGAGCCTGATGTGCGCCTACATGCACGGCGAGGAGACCTGGCCGTGGGCGCTCGCGCCGTGGTCGGAGGGACTGTTTGACGCGTTTGAAAAGGAGTACGGATTTTCCGTTCTGCCGTACCTGCCGATGATCTTCGAGGGGCGGGCGGAGGCCTTCTCTATCCGCGTGAAATTCTACCGCCTGGTCGGGAAACTGGTTGCGGAGAGCTATACCGGGCAGATCGCACAGTGGTGCCGGGAGCACGGCACGATGCTGTCGGGGCACTACCTTGCGGAAGAGTCGCTGATGGCGCATGTGCTCTATTATGGTTCTTATCTGGAAGTGGTGAAGCAGGCGGGTATGCCGGGCTGCGACATCCTTGCCTCCCACCCGGGCGTCTATCACCTGATCACGCCGAAGACGGCGCAGATGGCCGCGCGGAAGAAGGGCGATGCCGGGATCATGGTGGAGCTCTGCCCGTTCATGGATCTGGAAACATTCCGGGAGCATCCGGTCATGTACGCGCGCGGCGTCCTGAACCTGATGCTGCTGTCGGGCTGCCGGAAAATCAACTCCTACTTCGCGCCCGACTTTGCGTCGTTCGATTCGGAGCATCTCACCGGCTACACCGGTTACATGGACCGGGAGGCAGCGGCGGGCCTGAATGCGTATGTCGGGCGGATCCTCTCGGTGCTCGAAGGCGCGCACCAGGAGACGGGAATCTTCGTCTACTATGCGATCGAGGAAGCGCAGGCAAAGACCGTGCCGTCGCACGGAACGCTCGAGGCAAAGGACAGCATGGTTGACCGGAGTCTTCAGGAAATTGCGGAGGGGCTGACGCATGCGGGACTGGATTTCCAGTTCTGCGATACAGAGGATCTCGTCCGTTGGGCAGAGCTCCTCGAAACCGGAAGAGAAACCGGAGCGGCAGCCGATGCGCAGCAGGTGCGCAGCATCCTTCTCCCGGCGATGGATGTGTTGGATGATAATGCGCGCAGGGCATTGAAGGCACTGCAGGACAGCGGCGTGCGGGTGATGTTCGAGGGGCAGCTGCCGCGGTACGGAACGGAGAAGATCGCGGACTTTGAATATTATGATTTCCGCGAGGAGTCGACGCTCGATACCCGCGTGAAGGATGACGGAACATTTTGCGCGGTCTCCGTTGAAGAGATGGTTCAGGCGGCCGCAGCGGCTGACACCGGACTTTGCGTGACAGAAGCGGACGTGACGGCAGGGAAAACGGACATTACAGGGTCGGATCAGCCTGCAGCAAAGCCGGCCGGAGGCATCCTGCAGGCAAAGTTCGTAAAGGGCGGCATGACATTTTATGCGCTGGCCAACAACCGCCCGGAGGAGCGCTCGCTGGTTGTGAATGACGATGCCGGCAATGCATTTGAGGTATGGGATCCGGCTGACGGGAGCGTATCCGCGGCCGGCGCTGGCGGAGAGGTCACCATCAGCGCTTACCGGATGATCTTCATTTTGCCGGTAAGCATGCCTGCTTCGAAAAGAGCTGGACATGAAAAGCCCGGAACGATACGATACAGACAGACCGGCATGCGCCGGACATGACAGCAGCCGGATGATTTCCGGACTTTTACAGCAGGATTTCAGCAGGAGGAACAGACGATGCAGCAGATTTACAATCCGTACCTTCCGACCTTTGAATACGTCCCCGACGGGGAACCGCATGTGTTCGGTGACCGTGTCTATGTCTACGGCAGCCATGACCGCTTTGACGGGGCTTACTTCTGCCTGAATGACTATGTGGCCTGGTCGGCGCCGGTGACGGACCTGACGGACTGGAGATATGAGGGTGTGATTCTCCGGAAGGATCAGGATCCGCGCAACCAGGCGGCGCCGGGAACTTATCCGATGCCGGAGGTGTGGCCGGGCATCCCGGTCCGGCGGGAGCATTCCCTGAACCCGGAAGGCATGCATGCGCAGTTTGCGCCGGATGTCGTGCGTGGTGCCGACGGGCGGTATTATCTGTTCTATTGCCTGGACTGCCTTCCGCAGGTGGCCGTTGCCGTGTGCGATGAGCCGGCGGGGACTTATGAGTTTCACGGGTTCGTCCGTCACGCAGACGGGCAGCTGCTCGGAGAGAAGGAAGGAGATCTGTTCCAGTTCGATCCCGGGGTTTTTCTGGACGATGACGGGACGGTCTATCTTTACTCCGGG
>Ga0181612_150879_pt1 | contig 11920 bp, 8 predicted proteins | sample HoacroProtozoa21_FD_119630 | JGI IMG/M metagenome (GOLD analysis project Ga0181612, IMG submission 119630) | Hoatzin crop microbial communities from Cojedes, Venezuel. Combined Assembly of Gp0051906, Gp0051904, Gp0051908 | reverse complement strand
TGTTCTTGACCTGAGATGAAACCTTTACGAATTGAGGGTAGGAGAAGAGAAAAGTGTCTGCAAAGAAGAGCTTCTTTTCAGCTAAATATGTTTGCATCAGGGCAGAGGCAGCCTGGAAACTCACGGAGAGAGGGGGGAACAGCTGAGGGAGGAGGCAAAGGTTTTAGAAGTGATGCCTCAAGGAACGGATGATGATTGGAAACATTTTATTTGTTTTGGCTCAGCAGCAGTGCAGTGATTATTCTGGGCTGGCATCAGAGCTGGTAAGGATCAGCCACATCAACCCAGGCCCCCTCGTATCTCCTCTAACAGACTCAGGGCAGCAAAATATCCTTGTTACCTGGTGAGAAACGCACCCTTGAAACTGCCAGCTGAGGATTCACTATGAGCAGGGCCAGCAAGTCTGGAGAAGAGGGTTTGGCGCTCTGATACTACAGCCCGGAGCGAGTTGCTCTCCCGCCCTATGTGTGCATGGCAGTGCTGCCAGAGTTATTTCTCTGGCTGTTAGACTTGGCGGAGGAGTCCCCAAGGGTGCTCTGTGCTGCTGAACACAGGTCAGAGAAGATGGCCAAACTGTCTCGTTTGGGTTTTGGAACTGGTAAAGGTCCTGAGCAGGTATCTGTTGCTAAACTGTTGAGAGGCCAGAATAACAACACATACATTGAATTAAATTTTCAAGAAAGAGCCAGAATAAGAAGCCCAGAGGAGTTGGGAAGAGCTTTCAGTAGATGATACGTGTTACTCTTCATATAAAAGCCCTAAAATGAATCGACCTGGCTGAAACAGTGCAGTAGGTCATCTGATCTTTATCCACCATCATCTTTCAAACCAGCAGCCTCCCATCTGCACAGTACAGAGCTGCAACCCTGGCCAGGGAGCCCTAGTCCTTGCTTCACGTGCAGAGCAGTGGGTTCCCTCCATCACTGGGAGGGATGGAGCGGGCAGTGACAGGCAACAACTAGGAGTGTACTCGCAAGCCAGCGCTGGCAGCTGTCGCAGGCTGGCATTTAAGATTGCAGTCTCTTCCAAACTAGAGATTGAACAGGCTGGCTGAAGCTCCCTCAGAACCTGCCTCCCCTTGCCTTGTCCACCCGCAGCCTGAGCAGGTTCTGCCCTTGGAGCCGGGCTCCCTCTTGCTGCCGGTCCCCCAGCAGGGAGGGAAGTGACTGAGCAAGATGGCTTGTGAGAAACCATCGTGAGGGGAGCGAAAAGCTGAGAAACAAGCTTTATGCCTCGTAAGGCATCAAAAACCACATCTGGATTTTTAAGCCCCTTTGCTGCTTAGCTTTAAAAGCAATGGCCACCTCTTCCATACTGCTTTCTTGAACTGAAGAGTTGTTTTTCATGAGATAGAAGTGCTGTTTTGAATTATATTCAGCTCATTTAACATGCCATGAGCAAGCGGTCACTAGAGAAGCAAGCCAAGCAGGAGCTTAGATGGCTGAGCTCAGAGGAGTAGATGTCTGTTAGAAACCAGAGCTAGAAGAGTTTCTGGTCTCTTAGAAAATGGTAACTGCCAGCTGATAGGGAGATGAACTATTTTCAACGATGTTTTTGTGCAGCCTAGTTACAGACTACTCGGTCTTAAGCAATTAGAGCTATTCCTGCTTCATACTCTTAATAGAGCTCATTGACAGGCATAATTCAAATCATCTCAGTGTGAAGCTAACGTCTCTCTGATGGCACTTGCCAAACACTGATGACAATTTTGCAGTTACCATTATCAAGACATCCAAAGATCACTGACACTCAGAGACACAAGGCAGGCACCCCCTCCCTTTCCCAGGGCTATAAATGTGTATTTGACAGCCCTGTTCCGTTAACCACGCAGTTGCTAGTAAGAGCAGCAGCTTGTATGAAGGTGGCAACAGCCACGTACAGGAGAGAGGGGAAGTAGTGTTATACACTGGCCCATGCAGAACTCTTCTAGACACTGGAGAAATAACCCCTTAATAGGATCCATTAGGAAAAAAAAAAAAGTATCTGAAAACATGTCTGAGAAAATCTTTCTTCTGCAAGAATTTAGTCTTAGCTTCAGGCTTCCCCCGTTTCAAAACTCATAAAGGGCTAAAATGAGCCTTGCCCTTTCTTCCCAGTGGCCCAGCTGCAACAGTCTTCATCAAGCTCTAGCTTTTCAGCTTTTACTTCTACATCAGATTTTTGGTCATTTGCTCATCTTCCACTTGAGATCCCATCAGAAAGGTAACCTGGAGATCACAGCCATTACAGGGCATCTTCCCTTTGCAGCCTGTGCTAAGGGGAGCCTGTCCTGCTTGGCCACAGCTCGGTGTTAGCTTAGGGCTCACCTTGATGGGTCTTGAGCTTCCTGCACAAAGCAGCTTTGCTGCACAGCAGCTGGCTCGGGGCTGAAGCCTGACAGCATTTTGACAAATATTTTGAATTAGATTAAGCTTTACTTTACTGGCAGGACATAATTTAAAAAGGTACCAACTGGACGGCAGCTGCCTTTTGTCTGAAGAGCTGAATTACTCTTGGACTGTTACTGAAGAGACAAGGCAGGAGCAATCGCGTGGTACGAGAGAGAGGAGAGAGGCAGAGCCAATTCATGCACAGGGTACTGGATCAGTCTGTCCTGTAGATGCTCCAGGGATCAGGACTTCTGCACTCCATGCAAAAATAGTGCAAGAGGAAAACAGTCTTCAGAGTCCTGCTAAAATGTGCACAAAAACCAAGCAAGCCTCAGATTGCCCTGATCCTTATCTCCAGCCCTTTAGCATCTCGCCACGCCCTGAAAGCCACAAGCCAAAATTGTTTCAGACAGGGAACTTGGGTCACAAAGACTGGAGCGGAAGGCAGCCTGCTTACCGGCTGCGGTGGGGCCTGGCTGCCCCGGGATGTGCCTTGGTTCGCTCAGCTGGGCTCGGAGTCTGGAGAACAGGTCTGCCGTTTGTGGGCTCCACGGGACCGAGCACGGTTGTAGTCAAAGGTACCGAGACAGCTTCCCTACTGCAGAGTGTTTTACCTTTTTAATCCAGGCGTAGGCCTAGCTTCTTGATGAGGACTTTGTGTGATTAAACATATTCCTCTTCCGTGCTGCTGTAATGAGTTTTTGCCCTTGTCATGCCCTGGTCCACAGGACAAAGGGATTTGCAGCACTGCAGGGACTCGCAGGCCTCCACTCACGCAAGGCGCTCTCAAACGCGCCAAACTTAGCAGCCCCTTTCCCATTCGCTCCCTAAAGATAACATAAAACACAAAGGGGGATTTCAAGAACATGTTTAATAATGGCAGTTTCTATTGAAACATGAGAAGTCCATTCAAACTTGTCTTACCATTTTTTCTTAAAAAGAAGCTTTGGTCACAATGACAAATTCTCTCAAACATTTTTAAACAAAGTTCAAGCAACTGCACAGAACAAAATGCACGGTCCTGGTAACTCCTCACACAAAAACTGCAGCAGCAGAAACCCAGATCTAACAAGCAAAAATCCTTAATGAAAACCACAGCCTGGCGCCCTGCAGAGATTACACCACGGACAGTGAGTTAGAGGGAACAGGCACGAACAAAACGTTCGGATGCATTAGCACTTGTGTGTTCAAGCTTCATTAGTGCTTGTAGACTTCTGCAAGTCAGTTTGGGCTTAGGATAAACATTAGGATAGCGCAAGTTAGTGCACTAAACAAGCATCTGAAGTCATCTCCACATCTTCCTGGGGGAAAAAAAGGAAAAACAAACCAACAAAAATCTCAAATACAAAGCTATCTGCATACTTGTGGCTGAATTCCGTAGGCAAGCACGGCACACCAACTTCTGGCTTCTCAAATGTGACCTCCAGCGACAGGGCTGTGGTTGGAGTAAAGAGGCTGCAATTCTGTGCCGGGTTTCTCCTCCGCAGCACAGCACGTGCAAATAGGAACGCCTCTGATTTGCTCACTGTGACTCTGCTACAAGTCGGTAGATTTTGTAAGCAACGAGCGAGCGACAGGCAGACATCTGTAGTAACATTTCTCTTTTCATTTTCTGTAACAAAAAAGCCTTTAAAAATGCTCTTGAACAAAGCGAGTTTGACTATGCAACACAAAATAGCAGCAGATACTAAGACACATTACAGTCACAATGAGATTAACTCTGCAGTGTAAGATACACAAAACATTAAGGTAAAACATTCATGTAGTGGTTAATGGCTATTTCTTCTCCAATGAACTCCTACAACTACCTGAACCAAACAGTCCAAATTATTAAACCTATGTTTTAAACTAATTCCTACCATTAAAAAAATATTCATATATATACTATTAGACGAGTCACGTCAAGTGCTCTTAAATTCTTAACTAAATATAGCTATAGAATATTTAACCAGACACTTTAAATCACATACAGCAACTTTTGTAGAGGTAAACATTGCCTCACATTTGCAACAGCAAACAAGTATCAAACAAAGCATTTGGACTATTTTCATGACCATGAGCAACTGGCGAGGTTGGCCTTTTATTTCCACCAAGCAGCTGCTGCTTCCCTGCAAGTCCTGTTTAGCTTACGGGATGCGGTTTGAGACCTCCCCAAAGAGCCAGAGCACCCCAGCAGCGGTGGGGCGCCTCCATCTTCAACATCTTAAATACCCAGTCCCTGTCTGCCATGGACATCTGGCCACGTTATGGGAACGGTGAGATCTTATAGCCACAAGCAAGGAAACTTGATGGCCCTTGCCAGCCTAACTCAGCAAGTGACCTGAACCTGGTGGAAAAACTCCCGATTTCGAGGACTGAACCTTGGAAAGGAGAAGTGCCCTTTATGCACCTTTACCTCTCTACTCTCTCCTACGTAACTTGGCCTCTCCTTTCTTTTGTGCACAGAGAAGGTTTCATTCCCTTTCCACCACTCTTCCAGCATGCCTGACGCTCAGCTTAATTCTGGTAGAAGAGTGGACGCGAACATGTTGCCACGGTGTCTGCTCAGACAGGGCAGCCAGCTCACTCCATCGCCTCCTTCCGCAAATGCAAACAAAAGCTTTTTACCTCTCTCTCTCCTCTTAGCATCGCCACTTCTTTGACTTCAGAAGGACTCAGTCTCCCTAAGCAGTCCAACTCCTGGCCTTCAAAGTACTTTAGTCCTGAACAACACACTGTTTCCTTCAGAATCATCCAGTCTGAGACTGAAACCTGTTTTACCCAGGCAGGGAAAGAGTCCCAGATCTCCTCTATCTCTACCCGCAGCACCGTTCAACATCCTGGTCCCTGCGATTCTCACTGGCCAGGACACAACCTCTCGGCCCATCCTCACCTCACAGCTGACAAGTTAAATATTGCTTAGTAACGGTAATATGGAATGACTCAAATTCATTCCATGAATGAAAATAACACAGCAGTTTTATACTGCCTTGATGACTAATATTAACACAACAGTCTGCTGTGGGACTTTTTCCATCCAGGCTGAGCGGGTTGTTTGCAAAGCCTTTGCTGAGTCATGGCTAGGGAAAGCAAGCTGTGTTATCAGAGATTCTTTGATGAAAGCACAAGGCTGCTAGAAAGAAAACTTAAGAGAAAAAAAAAAAAATTTCCCCTTCACCTCCTTTTCCTGACTGTAGGGCCCAAGGGAACCACGCAGAACTGGTGTAGGTCATGGTATCATGACAAAGCAGTTCAGTGTTCTCAGCAAGCCTCAAACCGCAATTGGCCTTCAAAGAAAAAAAAAAACAAAAAACCAAAACCCCAAAACTGGCAGCTCCCTGCAAGGATGGTGCTTTGCCAGATATTCTGCAGTCTCCTTGAGGGGTTGTAACTGCAGGAGACTAGTAGACGGTCAAGCAAACAGTGAGACAATCAAAAAAATATCGGAAAACATTCATTCCCCAAGAAAAGTAAGGTTCCAGCCAGCTTAAAAACCCCAAATAAAAGGTGTTAATGGGTCCAGTAAACAGAAAAGAAACATCTCAAAGAGGAATCTGAACTGCATCTGTGGTTACTTTACAGGAAAACCACAAAGTAAAGAAACTAAACCAGTTAGGTTTGCCCTTTCCCAGAATGGCCTGGGAAGTGTACACGCTTGCGGTCTCCTAAACCCAATCCAACCCGACGCAGCAATCTAATTCTCATAGTGTCATCCCACAGCTCCGACCTTTGCAGCACAAAGCACAGCAGGGAACGATGGTTAAAAACACATCCTTCAGTTAAATGGGATTTGTCAAGCAGGTGGCAGGGAAAAACTTCCAGTTTGATACAGATTGAGATCACTTACATGAAGCTTCCACATGAAAAATAAGAGGTGTTCTTTCTGCAATCTAATCATTCCACATGCTTAGGAAAAAAGCTAATATAGATGAATTGTAGACAAGTTACAGTCAGCACAGGACAATACAAAACACTGTTTTTACTCCCTGTGGAAGGACAGAAAATTACAAAAATATATCTTCTTTAATCCAAGACTGTTATGGTTTAGGGCATGTCTGATTCTTCCTATTTCCCTGTGGTTTCATTTATTGAAGCTGGTCTGATCAGAGCTCCTTAGGACAATGAGAGTGTCATCATGAAAGCTTAGTGCAATTGTTGTTTTAAAAAAAATCAGTAGCAAGTCAAGAAAAATTTTCTGCATGAGTCAACCCCTCACACACACCCCCCCCAACAATCCTAAACATACAGTGTGGCATTTCAGCATGGCTTACATATTTACCACTTAATATCAGAAATCCCTTCTGTAAGGCCCAGAAAAATAAACCTCTTGATATTTTTTTTTTTTAAACACAATCTGTTTAACAATGACCAAAGTTTAACAGTGACTGAAGTATTGAATTAGGATTTTAGAAAATAAGTCCTTGGGGCAGCTTGGTTTAATCTCCCTTTTCTTCTTCCTTCCGCAAAACTTCTTTAGAGCACAGTGAGCTGCAAGTCGGTACGCAGGGCTGCTGCTTTTCAGGCGTTAGTGACACCGCAGCCCTCCAAAGCAAGAGAGCGCTGAGTTTGCTAAGAGGAACTCTGGTCATTCCAGCACAGCAGTTTGGAAACCAGGGAACCGAATGGCGACATTTTGGTCAGAAGATCCATAGCCTGCTGTCCAAACAGCACCTCAAGGAGGTGAGGCGAGGCGAGGCTTGGTTGTAATGCTGCAGAGATGAAAGCCTCCCCTTTCACAGTTATGGCTTCAGCAGGTCCCTCGACAGCAGAATGCCATCTTGCAGGGCACCAACGCTCCATGGAGCTGCTTTACCTGGAAAGCAGGAAGAATTAGTACAGCTGTAGACTTGCAATTAAATAGCTGACAGGCAGAGATGAGAACCCATGTGAAAAGTGGGAAAAAAACCCCCAAAAAGCCACAAAAGAAAAGGCAGCATTATTCACTGTGATTGCCACCAGCTCCCTTCAGCAGCTGATTTCCATGGTGACACTGGACACTAATGTGATGTCAACACCATGCCAGAAGCAGCTCGACCAAGTGAAGAAAAAAATAAAAACAGAGTCATATCAGACAAACCCCAGATGCTGAAAAATCCTGCGACCAGCCACTGCGCAGACCAGAGAAGGGAGCATGGACAGGGGGGAGCTGCTATTTCACCACACATGAAACAGCATCTCTGACCTCACAGCTTGCTTTTTTTCACTCCAGTGCAGCCCCTTACTAACCGCCACATGTGGACTCTCCTTGCTGCTGATTCTCCTCCTGACACCCTACTGCTTTAACTGCTTCAGAGTTATAAGCAAAAAGCCTTAACAGGAACTTGTGATACTCCACGAAGGAGGTGAGAGCCCTCCTGTAGGACTGCACTGCCAGGGTATAATTGACTGAACGAGCCAGCAGAATGTGGTGTGCTCTGTAACAACTGTTACTGCTGCATGAGGAAAGAACCTGGCCTTCAAAAACCAGACAAAAATGGCTTTTTGACCATCTCTTTCCTCCCCTGCTGTGGACCCGTGGGAAATTTGTAACAGCAGCACCAAAGATTTGGCAATTTGTTGTATTTATAGTAAGCAGCTGACTGTGTTATTGATTTGCACCCCCTTCAGATGAGGATAAATGATACCCCTCCATTTATACACAACTTGTCACTGCTGCCTGCTGGAAAAAAAAAAATAAAGCAAGCTGCTACAAACCCCAGCGCAATTCACCTAGCAGCATCCAGAATGGCCTGCAGCTTTCACTGGGAAAAAATCCATTAGAGCTGCTCCCTTGAGAGTCAACACCTTCCTGTAACAAGCAGACAATACCATGTTCCATTCAGAGCTGCACACATAGTCAGGATCTGGAAAGGACGCAGTCAAAGAGAAGACAGCAATAGCATAACTCTCCTATTTTACAGAGACTCCCAAAAGACTCGAGCACATCAAAGGCTGAGCCCTGCAACTGTGATGAAGATGTTTCCACAGAGGTCAACGCTATCGGCGCCTTAAAGAGGGATGAATCCAGAATCCAGCCTTTACATGTGGTGCACCTTTCTTTTGAAACAGCCTGCAAGCTCTCAAAAGCCCTTTGGTCCCATGATGGTTGAATAAATGTTCCTGTCCTCTTCCCTCTGCCCGCCACCACTCCTTACACATAAATCTTTCTGCTTTCAAGAGCACTTTGGAAGATGCATTCCTAAAATGCTTCTGCATTTCACTGCTGCTGTTAGAGGGGAAAATAACAATCCGTGTGGAAAACAAACTGAGAAATTTCACTTAGCTGACAGGAAGGATGGAGGCTTCAGCTCACCCCAAGAAAAACCTGAGGTTTTCCTTCAGTATTTATTTAGGAGTCTCACATCAGGGTTGGGACAATTCTAGTTCTGGCATTTACATTCCAAGTTCTTGCCTGACTCCAGGCTCTCACAAGGCACGTATCACCCTGGACTCACGATGCTCTGTGGGGACAGTTGTGAAGTTCACCCAGCTGGGCTCGGCAAGCGTAGCAAGAGCAGAGCACACTGCCTCCACAGCTGCAAGTCAGCAGGGAGAGGAGGCACTGCTGATATCCCAGATTACTGAAGTGCTTTCAAAACCTTTCATGCGCAAGGCATCACCGAATTTATTCAGTACTTGTTTTCAGTTTTCTATTCAAGCTGACAAGAAATCCCCCAATGAGCTACACTACAGTTAATATACTTAATAAGCTAACAATTTTATTCACCTTTTCAGAAACTGGTTCTTTTTGCAGCTGTTTTAATCTTTTTCTCTTATTACAAAAAAACAAGCAGAGTCCTCTGCAATGGGGGATGGACACTGACACCAGTTTGTCAGGGACATTTGCCTGTAACCTCGCTCCTCTCTTCTCAAGTATCACATAGTGCCTACTGCCTGATGAGTCAATGGCTTAGCTCCATCAAGTAAAAGAGCATGAAACCTGCGCAACTTTCCCTTATCTTCTTGAAAGGAAGGGCTAAAGGACGAAAGGGAAAACAGAATCAAGATCTATTTGTGGGATGAGAAAGAGCACACTTAAGAGGATAGGACTTAGCTTTCCACTCATTTTCCAAGATGTGCAGTAAGAGTAATCCCATGATAAAACATGAAAAAATATCCGACATCTGGAAAATGATGACCAATACAGTTCATATGGTCCAAAAATCAATTGGACAGGGCTACCTTTCAGCAGCACAGAATGAACTGGAATGAAGAAATGAACACCCTTTCCATGTTCAGTTTGCTTTTCTGTGAGTAGCTCTGTAGTAATTTCAGAACAACTCTTGAACATTTTATACAAATGCCTCTTTCAACACCAGAACAAATACCCACAGAAAGCCATCCTCCATGTTAAAAGATGGTTTCCATGAGCTTTGCAAGGAGGCCCTAATGTTAGAGTGATTTGGCATCTTTGCTCTGTGACAATCTTCAATTTACACTTTCAGGCTCTTGTCACACAGGAATTGTGCTTGCAGGATTAGAGGAGCCACTGACAGAACTGCTTCCCTGCTACTGAAATGAGATCGCAAAGGGGGCATCTAATCCGGTGCGCGCACACTCGCTTCTGCATCTGTCAGTGGCAGGCAGTGGGTGGCTTTTGCATCCACAGAAAGGGCTGTGTTTGGTTAAGGTTCTGAAGTGGTCTCATTAGTCTGCTTTATGGGGGGAAGGTGGTTATTTCTCATTGCTCCACAGCTCAAGGGAAGTCAGGGGTGGGATCTGCCGGGAGCCCAAAACCTTAAAGCCTCCTGAAAGGAAAATTAAAGGAAAAAAAAAAAGTAATAACCTCCATCCAACAGCCCAATTTACACTGTCTGCTGTTCTTTGATGTCTCATGTAAGACTGGAAACAAATACACACAAGGACAAAGCATTGAAGGAAAGAAAATTAACTGCATGAGAACAATTGGAGAGGTATATGCCGCTTCTCCCCTGTTGCTGCTAGACACCAATTGCCTTTTAATTAGAGTGCTGTTTGCATTACATGGGGGAGACAGCACAGAATCTCAATTACTCCCCCAAACACAGACGCAAGTGCCAGTGCAGATCTTTCAACAATGGAAGCGGCCCTCAAACCAACCAGCCCAGAGCCTGTCCACATCATCCTCAGCAAAGACTCATGCTACAAACCCCAAACAACGCCCTATTTATGACCTGCATATCAGTCAGAGTAGGTTAATGTTGGGGTAACGTACTTAGTATTATGCACAGGACGTACCTAATGCCATGACGCTCCAGGCCAGCTCTTCAGACTCTTCCCTACTGCCGTGCTGGTGGCAACGCCAGAGATGTGAAAGCACAGGATTATCTTACAGTACATGTAAGTAACACATGAACTGAATAATGCTTATAGTCCATCACAGCCAACACGTCCCTAGCACGTTGCTCTTTGGAAAACTGGTTCCCTTTCCACTCTCTACCCATGTTTTCTCAGAAGCCTTTGTTTTAAAAATACTTTTGGTGCCTTTCTAGTGGAAAGCACTGAGCAAACATCATGGCAAATCATCACTTTATGGAGAACAGACTGTTTTGCCCATATTTTCACAGCCTTCAAATCAAAAATAAACAGGACAAAAGATTTCAGCTAATTTCATGCGATATTCAGGAGCCAGGGAGACTTTGAAAATTCTAGGTTTTAACAGCTGTAGAAAGTTGGCTTCTGATGTAGATATGGCAGCACGTATGTTACAACACTGAACGACGGGCAGTTCAGCCCACAGACACATCTTTCAGTAGCAGCATGTCGCAAAGAAATAATGAATTAAGGAAATTAGAGTAAAGACTCTATAGTCAGCCATGGCACTGCACCAGTGGATCGTGCTGCAGCATGGGGCTGCATGAGGTTTAGCCTCTTCGAGAGCAACCCCAGTAACAGTACCACTCACCAAACCAGCACATGGTCAAAATCCCCTCGCCGAGACTTGGTAGCACAGACGGGTCAGAAGCCTGTGGTGCCACAAGCCAAGTACAGGCCGCTGCTGGGAGGCTGCTTGAATAAACCTGAACAGTCACCACAACTGATACTGACTGCTGGCAAGGATGCACCTTCATTTGAATTAAAAAATATACAGATAAAAGAGAGAGTGTGGACTATTCTAGCCCGCGGGCACTTGTCAGGAGACCCCTGTCACTCCTCTGTCCCCATCACAACTGCCTGCAGGTTGCTGCAGCTCACAATGTGTTGCTGTAGTTGGCTAACAAGCTGAAACAGCAGCATCACCCCATTCCTTACGCATCAGCCCTAGCGACACCTCTGCAAGTTCTCCTGATGCATCTGCACAACTTTTCTTTTTTCTCTGAGATAACCAAGAGGGGAAGTAGTTTTCCTGACTTAGCAATTAACGAAGGCTCTTTTCAAACTGTAGACACTTGCTGAATATCCAAAACAAACCTGTCACTCCAGTTATGTAGCTACCTGCACATATTTATAACTCCCATTAACCACAGAGAGGGATAAAAGGCTACAAGGATGATGAGGGGACTGGAACATCTCCCCTACAAGGAGAGGCTGAGGGAGCTGGGGTTGTTCAGCCTGAAGAAGAGAAGGCTGCGAGGGGACCTAATAAATGCTTATAAATATCTGAAGGGTGGGTG
>Ga0181612_147891_pt1 | contig 11920 bp, 6 predicted proteins | sample HoacroProtozoa21_FD_119630 | JGI IMG/M metagenome (GOLD analysis project Ga0181612, IMG submission 119630) | Hoatzin crop microbial communities from Cojedes, Venezuel. Combined Assembly of Gp0051906, Gp0051904, Gp0051908 | reverse complement strand
TGGTGACTTCAGGCTGTTCCTTATTTCAGAACATAGCCTGGGCTATTTTTCAGAGAGAAAGAATTTGATGTGATTCTCTGGAGAGACTTTTTATGTTTCAGGTTACGCAGTTGGTAAAAGAGTCCTCCAGAATTACCATCAACTTTATAAAGTGCAGAAACGTAGCTGAAAATAATTGTTTTCACTGGAGGTCTCATTGCATATAGCTCTGTTGGGTTGGCCCTCATTTTCAGTGGGATATGGTGGGAAATGTGAGAAAGAGTGTGGGTAACCACACAAGCAAACAGAAATGTGTTGTCCTTGACCACTTATTGAGATGTGCTGACCATACAGATCTGCATTATAACTTTTGAGACCTAGTTTCCTTCTTCCTTTCAAAATGAGTTGAAAGATCAAGGCACAAAATATTCTCTCTGAGCTGTGATTTAGATTGCTACGGCTTGAGAGACATACTGCTGTGACCAGGAAATGAGCAAGACACTAGAACACAATCCTTGTGCAGAGACCTGTCAGTAGAAGCTGGTCTATTCCTAATGATACCCAAATTTTTTCCAGCCTTCACAGGAAGAATCAGTCCAGGAACCAGGTACTTCAAAAACCAAAAAAGGAGAGGCTTTGAGCTATTAGATGTTGAAAGCAAATCTTAATAAATGGAACATTTCTGATTTTTATGAACAGTATTGAATGTCTATGAGCTCCAACATGTTACTTGAATAGCATGTGCATTTGGAATAGGCTCTGAAAATGGGAGGGCATCATATAGATAGAGAGCCACCAAGAGTCTGGGCTGCACAGATACAGAAAAATCTATACAGTTTGATTTTCAGTCTGTGGTCCCCTGGAGGGAGGATGAGGGCAGGGGGCTAAAAGTGTCTGTGCTTACTTCTTAGGGATCCTGAAGGAGTAATTAGGAAAAAAAAATACTCAGGCTAAATTCACTGTCCAGGGGCTCCTGCCTCTGTGGGAAATGTCTGAACGCCTGCGAGTTAGGAAAAAAAAAAGAGCTGAAAAGCACTAAGATACAGCAACTTTGGAACAGCACAGACTTTGCTATGAATTCGCTCGCTTCCAGGGGGTACTGAGTGAATAATATGTAACAAATAATTTATTTGACCTGTTTGTTTGGATTTTTTTCTTCTTCTTCATTCTGTCTGCATATTGATCGCAGTTTTCAACTGTGCCTCTGGGCTTGTTTGTAAAATCAGGGCCCTAATGCTTACCTATCACAGAGGGGTCTTATGAGCATAGCTGGCAAACTCCGCAGAGTCTGGTGGTGCAGCCCAGTGCTGCGGGCTCTTTGGAAGTTCAATGAACTTCAGCGTTGAAGAGGTCAGGAGGGATTTGCCTCATAGAGCTATGCAAGCAGCCTCACTCTAGGTCTGAAAAGGCTTGTGAGAACGTTACACTGGGCTCTGTGAGTGTAGATCCAGCTTGTACAGATTCAAGGCTCTGTGCAAATATTCAGAGCAGTCCTCATAGCTAGGCTTTGTTCATTCACTCTGTAAAGTCCTTTTGAAGGATTAAAGGTGTTACCAGTGTGCATGATGAATTATTAATTCATAATAAACATACCTATTTTTAAGTACATTCTGCACATAAAGCGGCCATATCAACTATAAAAAAGAAAATAAAAGGAATGTTACTTAGAACAATGGCACATGCAGAGGGACTGTATATTATCATCAAGTAATATAGAAAACATCCCAAGGCTTGCTTCTGTGTCTCATATATATAGGACTCCTGGGCTAACAGTAGTATGCCAGCCTGTGGGTTAATAATAAGCGTGGCCCACGAATCACCTACATGACTTATGGACAGCCTGAGCATATGCTTATTTAAATAAGCAGAACTCTTCTTGATGGGAAACCCACAGCAGGAGGTCTAAGCTCTGGATCCTACAGTGGGTTAAGAAGGACATTCCCAGAAGTCTTTGTTCTGGGAGAGTTCCTCACTGGATTGTGACCTCCTCCATTGTGTGCATGAGGGTAATGGTCAAGAAGCTGCAGTCTCATAGCTAATGCTATTTACCTTTCTAAGGATTCTTTTGGGGGTGCAAAAGAAGTGTAATTTTTCCACTTATAACTAATTTTTTGTCAAAGAGACTTCTATAGGCTCAGTCCTCGAAAAAACACACCAGAAATATCAGAGAAGCAGGTCTTTTCTGAGATTTTATATAAACTTTGAACCTGACTAAACTGGCTGCATCATGACAGCAATCTCCCTGAGTGTGCTTTGTATTCTAACCATACACAGATCAAGAGCTGTAATTAAAAAAAAGCAAGAAAGTTCACAGTATTTTTGCTTCTGTTTTTATTCCACCAGTTTGATACAGATCTACATGGCTTCTTGGCTCTAATCTGAGTTACTGACCATTACCAGCCAAAGACTGCACCCAGCTGATTGATGGTTTTATTCACAGACGTCTACATTTGAGCTTGAAAGTCTCAAGTTTAGCTTCTCCTGACAATCAATCAACTTTACTCTTAAACAATTTGAAGCAATTTGACCACAATTCCTGACTGCTGGTGAGCCATCTCCAGTCAATACGTCTATCTCCTTGAGGAAGATTGTTACATCTTTTTCTCTGTGAAAGGAGTCCTGATACTATTTTCACTGTGGGTAAAAAAAACAAGAAACCAACCCAAGTCCTGCAAAAAGGAATATGATTTATCTAGCAGAGATACAATGAGGATGTTATTTCTAATGATAGCTCAGCTAAAATAAAATGTGCAATGACTCTAGTACGTTATCATCTGAGAATCAGAATTTCATGAAGACAGAAAAAGGGCAGCATGAAAAATTGATCATAGGGATACCTATCTCACACAGAAGACATTTTTCAAAGGGGAGCACCTTTCATGATTTCAAAGGGAACCCTATCTCTTGAAAAGGCGTTTATCAGTGACAGAAAACAACAGTACTGCGAAACTTGCATCCTGAAACTGAAAACAGCAGAAACTCACTCCTGGTTTTGTAGTAAACTTGAAATTTTGGATACTTTCCCTGAAAGCTCTGGGTAAATTTTTGTACAAATCTTTGAGTGAATCTGGACAGATTTATGAGTGTCACTGAAGTTTAGGTAATTGCTCTTAGGGAACATTTTTTGTTTGCCTTGAAACATCCCACTTAATATACAAATCTTCAGAGGAGTCCTGGCCTTAACTCTGAGATTTGGAAAAGGCATAAGTGAGGCACCAGAAGTACTGCCTTTTCTCTTTCATGGGATGGTAGGATGTACCAAAGTGGTCTCATTATTGTGTGAAAGCAATGCCCATTAAAATCAGTAAAATGAGGAAGCACTTACGAACCTCAGAAAAACAGGCCACATACCTACGTTATTTATATATCTGAAAGCCTACTTTTAGCTTGATGCCATAAAAAAAGCCAAGATAAAACATAGACTATACCTCAGTCTGTTCCTTAGTTTCATCCAAAGCCAAACAAGTCTGTGCATCTTGAGTGCAGTTCTGCTCTACCAACTCAAGCTGCCCGAGCCTTTTGGTTCAAGCTCAATTTCTAATCTTTAAAACCCAGTTTGATTTTCCCCACTGAGCGCATTAGCAGTTGTGCCAGTCTGGGCCATAAAACTTCACAGATTTTGTAGTGTTACTGCTAGATCTGCTGTTAGGTCTCCTGGAGATGCTCCCACACACAGGATATAGCTATGTGATGTTTTAAAGGCTGTTGTCAATAATGTTCTTGAGCTTGCTGTGAACACAGTCTGCTTCTTGCACTTCTACACTGTATTTCTATTTTCTGTGTTTATTTGGTTTGGACTGGTATAACAACATTTGCTGGTGCTGGTAATTATTTGTGTCAGACTGAAGGTACTGGAACTTGAGTGTATTTCATGAATACTTGAGATTCTTTTGCGTCACAGATAGATCAACACTGCCTTAGCAAGAACTCCAGGGATTCATATCTCTGTGCAGAGGACAAGCACTTTCTTGAGCCAAACTCACGTTCTGGCAGCCAATGGAGTTAATGCTTTTTTTTCCACACTGCTTACAGAGTAACTGATGCAGCATAGAACAGTGACCTGTAACGAGTCCATTCATCAAAACATGATGTTTACTGTACGACTGGATAAATGGCTTGATCCAAAGCCATTGAACTCAGTGGCAAGATTATGTTAACTTTGCTAGGATTTAGGCTGAATCCACAGAAATCAGGGATTTTTGGAAGGCAGATATTTTTGTATGGTCTTTTGAAATATATCCTTTCAGACAGGTATCCTACACAGAGTGCGTGCTGAAGGTTTAACACTACAAATCACCACCGCTCATTAGGGCCGTCACATAGAGATTCATAAACTTCTGTATGACTTGCTCAGCAGAACTAGACACTTCATAGTCTTTAGACTCTTAAAGCCCATTTTGGAAGTAGATTATGTTCTTCTTGTAGTTCACATGTGACTTCATAACCCAGGGATCCATGTTCAGTCCATGCTTCTCATGGTCCACTGGTGGATTTACTGTTAAAGGTCATAGTTCATTTGCTATCATGCAGAGACGAAACGTTACCCATAATGTATGCACTTTATGGAATAAGTAAAACAGGCCAGTTGAAGAGCTTCTAACACCTGTACTGGATACTTAAAAATCCGGTGAAGCTAATTATACCCCACTCAGCCCACGGCAGTCTGCATCCTACTGTGAATAGAAATGGTTTGCAGTAGTGCATGTGCCTCATGGTCATTGCTGTGTTGGGAAGTGAATGCATATGGACTCTTATCTATTGACAACCAACAACATAGTTTTGACATAAACTGCAGTTTTGACATAAATTTCCTTTTGTATAGCACTCCAAAGTCAGTGAATGTTTATAGAAGGCCAAATTCACTCCAAGCACAGTGCTGAACTGAATTTAGCACAGGTACAGAGAAAACAGGAATGAAGACACATCAGTCCTCTTCCTTTTTTATGGTGTGAAGTCTGTAGACCAATTCAGATCTTCATACAAGCGACAACATCTTCTTCAGTGTCTTTGAAACCCAGAGCTGGTCATACGAAAAGTTTGTATCCTCTCTCTTTCAGGTCCCATCCCATTATTAGAGTTGTTTAGAGGGGAAAAAAGATGTCATGGGTAAAAATCAGAGGGAAAAAAAGCCCTCACGAGTAATGAGTGGCTGAGGGTGACTCCTCCTCTAGCCAGCAGTAACACCCCAGAAGTGGGACTGGACAGCCGAGAAGCATAGCTAGGAAAATTATTGAAGTTTCTTGACAAATAACCAGGCAGATTGCTAAGGAGCTGGGGCAAGGTGACAGCAAACCAGGTCTCCAAAGGTACACGGTAGGCAGAGCTCAGCTGGCAGTCGATGTACAATTTGTTGGATCATCTTCAAAACTCATACACTCCTGCAGAACTTTCCATTCCAAACAATCGATGAGGTCAAATAGCAAAATACCTATAAATACATATAGCATCGATCTCTGTCTGATCAGGTGTCAGTTTTCTTCTCACTGTTCAACTATTTCTTCGGGTAAGGTCAAGTTTTTTTGCAGTCTAGTACTAGACTTTTATCCTTCCCAGAGCACAGCTTCAAACTGATGAAGAGTGGTTTTATTTCATAGATTCACATATAATTATATTTTTATTCTACCATAGTTTAACTACATATCTTTCCAGCCTCCTTTAGTGCATTCAATATCATACTCAAGCTTATGTGCTTCATTCTAATCTGTAACGGCTCCTTCCTCATGTGCATGACTTGCAGCAACATAGAGAAGACGGAAGTGTCTGGCTCATCTCAGCAGCTTTTAATAAAAGTCTGAGACAATTTTGGTTCATTTTTGAAAGTAAGTTACATCCTTGAACTGGAGAATAATGACATTAAACAAAAGCTATCTCTCTAGGCTCCTGCCAGATGGAAATCCCTGTAGTACCAAACTGGAGAGAGGAAGGACTAGTCTTAATCCCCTCCAAAAAATGTTAGAGAAGAAAAATCTTTTTCACTTTAAAACGATTGCTTTCCAGCTGAGGACTGAACAGAGATGTGTCAGGTTAGTTAAGCAGCATTTTTATTTTACAGATAAGGAGATTATGTGTCCATTTCCACAGGCTGAAAAATGAGATGCTCTCTTCTCCCTTTTTGTCCTCTAGAGAAAAGCTGCACGTGGGTGTTGTGGGAAACTGTTGTTGCCTGTGAGTATAACAGAGGGGAAAAGCACGAGTGATGAAAAAGAAATGTTTCAGCCAAAGGTCAGAGCTGGAACAACAAAAAATTACTGAAAGTTTTCCCTGAATAAATTTAGACTGGATTGCTCCAATCAACAAACCTCCTTTTCAGTTAGTTTAATAAGGGAAAAGCAACTTGTCAACTCTTGAAGCAGAGCTCAGTAAGCTTGCAAGAGAAACTACGTAACGTGGTAACTGCAGTGGGACCTTTGCAGCAGTGCTTGCAGACGGCAGCAATTGCAGAGTTCCCCCTGGGAAGGACCTTCTGCCTGGCAGAGAACATCCTGCAGCACAATGTGACTACTGCACACAGGTGGCCAAACTCCTTTCCCTGACCACATACACAACCCCAAGCTGTTGCTGCTGCCACAGCCACCGTGAAAGGTGGTGTGGAGGCCTGGTTTGTCTGAAAACTTCACTCTTTTTATTTTTCTGCATACAGCGTTGGTCAGTTCAGTCGCAAACACACCCAGGGCAATTTGAGATGTCCAAGGGTCTCCCACGCAACCAGTGTCACTACAGGTGGCAAGTCTTCTGTAGATCCTGTGTCTTGCCTGCAACACACCTCCCAGATACCCAACGGCATTTTGCATAGCAAGCACACCTATGTTTAGGAAAATAATTATGGCCCCACACAGAAGTTTGTCTGAGTAAATCTAGATATCTACAATGCAGACATCCGGACGGGCTAGTCAGTATGTCCATTGACTACACCATGACTAAATCAATTCAGATTAGTCAGTGTAAGTCACTGGGATCTATGGTGCAAGTAATCTCATCCTGAAGCAGACATCTAAGATAGGTCATATGACTCCCACTCTAGAAGCGTCAATTTCATGCCATTGAGTGTAAACGGAGTGAGAAGGTCTGATGTAACCCTTCATTTTTTAGAAGTGAAAAGTTAAGTGAGTTCCACCTCTTCCTTGTTCTACTGGTCATGTATGAACCTCAGTGAAGTTTCCCATATCCAAGAGTTTCCAGTCAGAAGAAGGAGAGATGCAGTTTTAGTAATTTATGAACCAAAGTTTTGTCTGAGTGATAGGGTCAGCTCTGCCTTCCACAGCAATGGCAGGCAGCTCAGTGACTCACAGTGCCTAGCTTAGCTTAGGCCAACTGACCTAGTCTGACCACCAGCACAGCTACCGAAGCTGTCCACTTCAACAACTATGGGTCAGGTGGTGTTGTACAGCTTAGAAATAAGAGTAAAAAAATTCATTTGCTAAACTGTACAACTGCATTATCCTGTCTCTTATAGGTTCATTACCCTGTATCTTATTAACATTTGTGGTATTTGCAGTGTTTAAAGATTACGCCTTTCTTTCTCCTTAGACCACCAGTGCTTGGCTGCGATGCAAAGCAGAACAGCTCTGTAGATAGTACTGTTGCATGTTTGCCCCAATATGTCTGAAGACAGACTTAACTGATATAAGCAATTATAAGACTACAAGATTGATAATCGACCTCTTATGGAGTGACTATATAAGATAAATGGTAAGATGTCACTAAACTGCTCTCTGATTGTCCTTTAAAATCACAAACACTCTTGCAGATAGCACTTGGGATGTTATGTAGGAACATAAATACAAAATTCATTGATGGCATATTGATTTTGCACAGTGACTCAAAGCATTTATCTTCGCTCTACTTGTTAACGTATCTTAACTCCAAGGATGGCAGCAGAATGAGATTCTTACTAATGGAAAAAGTTTTTTGGTTTCTCTGAAGAGAGATACGAATTGTTGGGTAATGGTATTTTGCATAATCACCTGTTTAAATAATTACCAGCATTATCCTCCTGCTGATGTGCTATAATAAACATAATGATTTCTGAAAACACTGTATAACCTTCTCTAACTGGCTGAGACATGTCAAGGTTTTCTGGTCTAGCAGTCAGCAAGGCAAAGAAATCGTGCTTAGCATGCGCAAGCCTTTTTCCTCCAGTGTCGAAGCCAAATGTTTTGCCAAACAGCTTGCTCATGTGTAGTCTTTTCTGCACTTATCCAGCTGATACTGCTCTGCATCACAGAGCAGTTGGGTTGCTTCTTGGAACAAGAAAAAAGAAAATAATTTTGTCTTTCAGATTAGGCTAGTGATTAATCTTTGGACTTTTCATTTTGAATTTCTATTTTTCAGATACAGTAACTATGGTTACCTGATGCTGTTGTTTGAATTTATGATATTTGTATAGTCTTTTCCTGTAGGGAAAGTGGGAAATCGACTCTTCAACAGGGTTGAAAGTGTGCTTAAATAAACAGCTTTATAAAATGCAAAGCATGTTGTGATTTTACTTTGCCATTCCTTTCAAAATGAAAGAAAATTTGGAGAGTATGTTTCAGTAGAAAACTTATTTTTCTTTAATTGTGGCAACGTTTAACCTGAATGGAAGCCTGTAAGTTTTCTACAATGACACACTGAATACTTCTGTTAGACATAAATGGTGGCATGCAAAAATGTTCATAAATGTGAGAGCTCTTTTGCTGATTCACAAGCACGTGGACCAGGCGGCTTCCTTCAGTATCCCGCAGGTGCCCAGTGTAGAAGAGTCAAATATTTGCCCTTGAAACAGTGAAACTGTCTGTCAGAAGGTCAGAGGTCCTCAGTGAAAAAAATCTGGAAAGAGCCAGTCTTAGCATAGAATGAAGGCTGAGATTTGTTTCATGTTTTAATCAACCCAGAAGAAACTCCCAGAAAAGCTGGACATCGTAATGACTCAAGGACTTCCCAGCCCTCTGAGGACAGGCAGCTTGCTCCCACTCCTTCTCTGGAGCACATCTCCTCCAGCTATGCCTTACAAGCTATATGATGGAACAAACAACAGATCTGAATAAAACTACCACCCCCCTTTTCTTTTTTTTAATTGTTAGCCTGACTCAGAAGGCCCCATCAGTATTTGTAATACCACCCTCGAGAAAGTGGTGTTTTATAGCAGGGTGATAGAAACCAACGCTGCACTATCATCAGTTGTGGTTTCAATAGCATCAAATCACGGCTCCAGCTTTGACACTTTGCGATGGCAGTGGCACTTTGCTTTCCGGCTCTGCTTCCTTGGTGGTTCACTTTAATGGTACTTGCCCTTTAAATTGAACAAAGATGAGATGTTTTAATTATCCTTCTTCATTTAGTGGAAGTGAGGTCATTATTTAACTATGTTCTGTGTCAGCATCATTGTATTTCCCACTAAATATCCTTATCTTCTGCTGTCCTTTCAAATTCCTGAGAAGATCACAGTTCCTCTGTAGGACAAAACTTTAAATATACTGATGTTAAAACCTGCAGACACAGATGAGCCAGGTTTAATGCTTAAATCTCAAGCACTTCCAACTGTCAAGGACAGCATGCGAGCTGTGCAAGGAAGTGTTCTGAATATTTCGGTGAAAACTGCCTCTGAACACTGATTTTCACTTATTTGAGGCATTTCACTTAAAATTCTTGTTCTCAGAAATTAACGCCTAAAGTAAGTTACAGATGATGTCCATTTCTGAGAGGATTTGTTACACCACTGAGTGTAAGTGTCATTCTTAACCTGTTGTGAAACAAAAGTACTTAATGCTAAAAGCAGCAAAAATGCCGGGTGTTTGGGCCTCCCTTTTAAAGGCACATTCATATGTACACAATGGAGTTAATGCAGTCATTTTTCCTCTAGGTTACATCTTGTGGTTGGCTGTCTAGTGTCTAATGAAGTGTGTGTTCGTGTTGCATCTTTTAGTACTTTACAAGCTTTTGCTGGCAGCCCATTTTCATGAAACATCTCTGAGACTTCTGCTCTTGTGTTGAGTTTTTTTTTTATTATAGCAGGACTGTCACAGTCTCTCTCTTGCACACACACACATGCACATACAGAAAATAGCTGCTTAAATTCTATATCCTTCGAAAGAGAGTTTAAGAAGTGTTGGCTGCAAAAAGTTATGGTAATTCTAAATTGTTTTTGCTAGATTTTCTTGTGTGCAAACCACTATTGCAGTGGCAGACTTCTGCATTCTTTGGTTGTTGCATGAGTCCGCACCTTGACCTTCCAGTCATGCTTGTGCAGACAAAATCTGCTTTGGGATTGTTTGTGTCAAGAAAATGTGAAGGCTATGAAAGCTATTGAAAATAAACTGCTGGTTTGGAGGGTTATCTTTTGTTGACTGAATGCTAGGGGGTAGCACTTTGTTGTCTGTAACTTAGCCTGGTGATTGCAGTGAAATTACAGCTACTGGCAGAAACAGATGATGGCTGTGTCTGTGGCGCAGAGTAGGAACATTTAATTGAGATTTTAATGAGACAGAATACTGTTACCCAGCCCTAGACCCAATAGCTTGTCGTTTAGTTGTGAGCAGAATAATTATCAGTGATAAGGATTCATTAGAAATGTAACTTGCTTTTAAGAGGAACTGCTGTCTGAAGCTCAACATTTGGGCTATCACATCTCTGAGTGGGATGCAGGGGAAGGCAATGAGTTGGCAGTCGGTGTGCAGCTCGGAGGATTGGGATGGAGCAGAACACTTTGTAACATCACCCTCCAGTTGCTAATAAAGCACTCTGGACAGAAGTAAGAGGAATACCCAGTTGTAAGAACTGCAGTAGGACTTCTCACTCCCAACCTTTTTAACTATAGAAAATATGAAGAGCTCAGTAATATCTGGCTCCACAGATGTGCACAGACTAAATAACAGGGACGAAGGCAGCAAGTTGGATCTGAAATGAATCAGAGAGGAAAAGCTTTAGAGCAACAAAGAGTCCAGGAGCTTCAGAGGTGAAGAGGCTTTGGGGGAGACAGGAAGAAGAAGGCAATCCTTTGTCCCTTTTAGGGACCGTGTCTTCACAACTTTTTTTGCCCTTAGAGCTTTTGGAGGAGTGATTTGGCTGACTGGCAGAATAGACAGAGCTGTAGAAGTTTGCTGGCCTCTCTGCACTTAGAAGGATTGACATCACTTTTTGCCCTCTCACTGAGCCATTTGGTGACAGACTCATAGCTAAATGCCTTGAGATTAAGTTATGGCTAAGTATGCTTTTTTTGAGGTTGGGAGTGCATCTTTCTCTGTTGCTGAGTGGGACTGACTGGAGGGAGGGTACTGTCCTGGGGGAGGAGACAGGCTCCCTTGCCTGCGGTGCCCTGGGCAAGCAGCAAGTGGGCAATGTGGAAGTATGTTTGCATTGTCACAACATGGCTGGTTACAGCAATCAGACCATTCAATTTGTAAAACGTTTCCATGTACTCATGAAAGCAGTCAAGGCGAGTGTGATTTGACGGGTTGTGTGAAGGCTGGGAGACGCGTAACCAACTGTCCCCACTCCAGTATGGATACAAGTAGGTGCAAAGCCAACTATTTGTCTTGCTGATCTTCAGTGTTTAGTTCAGTGCTCTTGGACAACTGCACTTCTGCCTTCAGGGAGTCCAGGCCCCAGTGCATTGAAAAGAACATTACCCCGAGAGTTTCCCAGCTCAGGTTTTGGGCATGATTTCCCCAACCTGGATCAACCAATAACCCTGTTTTGTTCAGAGAGAACTAAAAATGATGTGCTGTGGGCTTTTTCTTTCTGTTCTGATCATTCCTACTCTTTGGAAATCTCATCTAATGACACGTTTTTCCTCTTGCTGCCAGTATGCAGTGGAAAGCATGGAGGCTAAATTAAGGAGAAGAAGGAGGTAAAGCTTTGGGGTTTTTAGACACTTTTCTCAAAAAATTATTAAATTTCTCAAGCCCACATTCACAATAGAATTGGGGAAAGACTAAAAAATGTAATAGAATTATTATATAAT
>Ga0181612_147327_pt1 | contig 11920 bp, 9 predicted proteins | sample HoacroProtozoa21_FD_119630 | JGI IMG/M metagenome (GOLD analysis project Ga0181612, IMG submission 119630) | Hoatzin crop microbial communities from Cojedes, Venezuel. Combined Assembly of Gp0051906, Gp0051904, Gp0051908 | reverse complement strand
GAGGACACACTTCTTCCTTTTGTCCTACAAAGACAGCTGCTGCAGTTTGTCCTTACATGAGCTGACTGCGGAATACCCCACTTAAAGGAAAATCAAATCCCAGACTCGGGTGCATGATATCTTTGACCTCTTAAAATTTATTCTGCCCTGTTCAGACTGGCGTCTTCAACAGCCCCAAAAAGTTCCATGGAAGCTTCCAGAATGACTTACAGTTTTCTAGCAAAGACACACCTGGTGCTTCAGCCATCTCTAGCACAAAGGATAATATATATACCAGTGTAACACCACTCCTCCTCAGAAGACTCTCGAAACAGAGCTGTCATATCAGTGGGGAAGCAAACTAACTGGAAGCAGATAAACCATTCCACAGCACATGAGCTCTGAAGCTTACTGGGGCAAGTGCCGCACCAGTTCACCTTGTGAACATACCATCTAGCTGTGACCTGGTTTCCTACACTATATACCATTCAATTTCTGTAACATCTAAGTCAGACAGTACCCTCCTTTGTTATTCAACTCATCCTTCTCCAGAACAAGTCAGTCTTGTGCATCAAGCACAGAACAGATCCAATGGAGAGAACAGATCAGCCATCATGTGACAAGCCTCTGACAGGTACAAAGACGGGAAAGCTTGTTAAGGTTATGCACACAACTTTAATTTTGACATTTCCTAATTTTACAATCAAATCCTACTTTTATAAAAGATTTTGTGTGTGTGCAGTATTACACAAGTAGTCTGCAAGTTGTTTACAAACAAGCTAACAAAGTTAAAACTTACAAGATTGTTTTTAAAGTTAAAATTTTAAAATATGTTTTCAGTAACAGAGCATGATGTTCTACATGCAGTAACACAGAGACAGCCACAGTAGATCAGGCTGTTTGTAGCATGTTTTTACCAGTTGCCACTACTACACAAAACTAAACTAAAATTCCAAAAGGCAAATGCTTCCATCTTACTTCTGGCAAAACCCGCCCTGACCTTTCCTCAGTCAGTACTTGGGCCCTCCCAACAGGGAAGTTTTATTCCTGCATCTATCCTTGGTGCCACAGAAGCAACATATTCCACAACTTACTCATGGTATGAAAAAGTACCTCCTTCTCTTTCCTTTCCATTTCACAGAATTCTGAGGTATGCGAAGCAGTTAATCGATCCCCTTTCACCTTTTCCACATCACTCATTGCTTTCCAGATTTTCCACAGCCCACCTCAGCCGGCTGTAAGCTGCCCTTCTTATATTTAACCTTTTCTCACGCAGAAACTGATCATTATGTTTTTTTGTTACTATCTCTTTTTTTCATCCTATTAAATCCACTTTGAGCTAGGGTGACAAGAATTGCATGACTCCAGAAAGAGATGTACTGCAGATTTGAAACAACATTTTTTAAATTTTCAGTTCTTTTCTGCTTGCTTTTCTGAGTACTACCCCTTTAAAAAAACCTACTAGATAATTATTAGACACTGTGAAATTAATAGCAATTGACAATTTTCCAGCCATGACCAAACACTAATCCCCCCCCCCTCACAATTTCTCAGGAATATTTCATAAAGATGTCACAGCAGGAGGAACAAACAAAAGCAAATCTGGACCTTTCAGATTGGAAAACTCAATTTAAGAGAAGCCAGATGAAGCAGTCTTCTGCTGCACACGTTAACTACAATAGCTAAATGAAAGGACAGGAATACAGAGGGAAGGTTATTAAAACCAGGGAATTACAATGAACGTTACAAAGTAGTTATACTTCATAGCAATTTTGGAATTAAACTTGGAAAATCATAAATACACCTGTAGCGAATTATATGGCAGTAGTCTTCTCTTTAAAGGTACCTGAACGAAGTAGAGGATGTTTAGCCTCCTTCAATGTGCCTCTCCAGTACTTCTTTCCATGAAGAAGCAATACTCCAAGCAGCTAGCATATTTTGTCTCTGACTTCTCCTACCCCTTAGCACATAACAAATGAGTGAAAGGCTACCACTGCTAAACCTTTCTCTTCCCACAGCGCAAGAGGAACAATAACTAAAACCCGAACACCACACCACACTAACAATTGTGACTCACCATTGGAAATCTTCTTGTTACTGAGATCTCTTTCCAATTTGGAAACGGGAGTAGAAGAAAGGCGTCTTGAAGAAGATGCTCCTCTGTGTGGTGGCGTTAAGGGATTTTTAAAGACATCAACCTGCCCAGTTCTTTTAATGTACTTTTCACCTCTTGGGCTGCTCAGGGGGGAATGCTGGGATCTGGGATTATCCTCTAGAAGTTCATGCTGGGTAGTCAGGGGGGGTCTACTAATAGCACACTGCAGAAGTAAAGGGGACTGCATCTTTCTCGGCGTTCTGCTTGCAGCCGCATCCTGCATGACTCTGTGTTGGTAGTTCCTGTAGGCTTGTTCCAAATACTCTGCCTCTGTCTCTAGTTCTTTTATTCTGTCCCACGTTTGTGCCATGCACTCCAGGTCAGAATCTGGAGAAGCACTGCGTAGCTGTAACTGCTGACTACAGCCAGCTCTTGGTACAGCATTTGCCTTCATCACATCGGTCATAACTGGATTCTTCAGGAACACGCTATCCACGTAAATATCGTGAGGTACAATTCCGTCACCAGCGAAGTCAAGGACAGATCGATCAACAAGTGAAGGCTTTGGATTTCGATACACTTCATTTTCCAGAGCTGAATGATAGCAAGAGAAAGTGAGTGACAGTAAAGAGTGAGAGAGGAAGACCCACAAGAAAACAGAAACACTAAAACATGGCATTTAAATTCCAATTTGATTGAAATTATTTTAACATGGAATTAGCTTAAATTCTGAGAATGTAAGGGTTGATTTAAATGCATTTTTAATGTAGTTGCATAGCTGCAAATTATCACTGACAACACTTTTGTAATACATAATCCTTCCATGTAACACTACCTGAAGCATACACTGTACAATGTTATTTCTTAAATTATGTTTAAATAAATAAATAAATTTAAACATCACCACTTTGGACACATTATATCCAATCATGCTGTTAAGGGTGAGGGACACAGGGCAGGCCACAAGTCTTAACAGTTTCCTTCTATTTAGATCATAAAAGAAATTTGGAGAAAACCAACATAGGACATAGATAATGACGTTGTTTTTAAAGAAAAGTACTCTTCCAAAATTGTCAGTTAAATTAAATGTTTTGAGGCTGTCTGCTTCCTGGCTTGCATTTGTATGCTTCACCAAGCCCAAAAGACCAATCCATACGACTGTAACTCCCTCAGCAAAATGAAAACCTTGGTTTTATTCTACACAAATGGTTCTTCAATGACATCCTTAACTCTGATGCACAATTAAAGTCCATGCAGTACTGTCAGTAATTTAATTAAAATACGTATTTGCTATTTTGACACTAACAAATTTCCAATTCTAAATGGTACCAACACTTGTACTATATATGAAAATGCACCTGTTGGTCTAGTGAGTAATATAAAGTATTGCATATATTGATGTATGGTGCAACACATACTGTATGTAATGAACAATCATTGCAGAATTCAATCCCACAACTTATTCACACTTGATATTAGCAATTTGACAACAAGGCATCTTTAGAACCACATTTCTTCAGCAGACTGAATTACTTTACGCTAGTGCCTCTCTCTTTCTAATGCCCATACTAGGTGTGTAAATCATTAGCCTTGACAACTGTTGAAAAGTTAGATTTAAATTTGAGGTACACAATACAATTTCAAATTGATTATTCTTATTATGAACATTCAAAAATCAAAATGCTTAAAAACACAACTTGCCTCCTGGAGAATGGTGATTATGTTATCACCAAACATTAATGTCTTCATACTGAGGAAAAACAGACCAAAGACAATACATTCATGCAAGTATTCAGGGAGTATTGTCTTCCCTTCCGCCTATATGTTTGTTTTCTGAAAGGAAGTTTTCTGAACAATCAGTCTGCTTTTTAAGTTGAGCTTTTAAATAGATTTTGATTTTAAACTTGAAATCTCCTCATTGGTGATACATTAGTTTTATGCAACCGCTTTAGGCTTCTGGAAATTCTTACACTGGTGAGGTAAGTGAACTTCATAAAGAACCGCTCTGGTGTAAGATACAAACCTGCCTGTCTTTGTTTCACCTGCAGTTTCAGTTCTTCAACCTGCACGTTTAACTTCCTGACAGTAGCTTCGGAGTCCAACAGTTGGGTCTTTAACTGGGCACCACGCTCAACCTAGAGCGGATCGAGAGAAAAACAAAAATGAGCCTAATTCAAACAAAAAGAGTTCTCTCAACTGGCTGAATACTTATTTCTAAATATTTTTCAGGTCCAGTCAAACCATATATACATAGTATCCTACTAAGAGTTGGTGGTGACAATTTAATGACTTGGAAAAATTTACTGTGGTTATGTTGGGGTTTGGTTTTTTCGGCCAGTTTTTGGTGTTGTTTTGTTTTCTTTGGAACTGTTTATATAAAAATAAGCAGAGTACAAACAATCCCCATAACTATGTGCTAAACAGGCTGCACAGGTACATAGATAAACGTGAAGAAGACAACAGAAAGAAGAAAGGACTCCAATTATTTAGAAGCAATAATTTACCTCACTTTGTAGCTGCTTTTCCAAAATCTGCCTATGACTTTCAAATTCATCCAGCGCCAGCTTCCTAGAATGTTCCACTCTCCTCAGCTCCACTTGGCAGGCCAGGTGCTCTGCTGAGGGCTGAGACAACTCTACCCAGAAACAGAAATACCAGATACTCAGCCACAGAATAATGAGTGTGCACTTTTCTACATGATACTCCTTCAAAATGTAGAGCTGACTTGGTTTTAGGAACATAACAAGGCTTTGTTTGAATAAAGTACTTAAGGATTTTTTTGTTCCTTTTACAAAGGACCGAAATTTATGTTGGCGTAATCATTTAAGAACTAGACCCAGACTGTCCTATTCTGGAAGAAAAACACATATCCCTAGCTTACGTCACTGAGCATGTATCTCTACTCTCCTGCAATATCAAATGCACATTAAAAATACTCCGCATTTTATAACTACAGTCAGGCAAGCACTTAAAAATAATAACGGAATGTTCTTTTACTATTACTAACCATACTAATGCTATGGTTAAAAATATTGCACTCCTTTTTTCAAAGGTGAAATGGATATTCTTCATATTATTTATAGCTACCACTTAATTCAGGATTTCTACTATACAGACATATTAAAGAAAATAAATTTATAATGTCAAGGACTTCCATTTTACACAAACATTAGTTGGGGGTTAATGCAAACTACTAGTAAACATAATACAAAGAATGTATTTTAATGAAAATTTATTTCTAAACAAATACTTGTAGGGAAACATAAACAAGAAAATTACTAAATCATTCACACTGACTGTCTCGAAGATGCTGGTTCTCACTTCGAGTTTCATCCAACTGTTGCCTAAGTAGTTTATTCTGCACTTGGAGCTCCAATTTCTCCTCCTTTAGCATAGGATAGTCTGATACCTCTTTCAGTCTTTCTGTCAACAACTGATTCTGTTTATTTACCAACAGAACCTGGGCCTTCACTGACTCCAAATCCAGCTGCAGATAAAGAACAGTTTAGAAGTTTATGAACTGTTGTACTACTTAACATTCTTTTCTTTCATTTTTTCTTCTTTTTTTAAATGTACCTCAAATGCACTAATTAGAATACAGCTTCTTTAAATTCATGTTTACAATTACCTCAAGCTCTTTTGTGCGTGATATAGCTTGCTTGAGTTCCTCCTTTTTTGAATTAACAGCAATGGCTTCTTCGTGCAAAAGCATAGCTTTCTCTGCAGGGAGGATTACAAATGCTGAATTAAAATTAGTAGAGTATTACACTAAAAAAAACTGTATCAGCAAAAAACAGTTTAAACTGCTAAGTCCAACATTCAATTTAATTCAAGACATAAAAATGACTGATTGTCATACACACTCCTTCAAAATTAAGTAAATCACACTGTGTGTGTACATACATATGCATACATACACTCCTTTAGAATTAAGTAAATCAAATTCATATGCACATGATGCAGCATTTCTTTCACACGTCCCTAAATCAAAAGTGTAAATACGTTTATCTGTTCCAGCTCTCTTCCTCAAGCTCCAATTAAACATCATGTGCACAATAAATGCAGAAACTGGCAGCCATTCAAGGGTATGGCACCAGACTGTACCAGAGTTCAATTAAAGAATTAAGGAGCTAGCAGGACTTACTTCAAGAAGGAGCTGGGAAACTGAAGAAGCAGGATGCCTTGCAGCCTCTGTGCCAAAGTACCAGCTCATGGTCCCCACTGCATTCTGAACTGCAAGGAGTTGCTAACCTGTTACAGGATCCTGCTAGATGTTTTTCAAAATCTATTTTGATGGCTTTTCTCACAATTCTACTGGTGCTACTGAACACTGTGACTGTTTAGTAACAACAGTGTTTCGATACCTGTTAATAAAAGCTGTAGAGAAAAAAAGCTACTTTATTAATCTCAGAGAGATGGTTACCTTTATTTTTTTTCTCATCTTCAGTAACTTTATTTGTTCTGGCTATGTATTCTTCTTTCAATTCAAGCTGATACCTAGAAGTAGAAAGAACTGGGTATTCCCAAAGTATGTGTGTGCACACATGCACATGCATTTGTGTAAACTCCAGTCTTTCCCAGACTAAAGTATAATCACACAATTATTTATTGACAAAATTAGTTATCAGGGAGCCACTGAAATAGTTGGAAAGGGCCCTGCCAAGCAGCTCTCTCAACCACCTGCTCAAAAAGCAAGACTACCACCAACTCTAGATCAGGTAAGCTATGGCTCTTCCAAGCCAAGTCTTGAAAAGCTCAAAGGATGTACATTCCACCACCTCCCTGGATGACCTGTGCCAATGCTGCACTACCCTCCCAGTAAAATTTTTCTTCTTCATGTGCAGCTTGAACCTCCCAAGCCACAACTTACAGCCCCTGCCATATGACCTCAGAGGTCACGTCTGGTAGTCCCATAACTATCCCGACAGACCTTTACTAGGTTCTCTCCACTTTCTGCATGACTGACTTGAACTGGGAAGCCCAAACCTAGGCATGGTATTCCTAACACAGCCTTCACCAGTACCTGTAGGGGATAATCAGTTCCCTCAGTCTGTTGGCCATGCTGCTACTAATACCACCCATCATGCTGTTTGCCTAATTTGCCAGAGTATGCTGCTGGATCACAGTCAACCTGGCATTCACTGAAACCCCCATGTCCTATCTTCAGCAACACAGCTACTCAGTCAGTTCCTTTTCCCTATTTATACTAGTTCATAGAGATATTCTGCCCTAAGTGCAGAGCTTTGCTCTTTCTGAGCATTGGCCGAGTGTCTAAAATATTTTATATGTTGATAAAATAAGGTAAGCAGCAGTTCATCCTAAAGTTTGTAAAGTGCTTTTTCTCATGAACCAAAAGCACATTACAAATATTATTTGTAACTAGCTGTTACGGACTAGGTAAAATAAGATACCAAGGTGGGTCAATTAGTTGCATTTCACTGTTCTCTGAAAAAAAACTTCATATCTACTCATTTTCAGCTAAGGCATCATTCAAATCAAAACCTACTCTTTACATCTTTCCTCTGTAATTCAAATAAAGACACACTAACGTAGATAATACTTATTGTTCGCTGGCTTGCAATAAAAAGTGACGATACCAAGTCATTTGGTTTAACTGCCTAACTGGAAGACTGATTCCTGCCATTGAACACACACAGCAGTAACACGCCAAGAGCACCTGCCTGCACTGAAGCACCAAGTAACCCTTCAAGTGGTCACTCCAAGAAAGCGCAATAGCAAAGTTAGGATACACCCACTGCAACACCTCAAAAGCGGTCACAGATGATGTCTTACACTTTCAAAGAGCATTTCTAAGCAAATTCTTTGAAACCATGTTCAAGCAGATGGTAGTCAATAAGAGAGGGTGATCCATAACAGAGAATCCCTCTCCAAAGATGGGGAGGGGTTAAGGTACAAGCCAATCTATCTGCACAGCGGACTAGTGTGCCACTCACCCTTTTTCCAAGAAACCTATAACATCTCTTTAATGCTAATTTCCCCTCCATGCGTTTTCTGCGTTCGTAAAATGGTCATTTCTTTCAACTGTGTTCACAGGAAGTCACTAATACTGCTTCACAACCTCTCATCTACACATACAAGTAATGTCACATCTCTTTCCCAGATAACAACACAGAATTTAAACTACAACAATAATAAAACCTATAATCAAAAGAGAATTATTTTCTATAGCAAGCTTTTTCTGAACCTGACAGAATATTTTGTCTCACTAAAACAAAGCTAATTAATAATGTAAAGAATTCAAGCTGATTAAAACAAAACCATGCGTGCACATTGCTTTGTTACACTTGTTTTCACAGGCAGTAGCATGCATCCCACTAGAGAAAAAAGAAAAATTTACCTTAAGAGTTCCGTCTTAAGCCTTTGGTCATATGTCTCCTCTATGTTCTTCACAGCAACCTCCCGACGTCGAAGTGCATCATCAATAGCTTTATTTTTCTCTTCCTGAAGTTTCTGAGTGCTGAAATATCCATAAATATACAGACAATGACCAGTTACAAAGCCAAAACTTTAGGGTTTTGTTTTGGAGTTCTTTTTAATAACATTTAGAGACATCTAATGTGCTTGCTTGGAACACTGCAGCAATTTAGAATTACGATTAGAATCTGTCATTGTAATTCATTAAGAACAAGGAGATGTGACACAAACTAGACTGCCCTATTTAAAATCCAGTACCAATGAATTACACAGCTATCTTGGGTCAACCCTAGCTCAGTTTCCCACACCAGCAAGCCTTCAGAGGAGACAGTGCTGAGCATGCTACTCTATCAGCACCCTCTGCTGGCTTGTTAAAAAAACCCAAGTTTTTGTTAGCAGGATACTCATTTTGCTGCAAAAAATAGATGACAAAAAACCTGTCCAAAAATACTTTAGTTATTTTTTTATTTAACCAAAGAAAACTGATCTTACTACGGACAAGTCAAAAAAAAAACCCCAAAATGGGACTAAATCAGCAAAATATCATACACATGCCTCCTGAGCGTTAGGATTACATACTGTGTTCTTCGGGGTGTTGGTTTTTTTTTTTTTCCAATTTAAGCACTTCAAAGTGAACATCTGGTTCCTTGCCTTCAAAGTGATGCTGCATGGTTTTCATTGGATGAGGAGGAACAGAAAAAAAAACAACTCACAACGTCTTTTTGTATGGGGTATCCCTGCTAATAGAGACAGTATACAATACTGCTCAAAATGCAAGACACAACTTCTGGGATATATAATCTATTTCAGTGTCACAGAAGCAGCAACAGCTTGAAGCACGCTTTCCAGAAAAAGGACAATAACATCATATTGTATACGCCCTTCAGCAACTTACACTTCAAATGCCTCAATTCTTTGCTTCAGTTCTGCCTCTCTGGTCCTTATGACTTCAATATCTCTGAGTAGACTTTGTCTCTGAGCGTATACTTCCTTTGCTTCTATCTGAATCACAAAATATTATCTTGAGTTTTACTTCACACTTTATACAGGTATCTACTGTTTAACATGTTCAAACTTTCAACGATCTTCTTCAGGAATTGGTCTTACTTATTTATGTACTCATAATTTGAAATAACACCCAGAATCGATTGTAATTTTTTTTTATTCCCTTTCTCCTTTTACTCTAAAAATGCTTTAGACTAAGTCACTACTGGCTACCTGTAAACACTTTTCTTTTAAGAAATAGCACTGATTAAAACTTACGTAAATGGAAAAATGGTTTTAAAAAAATTACAGAATAAACACGTTGAAACATCTGAATCTTTTTAACAAACACTAGTTTTGTACGTTCTTTGTAAAACACAAACTGAAAAAACAAATGTCAAAACCCCCTGATAAAACATGATTTAAAACTGAAGCCGAGTGAACCAGCAGACTTTCAGTTTTTGCAGTTCAACTTAAAGAAACGAAACGAATTATAAAAGGGATTCTCCAAGTGATGAACATTCTAATAGTCACATATCTTCTTATTAATAAAAAATAGCTCTTCTTGTCCTTAAGCAAACAAGGTATTATTTCTCTCCAAAGAAACCATAATTGCCTAAGAACTATGATTTTGCTCTATGGGTGCTCATATCAAGTTTGCAAGTCATGTGCACTTGGCAGTGTCGAAAGGCTTTGCTGCTGTACCTGGTGCAAAAAATAGAGCAGTTTGCTAAGCCGTGTTTCCTGGGCATAAAGTCATCTTAGTAAAGGGTTAAATGACCTTCTACCTGTAATGTAAACACACTTCAACTCAGTAGAGCTCCTGGTCTCATTTCAAAAAATCCCCAGGTAAATGACGCATATTCTTTTCAGGCAAGTGCAGAAGCTGACAAGAGCAACCAAATAGTCAGATACAATATTTGACAGATATGTTGATCGAGTTGTCTTTTTTTATTATTTAATTACTGATGAATTTCATGCCTGCAGAAGACGACTGATAGCATAAAATAGACGGTTTTCTTGTAAGCTTCTAAGAAGAAAACCGTGAAAGAAATTCATAGCACAGTGATAAAATGTTTAATTTTCAGATTGGAAGGAAGTCAATAGTAGAAACCGGTATATAATAATCTATATATAGACCTGTACAATTGCTGTGTTCACTAATACCATGTGCTCTTAGGAGGAAAAAACCCACAAAACCAAAAAAAAAAACCACCACAACAAAAAACCCCACCACACTTGAGCAAAAATATGGTTAGCATTTGTGGATGACTATTATATGAATAAGAAGTTCCACTGCAGACAGCAGGGAGGTGGCTAGGCAAATGGCCAACAGAACAGCAAGCAAACTACTCTTCCAAAAACTGAAAAGTAATAGAGATTGGGAGAAGCATTTAGAACTGTACGCAAATTATTGTGTGCTGCAGTTAACAGTTACTACTTGGGCAAAACACCAACAGTTAACAGCCCAAAGGAGTAACTCCTCAACAAAAAAGAAAGAAACAAAACGAGTTGCTAATTTACAGTAAAGACAGTGTCCATTAATAATATTCAATTTATAATGACATACAGAAATGCCATATCCATACCATACAGACTGTATATTCCACCTAGTTTAGAGTCCTTCTTTGCAAATAAAAGAATTTAACCAAAAGCTATGGTCAACTTTCTATTAAAAAAAGTCAGTGATCTGAATTCAGCAAAGTTATTAAAACATATTTAAAAGTATGTATTACATTCAAATCCTTCAATCCTAGCTTGCAGAACTGTTCCTTTTCCAGCCAGCTCTACTTAGATATTTACCCATACTCATTCTTGCAGCTGCTAAACGCGTTCCTCTATTTATGACAACAAAAGTAAATTCAAAGTTTTCACTAGTAAGCCAAGTAAAATGTGAAGGTAAATCTCCCAAAGATAAAAGAACAGTTTAAAAACTCACTGAACCATTCCATACTAGATTAATTAAAAAATATTTGGAACTTTACCTCTTGTTGTTTTTGAAGCCTCTGAATAGCATTCTTTTCACGAGAAATCAAGGCTTCAGACTTTGCTTGATGTGTCCTCTCTAACTCATGACGCAGCTCAGAGATTTCTTTCTGGGTCTGCACTTTCTCCTCCATTTTAATCTTTGCTATTTCAACTTCTTTAAAATGTTCTAGCTTTTACATAAAGGAGGAAGAGTGGGTTAAGTAGGGCCATCTTCAAATCAACAAAGACAATCCCTCCTCAAACAATTCTAAATTTCACTTAGAAATTCCTGTTAGGAAATGTGTGATAATTTGATGAAAATAAATTACTGTGATACAAGTATCTTAGCAGCACATACTATTTGCACGTCTCATATAGTTTTCATGCATTTATATGGCACCCCAAAGCAGCTCTTACACAAAACTAATAGCTTTAGACAAGAGCAAAATAGAGGCCTAT
>Ga0181612_148668_pt1 | contig 11921 bp, 6 predicted proteins | sample HoacroProtozoa21_FD_119630 | JGI IMG/M metagenome (GOLD analysis project Ga0181612, IMG submission 119630) | Hoatzin crop microbial communities from Cojedes, Venezuel. Combined Assembly of Gp0051906, Gp0051904, Gp0051908 | reverse complement strand
CTCCATAATCTTGCCCAGCACTGAGGTCAGGCTGACAGGCCTGTAGTTCCCAGGATCCTCCTTCTGGCCCTTGTAGATGGGTGTCACACTGGCGATTCTCCAGTGACCTGGGACGTCCCCTGTTAGCCAGGACAGCTGATAGATGATGGAGAGTGGCTTGGCCAGCTCCTCTGTTGATTCTCTCAGCACTCTTGTGTGGATCCCATCTGGCCCCATGGACTTGTAAGTGTCTGGGTGGCATAGCAGGTCATTAACTGCTTCCTCCCAGATTATGGGAGGTTCTCCTTCCGCTCTCTTTCCCTATCTTCCAGCACTGGGGGCTGACCACCCTGGGGATAACCAGTCTTGGGCATCTAGCTCTTTTATACAACCTGTCTAGGGTGAGGGGTTGTACAAAGCTGTCAAGGTCTAGGAGACAGTAACAGGTCTTTTGAAATGTAGATAGCAAATACAAAATAAACTACTTTAGTCTTAATTTCTCACCAGAGATCAAATAATACAGGAGTGATTAACAATTAATTAATTCTGTTATCAGTTATGTCATTAAATTCAGTGAGAACTAGACATAATGTAGTGCTAGGATTCTTTTAAAATCCAAACATTAAAAAAGGGAGAAAATTATCTTTTTACATGTGTGCAATGTGATTTTACACATTATTTTTTAATGTGGCATGGTTAAATGTTTCCATAGTTCCATGTAATATTACTTTCCCAGCAAATAGGTCAACTTAATTACCATGGTTTGAATAATAAAAATGGTGATTGTGGTTGTCATAAGAACAGAGAGAACAGATAATTTAGCTCACAGAAAGGCAAAAGAATGGAGATGCTCAACACATTGTTGCTGTCTGCAGGACGCTAGTTTGCTGTCAGGTATTAGACATACCATAGTCCAGAACAAAACCTTCATAGCTAAGTTAAGACTGCTTGCAGAGTACTGAATAAGGGAAGTACATTGAATAGGAGAAAAGAAGACATACTGAAGAAAGATATAAGCACAAAAATAGGACATCTGCATTCATGCAAGCATTTGGCAGAAGTTATGTTACATTTATAAGTCTAAGCTAAAGTCATCTGATAGCTCAACACTTGGGCTTCCTGTATTCCAGCCAGGGGAAGGATATCAGTAGTGCTGGGCCTTGAGCTCAGTGTGGTTGTTCGGGGTTTCTTGCAGTAGTTTTTGTGTGGGGTTTTTTTTGTTTGGTTGTTCTTAAGTCTGGACTTGTCATTTACTCATTTTTTTAATAACTCTTGTAGGACAGCTTCATAAAGAATCTTAAACATTGTGGCTCTGAACTTTGTAGACAAGCAGCCTGAGGAAAAAATCAGAGCCTATGGTTAGCATAGCAAATTAAATGTGTAATGAATGCAAAATTAAATATTGTCCTTTTTGTAGAAGTGTAAGCATGCAGTTCCAGCCTATGGGGAAGCACATGTCAGCTAGTAATCACATCTAGGAATGCCCTCCTAGATTTAGTCACTGATTTAAAGGGAGAACTCCTTCAAATGCATTAGCAGTAGCTGGTGTCTGGTGTCTGTGCTATGCTTTTGTACCATAAAAACTGTAGTTAAGCCGTCCAAGCTGAGTGGACCAGATTCAATCTGAAGCCACAGGATAAAGAATACTCTGTGTTGATGACATGCCATTGTGTGGGAAGACTGTTAGGATTTTACAGAAATCCCACTTCCAAGGTTAATATCCTCGTATACTTGAGCGTGTAAATGTGGATCTCAAAGCTTAATTTTCTTACTGTAAAATTGGTGTAAGACTATATTGAACTAACTTTTTTGAGATGCTTAAATGACCTCCTCTTACTTCAGTATCTAAAGTCAGGGTGGAGGGATATGTAAAATTAGGTTAATGCTACTTATATAGCTTATGTTAGGCTTAACTTGTTTCAGAACATTAGGAGATCTTCAGAATTAAAACCTGATGTAGAAAAGAGGGCAGTATGAATTTAAGTATAGTTTTATTATTTTTAATACAATTTTACTCAAGGAGATAGAGCTGATGTCCAGGCAAAACACAATGTCTAGATATGCTGATGTACACGTATAAAACTTCCATCCAAAACGTCCAACCCACCTTGATTAGATTGTTTATCTGTCTTCTTTTAAAAGAGGTTCTATATTGCATGCATTGATGAACCTTCTTAAGCAATATTCTACAAAGGAATGTAGCTGTAGTTTAAAATTTTATATGGTTTAGAATGTGCATGCTCAAGCTTTACTTTGACAAGATGCTTGCCTTAAATCTACAGTCACGTTAATACAATGGCTTCAAATCAATGTACATTAGTTTTTACAAAGCAACATTCAAAACTTCCCATCATTGTTCACAATGAGAAAATAATAGATGTTCTTTCACCTACTATTCATTGTTTCATACACTTCGATAGAAGAGGGATTGAAAAAAACTTTACACTTGCTTTGTGTATGATACAAATAAAATTCAAGATCAATTTATTTTCACAACCCAAATGGAAAGTGCACCTCTTGTTTTTTACATCAGTTTTGCTGGACTGTCCATATTCTTTGAAGGCAATTTATTTTATTCTAGTCAATAATATAAATAATACAGTAATCATTGTGTCTATTGCGTAATGAATGTTTGAAGTGGTAGCTGCTTTATATCAGCTTCTTGTGAGCTGAAAGAGAAGGAAGAGGGCTGAAAGTGGAATGTGTTGTGGGGAGTTATAGGTCTCTGTAGAAGATGAACAGTTAAACAGGATGCTACTTAAAATGCAGTATACTTGACACCAGTGATGACCCATGTTTTAGCATCTAGTGAATATGAAACGACTTGCAGAATATGCTGTGGCTGTCTTTCTTCAAACCAAGTTTTTGATAGTTTAAACAGAAGAAAATAAACAAACCTTGCCTGAAAATTAGAATCTGCAACCAGAATACTATACACTTTTGAGTAGTAACAGTTCTGCTAATTGAACAAGTCACCGTCTTTTAAGGAAATCTGAAGAAGAGCAAAGAAGTTAGCTTCACCTTGTGGTTAAATGTTATAAGTGAAAAGAAATGAAAAGTTCCTGCATTGATATCGGTGGAATTTCTGGAATCATGCAGCCACTGAGTAAGTTAGTGGACCTTATGTTATGAATGTTCCATTTTCTTTCTTTTCAGTTAACCTATATTAGAACTGCTGTTTTTTTAATTTATTATGTGTCCTGCTCCTACTTAAATAGTGTGTTACAATGGAAAGACCAATTGGTTTGAGGTCCACCGCAAAAATGAATTTAAATTTTACATTGACAGGACAAAAATAGAAAGTTAACTCCCGCTTTCCAATACAAGTAAGTTTTGCTTAACTTCAGGAATCTTACCTATGCATCTAAATGGGATTAGGTCCACCAGTTTGAATGCCATCCAGTGTGCTGTCTGGAATTTGTGTCCAGGTGGACTTTGAGGACTGTTACATGCCCAGTGAAATAGTGAGAAGTTTGTCAGCAGCTGTTTTCCTTTCGAGAGTGTCTGAAGCTAAAAACCAGAGCTGTCATTTTGCTTTAATTTTTCTTCCTTGAATTTTTCACTACTTGCCTAGGACAGCTGGTTTGGAATCTTATCCTTACCTGTCTGTCTGACTGTCCAAAATTGATGGCAGAACCCTCCAATACGATTCTGCCATCTGTCATTAGTGTCTGTGCTCTGTGCTTCCCTGGAATAGCGCAGAGCCGAGGCACCTGCTCGTCTTTGGTAGCTGTAGCTGTTGCCCCCGTTCAGATGCGAAAGAAGATAGCCATTAGGAAAGGGTCAAGGGGGAAAATGCAGGAGAAATTTGGGTGTGAGTGATAAGAATGGGGTAGAAGTAGCAATGTATTGGATAGAGACTTCCACAGCACCTGAACCACTGATGTCACATGAAGACTGTGGGACCAAACAGAAGAACGTGAAAGGATAAAGCAAATGTGATTGTGATAGGAAGGTGTCAAGTAAGAAAAAGCACAGAGCAGAGTAATCACTTGCTGGCTAAAAGGAGGCAATATGATCCAGAGGTAATGCAGAACAGAACAGTTTTTTGTGCTTAAGAAAAAAGCTGATGAGAATACACGTCCCACCAGGCCAAATGAGGGAGAAGGAGCGATGCTCCTGAGGGGGCTATGGACAGTGAATTCAGCTCATACAGGGAATATAGTGAAAGAAACAACAGAAAAATTGCTGAACAAAGTTGATACAAAGTAGTTATTTTGAAGTCCTTGAATCCTTCTAACTCCTGAAATCTAGACAGTTGCTGGTTTCATGTACTTGGGGTTACCTGATGGCAATTGCAGAGAAAGGGGGTTTGAGTTGCCATTTAAAGGCTTTCCCTGTCATTAGTACAGCCCGGACAGGGTTCTGTGCCTCTGTAAAAACCTTGCAGAACTATGACTAATGGTCCTTTCTTAAGATGACAGGTGACTAAAAAACATACTAACTTGCGGAGAAAACATGGAAGTTTTGTAATGCTAGATGATTTCATTATTTTGGTTTTTTTTTGAAGTTAAACTGAGAAAGTTTGCTTTTATCTTTATGAATTGCTGACTGACTGGGCAAGACTTTAAAATTCATTATGTTTATTCTGGGTTAGAACTAAACAGTTACCTACAGACAGATGTGAAGTGGGATTTGTATATCCATCTGAACTTTGGGCATCTATTGTGAGTTTCTTCAGAGGACCTCCAGAAAGAAAAGTTTAGGGCAGGTGTCTCAGATGAGGATCAATACTGATCAGACTTAATGGCTAAATTAGATTAAATTGACTAATATGAAAAGAGTTGGTCTTAAATTGTTATTTGTGTTGTTTTCAGTGTAAACTTGGGGAGGGAGGGGGGCACCTGTCCACCCCCTTTTAAGGCGCTTCAGCTGTGCTAACTTTAACTGTAATAAGAATCGACTATAAATGAGTTGCTGGCAGCTACAGATGTTCTTAACAGTCCGAAAAGCTGCTCAGCCAATCCTAGTTATGTTATGGACACCAGCTGCAGCCAAGGCCAGTGCACAGTTTTCCTAGAACAAGCAGCTTTCCCGAGAGCACTGTTCCTAAAACAAGGTTGATGTAAACTTCATAGCAACTGTCTGTTCTCCACTATAGCACAGTTTAATACTTGCACTCATTTTGAGGGGATTAAATAATTTTAAAAAAAACACTTAGTGAATTAATAGCAATAACAATCTAAGTAGATGATACAGATAGAGCCAATCATCCTAGTAGAAGAAGCTAGAAATGAGCTGATTAGAGAGTACAGCTGTTCTCAGAATGCTAATAAAATAGTATTTTCCAAATTTTTGAACAGCTGTTTTAGTTAGTGTTCTGTCAATGGTCATACAAGCTCTTGCTGTTGAATTTCGTGTGGAATCTGTAATGTCTGTGGACTTCTACGCTTAATTTTGGGGCTGTTCTCCTGTGGGTTGCAGGTTTTTTTTGACATAGAAGCTCATACGACTACAGCAATTGTATTTTTCACTACATAATAAATTGTTTCTGTCAAAAAATGTGTGCTATCTATTTGGAGGTGATTATCTGGCCCGTTGAGGGGGATGGTTTACCAATACAATCCAGCCAAAAGACTCTGTCCATTTTACAGGCTGAGAAGGAGTTTTGATGCCTTTTTTTTCCCTGACTTGGGTAGGTCATCAACATTTCGGGAGACGAGGATGCCTTCCCTAAAACACTGAGAAAAAGCTCAAACTCCTTTTACAATGATGTTTATATTTCACCAGCTGGCTTCATGAGAGCTGCTTATCCTAACATACTTACTGTGAACTGGATGACTTTCAAACTAGGTTCTTTGATTTTAGACCACCAGTGAAACATTGCCAGGGGACAGGGGAGGAATAACATCTCTAAGCATTTCTGACAATAAAATAATATAAATAATGTCATAAAGTTTCTATTACGTATCGAACTGCTACATAAAGCTAATTGAATTCTTCAACCTTCAAATACCTTACGCTGCTGTACCAAGACAGCACCTGGCAGGGACGAGTATGGGGGACCTGCCTGGTTCCTGTAGATGGGGCGTAAGGAGAGGAAGGGGAAAGCAAACTACAAATTTTTCTTTCTACTTTTACTGATAAAGCTGTTTGACCAGCATGTGTGTATTGGGGGCTGGGGGTCTTCCTTTCCAGTTGTGTCTGTTCATTAAGCAATTTGTTCCTTGGGGGTGGTAATACAGTTATGATGGGTGGAAAGGCATCATCTGTGTTACCTATTTTAGATGTATATTAAAAAAAAACAACAAACAAAAAACGAAGAAACAAACTCAAACCAGAACAAAACCCCCCCAGTGTAACTTTGCACCAGGGATCCTAGAATGAGTAAGGATATTACACAATTTCGGAAAGAAGTGGGAAAACTCTGTTCTTCATTGCTATTCAATTAATGAAAGCTCATATATCTTTAGTCACTTTGTGGTATGGAAGAACTTAACTGAATTTCAGCTTCCAAAATGCATTTTCCAAACCAGTAAATAATTAGCCACATAGCAAATTACATATTTCTTTCAAGGAAGAGAGGCTCTTATATCAATTAAATGAATCAGTTTAGGTAGCAACCATCACTATAAAAATGGGATGTAGTAGTGCAGTGGCCATGTGAAAGTCTTATAGTGCAAGATCTCTTCAAACAAAACTGTAAAGAAAACACTGGTAAGGAGCAGAGCAAAGAATGCTAGTGGAAGTAATTGCCACTTGATAGGCAACATGAAAAATCACATTCTCATTAAAATTTTTTTCTGTGCAATTCTTTGAGTTGTTTGGAGCATAAGCCCTGCTGCCCCCAAGAAGTATTTTAAAATGCAATTCATTTGTAAAAAAGCATCCCTGAGGAGATACCTCTGGAGAGAGCCATAGTATTGACTAGTAATCCTAGCAGGAGGAAATCTGGATGTGTCACAGTAACATACTGCCTTGTGAATTTGAAGGTTTTAATGAAGAACATGTTGTATGTAAATTCATCTTATCCTATTCGAAGTTTTAGTTGTAGCTTGTGGTAGTTTTGTAAGAAGTCTAGTTCTTTCCTCAAACTTCTTGAATTACAAGATGGTTTTTGTAGCATGGATCTGACAGCTCCGCCAATAGGTGAAAATTTTTAGCAATTATTAATCCATTAGACTTTCATGAACTATCAGTTTACATGCAGAGTTTTTAACTCTCAGACTTCTCAACTTTCAGTCACAAGATCTAGATAAGTTCAGTACATTAACAGAAGATTATTTCCGGGGAGACACAGTAGGACCTTCAAGCAAAATCTTAAGTCTGAAATTGGATTTCATTTGGAATAGAAAAGCACTGTTTTGACCAATTTAAAGTGTGCAGTTAAATCACAACACTGAAGTAACAGATGGGAGGGCAAACTTTAGGCCGGCATGTGTTGTTGTGACACCATCGAAGGACCTGATGATTTCTACTAAAAGACTGGGGGTGGTTGGACTATGCTATTTCTAGCTCAGTACTCATTCTGCCAGAGAGAGTCTGCTGTGTCGTCTCTGTGCTGAACCAGAAGCCGTGCTGAGAGGTGGGCAGAAGGCCTGATCTACCACCTGAAGAGGGAGGGGTGTTCATCCAGGAACCGAGCATGTTTCCAGCATCTGATCCTCTCATCCTGTTCCCCCAGCACATGCCCATTCTGCAGCTGATAGCTTGCCTACTGGCCTAAGGTCATCATAAATGTGCAGTTAAGGCATCTTGTGTGAATGGAGTACTTACATATGTGTTTTAGCTAGGGACAGGTCAGGTGACACATCTTTCTACGTTTAGATGTAGAAGCATGTTCAATGAGTTTTCACAGATACAAAGAAGAAAAAAAAAAGATGATGTTCTGATACACTTTTAAGTGAGAAGTTATTAGGATTAGTATTAGCTTTTGTTAATCCCATTTATTGCGGCAATACAGCCAGGCAAGGTAAAAGTTGTAATGTGCAAGGACTCAGCTGGTGTGTCCAGGTAGCTTACAGTAGGCATATGTAGGAGTTTCCTGGACATAAATCCATTGTGTTGTTAATTATTATAACTAAAAACATTGTTTCTCAGAAAATAAGTTTCCTAGATATATGTAGCTGTAGGCTCTATCTGCCAGCTATTTCAGGGTGGACACTCAAGTAACATTTAAACTGTCCTGTTCTATCTAAAAGTTGGCAGCTGCAACCCAGATTGCATGGAAGCAGACCGGGGCAGTAGCCCCACTGGATCTCACAAGAAAGACTTTGCATTGTAACTCCCAATTTAAATGCCGAATAATCCCCAGTTATCCACCAAGTGCGTCCATACAGATTCCAGTGTTCTAGCTATGTCCCGACTACCGGATGGTACTAATTGGCCAGCTACTACTGTAGCACTGTACAAGACTAATGTGGTTTGCGTTACTGAAGAGGCTTTGGAAGTAACTTGTAACATCTTGTGAAGAAAACAGGAGTTTCCAGTGCTGCTGCGGCAGCGCCTGGAGTCTCACACCATGCTGCTGTGCCATTTAGTAGTGTTTCTTGGGGCAGTTTTTTCTTCCCCACGCTAGCACCATGCTGATGTTTTTGAGGGACCTCGTGTTGGCTACCACCACGTACCTCAGGCACTAGAAAACTATATGCCATCAGCAAAAACTTGTTTAGATCCGTTTAGCTCAAACAGTATTATTTTTAGAAACAGAACCGAAATTGAAACCAGCCCCAACACCTCTCAAATCTTTTTGAGAACTGGGCTCCCAGGGGAGCTGACAGCTGATGGTATCAGAGGCAGTTTCATCTAGTAGAAGCTGAAATTTTTAGGGCATAAAAAGATAGTAGTAGTGGAAGAAGTATAAGTATTTTCTCAACAAAATCTCCACTTCACGTAGTGTTTCTGTGAGCTGTGAAGGGGATGTGAACATTTCTGTTACAGTGCCTGATTTAAGCTGTGTTCTCAGAAGAACTTGACGAGGCCTCGTGGGACAATTCCAGTTAAGAAATATGAAGCCACAGCCACCCCGAAACACCAGTTTCTGGATGTTGGAGAATAAGCAGGAAAACGTTTTATGCCACAAAATCAGCAGACAGTCAAACAGAAACTGATTATCTGAGCTCATTTGTTTATACTTTTGGCTTTTTGAAAGGTTTATTCCATCTCTTTTCTTAGCAAGTGGTTGATTTGTCAAAAGATAGGCTTCTGAAGAAAGCCAGATAGAAGGGCATTGAACTCCTTATTTTGTCTGAAAGAAAACGGATCATTCTTTTGTAGCATGAGATGTTTTTGTTGCTGATGTTGTGGAAATTCAGCCAGTTCAAGCGATATGACTTCCTTTCAGTTCATGTTGTTAGCAGCTTGCACACTCTACATTTTATTAAATTTCAGAGTCATTAGAGAGTGTTCAGTGAGGAGAACACCGTTACAGAACCTAGAGGCTGGATGCCTGAGAACAGGTTGTGCCCTGTTCTGGTGACAAAAGGTGACACGCGCTTGGCTTACTCAAGGCTGCTTGTCTCACCACAGCGGTTCAAAGCAGCAGGATGACCTGCTAGGAGTACGACCAGTGTATCAGTGAATTTGAAAAATTAAAAGAAAGGTAACACAAAATGCAGCTGTAACTAAGAAGTGCTCGAGTTAGGAAAAAAAATACTATTCCTTCTGCTAATGCATTTCTCCTTCCACCCTCCCTTCCTTCTTTCTTTCTTTCCATCCTTCCTGCCTTCTATCCTTTCTGCATTCCTTCTTTCTTTTTTCTTCCCTTCTTTCTTCAGTAATGCTCCTGTGGATATTCATAAGATTTTGATTTAAGAACATTTATTGAAATACATTTTTGAGTGGACTTCAACTTCAATCTGTAACAGACTTGCTTAGGGAAGTGTTTGTCCTTTAAGCAGCTATGATACTCTGCATATGATTTTAGGCCTGTAATGATGCCTAGCATTGCTATAGGAAGAATTTCTTGTTAATGACCTCACTGGTCCAGTCTTGTGCTGAAAGAGCCTTACAGTGCAGCTTTTCACATTACCTCAGATTTGGCTTTTTGTTTCTTAACTGAGGTTGTCAGCACTACTAGCCTGTGTTTATTTTCTGTTTTGTTTAAGATGGCGCCTTTTTGTCAGCCAATATTAGCATTCCAGTGAGTTTAACTTTTTTCTCTTTATTTCACTTTTTTTTTGTTTTCACACCTCCTTTGTACTTTAACATTTGTATTTTCACTATTTTACATCATGTGATTTGTTTAAGAGCAGATATGAAAACAGCTGTTTGCTAACAATCACAATACTGTGTCTGAGCCTTTTAAGGGCGAATTCCAGTCTCAGATATATGCATTTCAGTTCTTTCAAAACCAGTGAAATTGGCTCTCATAGACCAGGAAAGAGCTTAGTTCTAAACAAAGTACCATAAAACACCCAGCAGTGGGGAGGAGTGTTCGCTGCTTCTTTTTTAGTTACAAAATGAAGATACCTGAGTGAAGGCTGACCCTGAACATGTGCCACTTAAAATAATTTCTTTTGAGGCTTGGAGGCAGGAGTTTGAGCATTATGCAATTCAATCCCAGCAGAAAGCACAGGGAACAGAAGTATCTGGCAGGAAGAAAATAGTTACAGAGCAAAGTTGTATTTCCTCATTCTTACTCTGTAGGCACCTTGTCCAACCTCTGCAGTGGACAAGAGGTGCTTTATCATTAGTAGACTTTGCCCTCCTGTTTGGACTGGTGCTTTCTGTCCCACTCCATCCACAGGAGAGAAAATGAGTGTTGTAAAACTTTGAAAATCTGTTGTTTTCCTAGTGGAGCATTCCAGGTAGGGGCCCAAAATGAGAAAGGAATGTAAAAGAGGGGCTACTGAGAAAATAGCTGTGTGTGCTGTGACCACGCATGGCAGAACCCAGAGAGGCTACATCTCTTGACTGCCAGCGCCTTGCAGTGCTTGCTACTTTGCACGAGAGCCGAGAGAGTTAACAAAACTGTGTGACGTGGAACAAATAAAGAAGACCTGCAAGAAATATTAGATAATAAAGCATCAGGACCAGATGGGTGTGCAGGTGATTTTGTGGGACATTCTGAGACAAATTACTTCCAATTGTAAATGAAGTTTGTTAATGCACTTAAGAAACAAAATGCTTTCCCCAATTTAATTTAGACCACCAGGAGGAAAGCCAAAGAAGTGTGGAGCAAACACCTTACACTGACCACGTTAATTTAAAAAGTCATTGCTATTAGATTAGGAGCCAACATTATAAGATTTTCTCAGAACAAGCTTGCTAGAAGCCTTTGCTCTCTTAATCAAAGCATAAAGTGAGCATATCAGCTTTGCTGTAGCATTACAATTTGATTGACCAGGAGTACCTCTGCAGGGGATTCAGTTCACCTCCTGAAATAGGAAGCCACCCACTCAGCCTGTCAACTCTCTCAGCCTTTGTGTTGGAAGAGCAGAGGTTGCCCGTTTCCACCGCTGCTCTGGGGATTGGAGCACACTCGCCTTGCTGTGTCGGAGCTCCCCGGCACCTTGCACTCCTGGCCCACTAGGCTCCGCCCAGCCTCGATGAGTGCTGGCGCGGGGCTCTGAAAGTGTTCGCAGTGTTCGCAGCAGTCTGAAAGCCAGCACAGCAGTTCACAGCAGCGCATGCCAGCTCAGTTTGTGGTGAATAATGCCTTTGTGTGGAGCTAAAAGTACACTGTGTGCACAGTAATTCGGGCAGAGTAGCGTATGCCTTTTTACGTGCCTTGCAATAAGAATCGTGATTTATTGCTAAGAAGTATTTCTGGTTTTTATGTTGTGCCAGTCAAACGTGGGTTTTCTGTCTGTGTAAGATGCAACACATCTCCATATCTATCCATGTGGGTGACAGTCTGCAGAACCTTTTCTGTCAGAGGTGATGTTTTTGCATGACATTATCCAGTTATCAGAATTCGGGTCATTGTTCAGCATCTTTGTTATACATTTTTTTTCATGTACATCTCTGTATTAACATGTATTTTCATGGTATCAGTTGCT
>Ga0181612_142718_pt1 | contig 11921 bp, 9 predicted proteins | sample HoacroProtozoa21_FD_119630 | JGI IMG/M metagenome (GOLD analysis project Ga0181612, IMG submission 119630) | Hoatzin crop microbial communities from Cojedes, Venezuel. Combined Assembly of Gp0051906, Gp0051904, Gp0051908 | reverse complement strand
TTGTTTGTGCTTTACCTACTCCAGTGAGATTATTCATACTCAGGTAGTGAAGCAATAATCAGCACACTGCAGCTTTCTGAAAAGAGGCATTTATGGCATCTGAAAAAAAGAGTACATGTTTATAATCCTTAAATTGAGTATACTTTTTCTCTTATAGGAAAGAGATCTAGAGAAAGGCTTCTCCACAATAGCAAAATAGACTTTAAAAATTCTGAAGAAAATTTATCTGAACCATATGCAGCCAATATGCAGAAAAGAGAATTTCCTTATGATTCCATTCCCTGTGATTATTTTTTTAGTATCTGTCAATTATATTTTTCATCTACCTGATGAATAAAAAAATCCCAGTAAACTGAATGTGAGAACAGGAATCAGGGAACTCCTTGGTTCTAAAAGTCTTTGATCTAAACTGTATAATTTCAAAAAACTTGTCATTATTATGTTTATATGTAAGCACATTTCTCTGTACCTGAAAGAAAGAGTAGCGAAGTTAGGAAGCTTTGTGGCAATGTTCTGGCCATTGCATCCTCTCCCACCTTTTCCCTGTACTACATACACATGCCTTGGCTGCATACAACATTGTTCCTTTTTGCTTTTTGCTTTTTCCTTGATACAATCTCAAAAATCTGAATTTTTTTTTAGTTTAAACGCTGTTCATTCTTTTTCGTTGCTGCACTTATTTGTCTTCTAAGGTATTCTTGTAGGAATGGATTTTGTGGTGAGGTCTCCAGACTTGGGAGACCTCACTGCAAGGACCAGGAAGGATGAAGTGGAAGGCACTTTTGTGCTTTACAGAATCACTAAGGAGTCCAAGTCCTTTGAGAGGTCACAGGTCAATGCTGAAACCAGTGAAGCTGCAGTTCAGGTGCAGAGTGCCCCAGATGCCCTTCTAGAGAAGGTTTACACCTCTCCCACAAAGAAGCAGCAGATGCTGCTGCATCACCTTGTGTTCTGTTCCATTTTCCTAAGGTGAAGGCTGTATCCGGCCCTGCGTTAGGCTTCAGAATGCCCTGGGGAATCCTAGCCTTAGCCAGACTTCAACTTTTAGTAGCTGTGCTGCAGTCTTTTTATACCATTTGGAGTTCAATGTCACAAACTCCCACTTTGGTCCCATGCTGTCTGTCTAACACTAAAGAAGATAATGTCTATGTGTCAGGTTTTATTTTTTCTCTTTGTTTGACAGTTTCTCTTTGAGCTTTGCCCTTGAGGTTTGTGTTGTCAGCAAAATGTCATTATAAAAAGTATAGCTGGATATTGTGCAGCTGGATATAGAGTAAGATACCTCTGTCCTCCACCCCCATGCTCATGCCTGCCTTCAGAGTCTTGCAGAGCTCTAAGCAAAATTTCCATTCCAAAACCAGCTATAAACCTTGCTTGAAACCCAACTACAGTTCCAGCTTTCAGAGAGTGCAATTCACCCTATACCTTGGTTTAAAATATAATATATATACAGATATAAATATAGAAATTAATTCATATATATAATATAAATTCATATATGTATGTGTGTGTATATTAAATATATACAATCTGCTGGAGAAATCTAAGCTGCTTTTGTAGCTTTTAATACAATTACCTTAGCCTTTCAGGGATGAAGCAGAAAATGGATGTAAATATAAAACCTGGGGTCCTCCTTGCCTTTGGGGAAAACTTTCTGCAGTGAGTGAAAGTTCCTGTACCTACTGTTTGTTCTTGGGTTGCTCTGTTCCATGTTTTTGCACTGTGAAGTGTAGTTCAGCTTGGTTAAGATGGAGAGGCAGTTATTTCTCAGCTCAAGTGAACTGGCAGGGCTTTTCTTCCAAAACCCCGAGGTCTTTTCTTTGCATTTAAGGCTCTAAAAGCAGGAGGCTGCATTACATCTGTTGTATTTAGATAGGAGTTCTGCAATCCTTGCTGTATGGAAGTGTACATTTCTTTGGGTTCCTACTTTTTAAAGTAGAAGATATACATGGAGATATACAGAGAAAGATAGATACTCCCTAAAGAAGAGAGAAAATGGATCTTCATCTGGTCTCATTTAGTGATACAATATACCAGATGAAGATCACACCATTGTGTTGTCTGAGTGTGGGTTTTTGGTTTTGTATTGTCTGATCTGAGCTATGAAAGCCCTTTGGGGTTCACCCTTTCTGTACGAAGAGTGCCAAGCACATGGTTGTCTCACAATGAATGAAGTGGGTGGTTTGAAGTTATATTGTTTTCAATTCTGTCTTCTTGCAGTATTTTTTCCACTTTGAAATACTCCTAAGAGTCTGTTATTGATTTGGAATATTAAACTGTTTTGGTTATGGATTTATAGCTATAAGGAGCATTTAATGTGTCCATTAGAAGTTCCCTTTAGAGTTGTCATTCCACATACTGTATCTGGGAGCAGCAGACAAGAACACACAAGATGATTTGCTGCAGTGTTTGAGCAGCCATTCGTAAGGAGTCCCGGTCTGATGAGGCTTGGATGTGACTTCATGAGATTTTTTGTCTCCACTTTCCATGAAGTCTCTTTAGGGGAGTGTGGGTGGGCCTGTGAGTGGGTACTTCTACTCTCTTTTCCCTTGGGAAGTCTGAAAAACACAGAGTAACCCTTACATCACATGAGATAGCCTAGAAGCAAAAGCAGCTGGTAGACAGGAGGAGGCTGAAAAAGCTATGTGGGACTTGGAATGCTTAGTGCAAGTGCTGGCTAAAAGATGAGGAGATGTGATGACCACAGGGCAAAGCCTGCCCAAAGCCACACTGGAGCTGGAGAATTAGACTTTGTCTGAAGTCTTTGGTGCGTCACAAAATTGTTTTTTTTCCAAACAATGCTTTGGAATTTTGTGGCAGCAGTTCAGCTCTTCAGTCAGCATTTTCATTTAACTCAGTATTCAAACCTTGACAATGACCTGAACAACCTGATCTAACTTTGAAATTAGCTCTGCTTTAAGCAAGTCCCTTCTGCCCGAGGCCTCTTCCATCCTGAATTGTTTTGTGATTCTCTGAACTGACCGTAAATCAAACTAGGAAAGCAGCTGTATGGCCCAATAAAGAAAGGGGCCAACAGTAAGGGTCTGTGCAACCTACTGTCTCTTGTATTATTGCTATGAGACCAACTCCTTGAAATAGACTTTAGCAGAAGATGTTATTTGGTTCCCTCCCATTGCCTGGGATCCATGGTTGCTTTTGGTCTGAGTGACTGCATGACTTCCTTAGCTCAGGAGACTGCTGGTGAAACAGTCTGAAATGTGGAATTTCTCAGATGAATACTCTGAAAATAGACTTGCTTTCAGTTAGCCTATGGTTCAGCGGAAATCTCATAACACTGCTAAGTCACAGAGGGAGGATGTTGCCCTTTGGAAATCGCGGCATTCCTTCGGCTGGATGTTTGGAAAATGCCAGCAATTGTGGAGTTAACTTGTTTTTTTCCCACCAGCATCTGTTCCTTTTTCTGTTAGCAGAATGACTTCATGCTCAGATGTGTGGGATGATTTGTGAGCACGATGCTGACATTGGGTCATTCCGGTATCTTTAGGTATGGAAGACAGGCACATGGCTTCAAAATTTACTCAGTTTTAACTGCAAGTGGACTTTAGAGCAGTAAATTGAGAAACTCTGGTCTATGACAAGCACAGGACATAATGGGAAACAGCAAAATGCAGCAAGAGTGTTATTAATGCAGCAAATGCACACATTTCCCGATTAGTGGTGTACTTGAGTCTTCCAGTGTTAAAACAGTTGTTTGATTAATGACACCTGTTAACGTGCATTGTAGGCTGAAGGAGTAGCTCCACAATTTGGGCAACACGGTTAATACACTGTAAAATAAAACCTAAGACGATATACATTTCCTTCTACATGATTTAATGCAGGTAGTGTGTTCTTGCTGGAAGAATAAAACTTGAGATTCATATAAGACATCATCTCATTCTTTTGTAGTTCCTTATAATGAATGTAGGAAATTTTTTCATCTCACATAAGTATAAATTTGTTGATGTTGACCACATTATTTCTCGTGTAAGTCAGCATACCTGAGAAAAAATATTGGCCATTATGTGTAGTTTATCATGAGGTTCTTGGAGTTGTTTCTTCACAATTTTTTTTTCTTTGATAATTTCCCTTCTATAGCAAGTACAGCAAAATGGTTATGTTGAGAAACAATGTAGTAGGTTTAATGATGTGAGACTCCTCTTAAAAATATTTTGGAGTCACTCTTGTGGTTTAAAGGATGAATGTGGTGTCAAGGAGGCAAAAATGCTTGCACAATTAGGTGATATACCATTATTACAGCTTGGAGTCGTGATATCTAAAAGACCACATTGTAGCAGACATAAGAGGAGATAAGGAGTTTTTCCAAATCATACATTTAACTTAGTTTATGTTTTCCATGCTGCAATGCTAACAGAGTCATTTATTTATCCTGGCATAAGAGGTTATTTTGGGTCAGGGCCTTAAAATTATATATTTTTTTATGTATAATCAAAAAGTCTTCTCTTCCCTACCCCCTCATGGGAACAACATGGAATATTTTTAGTTTCTTCCCCCCTCTCCCTCTCTTTCTCCAACAAGAAATGTTAGCTGTTGCTTAGAAAATGCTTTCCCAGCTCTTTTGTTCAGAGTGTTGTAGACATAAATACCATAAACTTGCCACGGTGTTTGCTATAGATATTCTGCATATGCAGAATTTCAGTGTCCATCTTGCAGTTCTGCATTTTTCAGGTGTGCTGCTAGTGCTCCAGTTGAAGTTAGCACTCAACACTTCTCAAAAATCAGGCCCAAAATAGTCCTGAGTTTATACAGTGATAGCTGGAAAAATGTCATCGTCATGCCTAATGCTGTGTTTCGCATTTGGCTTGCATTCTGTGGGAGTTTGGGAGAGCTCAGTGGGAGCAGCTTTGACCCTACCATGAAAAAAAAAAGAAGAAAAAAAAATAAAAGAGAGGAAAAAAAAAAGAAAACATTTATCCAGCTGTCATCCTACTAAAACAGTGTAATTTGCTGTACTTAAGAACAAAAATAACGATGAGTAATCCAGTTCCACTGCATGGGAAGTACGTGTAAATGCTGATTGTGTGATTTAGTTGCTGCCACTGAATTATGTTCTGTCCTTGTATGTCCTCTTGTGAAAGTTCTGGGTCTCCACAATCCAAGTGTGAGTCAGTCCTGCTGATGGTATGCAATAATAATAATATATACTGTGTACAGTGCAGTTCTCACCATTCAGGTTAGTCTCAAGTGGACAAGCAAGAGCAAAGAACATGTAAATAACTAGCATATTGCTCTGGTGCGTGAGAGGAAGGTTTGGCACAGACCAGGGCTCACTTTTTTCTGTATTCTGAGTTTCACTGAATGCTCACTAGTCTTTTGAAAGCCGGTGAATACCGAGCAGGAAAAGTTGCTGAATTCCGTGTGTTTTCAGTGAAAAGTTTAGGAACAGGCACAGCAAGGAATTGTTGCCAGGATCTAGTAACAGCTATGAAGAAAAAGACAGAAATCTCCTTTTACTGTTCTGGAGAATTGTTTAATTTTCATTACAGTCAGATGTGACAGTTTCAGCTACCACCTGAATCGAGGTAAAAATCACATTGTCTTCCATATATTCAGTTATACCTGCTGAAAGGCACCTGGCATCCCAAACATTTGGCAGATGTCATACAGGAGAGAAATGAAGGCTGGGAGAAAGAAAACTGTTTTACCTGAATTCGTAGAAAGCTGGGAGAGAGCCAAAGGAACTGAATGACTCACTCAGATATTGGGTTAGCACCTTAAAAGCTATGGACCTCTCAGTCTGTATTTATTCCCTTTGTTCACCTGTCCAACAGCTCCTAACTCCACTGTTTTTTCAGTAGTGACTGGGCTTAAATAAGAGAGACAAACAGAAAATACCTGGCTGCTCTGACCTTCGAACCATCATCGCTTAGTAAAGGGCCCAGAGCAGAAATGAACTGGAGCAAGCAGCAGCGTCACTGGAAAAACACAGTGGACATGTTGTGGATAGTGAAGAGAAAGGTTTTAGAGTTTGGCGTTGACAAATTCTGTGTGTGCTCCCGGAAAGACTAGTCCTAGGTAGCTGTGCTGGCTCTAGGTAGATGTGTCCTAGGTACTTCCGTGTGTCTTTGGGCACGGTTAGTGACATTTCATTCCCATCATCAAGCAACATGAAAGGTAATTGCCATGAATGGTAGGTGACTTCATTTTATTTAGAAAGGATTGTAAGTGGTTGCTTGCTGGAGATAAACAGAGTAGGACAAAAAGATAAACTTTCAGTGCAGGCATGTGGCAGACTGGAGGCTGTTATGCTTCGCTTTTCTCTGGCTTTTCACCTTGCCTAAGGAATGCCAGGAGGAGGAGGAAAGGTGGTGAGGAAGGACACGGTCCAAATACTAGCGGTGTAGGGATACAGTTGAAAACAGTGCTCTAGGAAAGGGCACAAGGTATGCTGGATGGGTGAGGAAAAAGTCCCTTTCTGTATCCACAGCATGCTGACTGTAAGCTGAAGAGGGTGAATGCCGAATGGAAATGTACACACTATATTTTTACATAACACGGAGCAAAAAGTGGTAGGATAATGCAGAGCCTGGATGTTAATGAGAGAGTAGAGTATGTCTGATTGCTACTGCTTAGAATTGGCTGAGATAGTGATAGATTGTTGCCTTCACCTGCCACAGGAATTACTGCAGCACCTTGACCCTGAGCTCAAGTGTACCGCAGGTTTGTGGGGAGAGAGCTGTGGTGCAGTCCACAGCCACATGCCTGGAGAGCAGGCTGTGTCCATGAGAAATGTTTTGTCTTCTCCTGAAGAGCCCCTGAGTAGAATGATCATGAGCTGGGCTCCTGACTGGTAGGATCCTCCACAGTGAACATTTCCCTTCACCTTTAAAAGAGGTATACAGAATGGGTTGAGGGAAGATAGGCTGCTGAGAACTTCTTTGTTGGAAGTGCAGGGAATTAATGAATTGCCTTATTTGACAGCTCACTATTTGGATTATACACTTATCAACTGCAAAATATCAGTCGATTGATTTGGAGCTTGTGAGAAGTAGAGCATATAAGAGGTTTTAAACATGAGTATGGACTTCAGCTAACAGGACAGAATGATCTTTAGGCAGAAACAGTCAAGAGAACATACCCAACAAGATACTAACTTCAATGACAAAGGTAAAACATTCAGCAGAGGAAAAATGCATAATACCAGTAGACTTCAATTTGGCAAGTAAGCTTTGTCCTGAGGGCTGAAGGCACCAGATAATTCAGTGTGGCCTCAGCTGTACATTGAAGTAGTTTTGTAAATATAGGGACTTCTATATATACAAATATATCTATATATGTATATATAGAGATATATATATACACACAACTATATAGTTGTCGTCTTGGTCACTGCACTGTACCCGTAAATTAATGCCTGGTGTTGGTGGGATCCCCATCCTACAACAGGGCTCAATATGTTCAAAGAGGGACACTTGTGTGATCAGTAAATTGTAAGAGGAGGCTGATGCAGTCAGTGCTGGCAGCAAGTTTACGTCTGTCTGTATTGAAGAGAATGATAAAAGATGACAGAAAATGAAAGAGAAGATAAGAAAGGTTCTTAAAAATAAATGGATAGTATGAAACCCTGTTACAATTAAAAGTTCCTCAAAATTAGATTCTCTCCATCAGTAATCTATAGTCTCTGTCAATCATGTCTTGTGCCATACATGGTTATTGTAAAACTTAATCTTGGTTTAAATTACAATTATACAGTTCATTAAAATCAGTAGCTGAGACTTCTGAGGTTTCAGAAAAAATTAATACTTATCTTCAGCTTGTAACACTCCACCAACAACATTTCTGCCTGCCAGGTATGGCTTTCCAGTCCATTTCCAATGAGAAAATAGGTATCTCTCCATGCGTATGCAATGGATCTGGCATGTTTTCTGGAAGATAAGAAGTAAAAGCATGGCCTTCATCTCCATTAGACTGATACCAGTTAGCATTAATTAATTTGAAATGGTTTTCAGTGTTAAATTATGTTGGAAATGACACATCGTGTGTATGCAATGTACAACTTCTAGGGCTGCTATATCTGTGGGTGCTTGGGAAGCAAAAAAAGTGATGGATGGAATAAGCAGTTTAGAACAAAGCATACATTTAACTTTAAGGAAAAGTTTTTCAACCTGTGGTAGGGCAAAACATCTTTCAAAAGTGACTGATAGCCATTTTAATTTCTAAATGCTGGTGAATTTCAGCAGCATTGAAGCTTCTCTCAGTCTTATGAAAAGATTTCTAAAAAGGAATCCTCATCCTCCATAAATGTATCACTTTTTCACTTTTATGCGTTTTGACATATTTTGTGGCAGTGAGTTCCACAGTTTGGCAGTATAAGGCATTTTGTGGTATAAATAATAATATGAAGCCTTTGATTCTTCCTTTGAAAGGCTGGTTAGTAACCAGCATCAGAGGTCATTATTAGGTCTGTGAAGTTACTGGCAGCAGGGCAGAGATCAGGCTAAATGAAGCAAAAAAAGAACACACACACATACCTGCCCCATGGTCTGTTTGTTAGATAAAATATCCCTGTGTCATAATCCAGTGAACTAGAAGTATCTATGGCTATACCTGACCTTTATGAGGGACAATGCCTCAGTTGCATGCTGCAGCTGGAAATTAATGAATATTCCCTTTTAATAAGTTATACAGTATACTGCTTTTGTGGCAGAAGGATTATTATCTGCACATCAGTAGCTTAATTCCAGGGAGAGAAGTAATATTTATTTTTCTCATTCTGGATGAACTGTGTTTAAAAGGCTTGGATATAGGTCCCTCCCCCAAACCCTGAGAATATTTGCGTAAATGCTAGTCATGGAGTCTGAGATGTGGAGCAGTGACCACATCTGTCTAGTGAATGGCTCAGTCCTACGGTCTGTCCTGTTTCAAAATTAGTATCTCTTGGGACATGGTTGGCTTTTTGGAGGTGTAAACCGTCTGAAAAGCTTAGATGTGTTTTAGCTCGACTTCTGAATTAGTATTTCATCCCACAGCAGATCAAATACATTTTGTGTCTTTTAATGAAAGTGCTTTTTATTTATGCAACTTTTGCTGCTCTGAACTGAGACATAGCCAATAGGGCGAACAGTGTGTTAACGAACAGTAAGTGTTTCTTTGAAAGCTGAACTTCTTAAAGTGAAGAAAAGTCAGTAAGTCAGTTGTGGAAAAAAGGGCGAATTGTGATTTGGATGAGAGTGCTGTACAACTTCAGTGTGGATTGATTCTTGGCTGTGCTACAGATTTGCTGTGTAACTGGGAACTGTGTAGTTGTCTGCATCCCATTTTCCTTGCTTCTGCTGATCTCACCGAAAGACTGAAAAACCTAATACATGAATTTCTTTAAGGATCTTTGACACTGTAGAGTGCAAGGTGTTTCAAGATTATATTGTACTCGGCATCCATAAAAAATGTTGTGATAAGCTGAGTCTTTGTTAAAAGTATCTGACAGGAGAAGAGTAGCACTTGTGGGAAATGAAGCACAAGTCATAACCATCTTCCATCCTCCAAACAAACAGAAAATCCACCTTGTTTATAGTGGCCAGAATATTCATGTGGAGAGCAAGGGTCATGCACCTCACTTTGAAACAGAACATGGACATGTGTCTGAATCCTGCACATCTCAGATGAATGTTTTACCAGCCAAGCTGTTGCTCTGAAGGGTGTGGGAGGTCTTCATCCAAAAGCAGACAATCTTTATCTGGTAAAGCTTTCGTATCAATTTATGTAAGTAATGTTAAAATTTAAAGTTTCAGTGAACTAGCATTAAAAAAGAAAATTCACTGGAAAATCCACAGTTATTTGTAATTGGGATCCCAATTCCCATTGCCTTTTAATGGAAAATATGAAAAAAATAGCTACAGGGCTTACTGAGTATGACAAATAATATTAATCACTTTTTCTTAAAAGGTATTAGTTTCTTGTAATGACTTAAACTCCATGATCTATGTTTTCTGAACTGTATGTGATGATGCTGACCCTTCACACCAGGCAAAATAACCTATCTTCCAGCTCTGTGAGATACTAGAACAATGTGTGCAGGCTGTTGAGAAGAGGAACCACACTAACCTTAATGTGGCTTTTGCAAGCAAATGCAATTCTTTGTGACCCAAGTACAAACTTCAGCATGCAGTGTCCTTACACGATACAGTGAACAAGCTGGAACAGGAATTTATATTACAGTAGCCTCATTTCCTATTCTTCATCTGTGTTTGCATGCATTTTTACTGGTGTAGAGAGGACTCCAATGAATGGTATTATGGTTCCTTGCCCAAGAAAGATTTTAAACCCACATTTTGCAGCATCAGGCATGTGGCTTGTTTCCATTCCGTTCTGAACAGCGCAAAGCAGTGAGGTCAGCTGTCTGCAGTTCTGAAGAGGCAGGTTTCAGAAGGAAGTCGTGTTGCCAATGAAGAGACATCATCCCAATTGTACCCATGTTTGTCATATGGCATCCATAACATATGGTGTATTTCTTGCTGCATCTGTTCAAGGAGGAAGTGTTATTTTAGTGTGCAGGTTAGAAGGTTTTCTGAGTCAGCCCTGCCAATTTATTACAGGGGTGTTTGTGCAGGTAGTGGCAAAGTCCATGTAAAGGTTGGGCAGCCAGGGATGCTGAGCACCTGCTGGTCCCAGGGAGCTGGGATTTGTCTACAATGCATAAAAACAGCCTGGTATAAATGATGGTGGAAACAAGAGAGCACTGGATTCAGTGTCAGATCAGTGTCTGTTCCTAACTCTGCCAGTGATTTCCTGGATGAGTTTTAATTTTCATATCACCGTATATGTCTCCCTGTTTCCATCTGCAGGAGAGAAGCCTTGTAAAGTTGCTAATTTTGTGGATGTATTTATTAACGCTTTGACATGCTCAGATTTTCAGGACACACTCTAGAGAACTGCTCAGTATTGTTTGGGGTCATTTGGTGCAGAGTGAAATACCAATGTGTCATCGGTGGAAACTGAAACCCAGTGCTCACCTCAAAAGAGCTTCAGTTCAGTCAGTTACTGTTAAGGCTTTCAGTGTGCTGTTTCTTTCAAGACTAAAATCATCTTGAAAGAATCACCCACCATATAAACAGTGTCTTTCATTTTCATGATCCGCTCGGCCATGAATACCTGGCATTTCCACATGATTTCTGTAACACTAGTGTTTGGTACTTCTTTGTAGAAAGTTTCACAACAAAGGCGGTGGTCTGTAATTCCTGATCATGTCTGTTATGGCAGTCTTTGTACTGCAAATGCTTGTTCCACTGACATGGCATACACTAACGGTCTCTGCTCTTTAGAGAACAGCTTGCCCAGTGGATCAGGTCTCCCACGATTTGCAAAAAGGCTTTCAGGATCAGCTGAGCTGTGCACACAACACTTTGTTTTATTTTGTTTCATTTTGATTGGTTCAGATGGTCCAAATATTTGCAGAACTCCATTAAGTTCTATTTGGGATGAAGTCATAAGTTCCACCTTCCACCAAGGCATGGAGCCTGTCCAAATTAGTGTCAAAGCCTATATAATACCTTGGCTATATTGCAGGCTTGTAGAGTATCAAGATCCTGTTTTCACAGCAGTTACATAGTTGTTACTCCAGTGAAGAATGATATGGCCCCTTATAAAGTCCACAAGCTGACGTCTGTTTTTTAATGTAATATTTACACTACTCAAGGAGCTAAAAGAAGGCTTTGCTTTAATAGATTCCTTCAGCTAATGTTTTCCCTTATACAGATGGGTTATTGTTTCCAGCTTCTGATACCTATGTGGTTTGTATACCAGGGCCTCGGTTTTTTGTTAGGCTTTTTTTTTTCCTTCTCTGTGTCCCCTAGAGCAAGGGAAGGTTTTGCCATTGTCATCCAGTTGCCTTGCAGTTTTCTCTGAGATTTTATTTGAGGGTCAAAACCCTGAAGACATTAAAAACAAAACAAACAAAAAACCTA
>Ga0181612_135251_pt1 | contig 11921 bp, 9 predicted proteins | sample HoacroProtozoa21_FD_119630 | JGI IMG/M metagenome (GOLD analysis project Ga0181612, IMG submission 119630) | Hoatzin crop microbial communities from Cojedes, Venezuel. Combined Assembly of Gp0051906, Gp0051904, Gp0051908 | reverse complement strand
GATTTCCAAGGAGTTAACTGCCTAAATACCATTATGAGTCTTGGTATCAGTTCGAAAACATAATTGACATTGGCCTCCCATACACAGACGACAGATTACATTATGGTAATAAAGTCTCAAAAGAGAAAAGTAATATGTATGTGTTAATCAAGGTATGATGCTGTTAGGTAAGTTTATTAAGTAAAGTACTGTTGTTTCAATCAGCTGGATTGTTTCAACAGCTAATTGCCTTCTCATTTACCATAGTGTAAATCATGATCAGAGCTACTAAAATGAACAGCTACACTACCAGAGAATTAAAATGAGACCAAATGCACAGCCCAAGGTCTAGGACAGCATGTGGCTTTTCTCTTTGAGAACATTTAGAGAACTACTTATCCATCATTGCTACATAAAGCATGATTTACAGATTATAAAACAGAGATGAATTATGAAAAAGACTGATAAGAGGACAGCTATTTGATGCATGTAGACGAAGCAAAGCCATGAAGAGTATCAGTGCCAAAGCCAGCACTGGAAGTACCTAATTCCTGGCACACAGTTTGCTGTGCGGTAGTTTACTGAAGTCTTGGTTAAATGGTCACGTGAAAATTTCTAATATAAAGAAAGAGAACTTGACTAATTGTGTAACAACTTTGGGGATAAGGAAGAGCAGGTGATTACCAATGATGAGTAGAGCTGGTATACTTCCTAAGACTTATGAAAAATCTGTGGGTAATGCACAATTGAATAATATAATGAATAATGCAACAGGCAGCCCGGGTGACTCCGTTTCTTTATCTGTTCTCTCTGCAGACTTTTTCTCCCCCAATTCCTTTACTTGCAGGCTGAGAGGAAATGGTATGTATATATTTGTACAGTCAGTCTTGCATTTAAGGTTAAATCCCTCAAACAGAAATATGTTCAAGCAATGAAAGAAACTTCTTTCCATTAATATGTTTTCATTACAAAATTATACTGAAGTTATTTGTAATGGCAGATAATACATATTGTGCAAAAAAATAATATAACAATTATTTCAACATGTGCCCGCAATTACTCACCCCCAGGTACTAAGAACTATGCAATTAAATTTCACTTAGTCGGTATGGATTGAGAGTTACTATACTGTAAAGATGCATAGCAGACCAATAACTAAGCACATCTGGTAATCCTCGTATAATTCCAGCAGATAGTTTATAAGACTAGGCTTATTGAGGTCTAAACTAAATAAGCATTAAAGAAGCTCAATTTAAAGTGCTATTGGACAGCCTTTGGGAAAGATAAATCTGAAATAACAAGGTATCATTTTTAGCAGCTCCCGTGTCTGTGAGCTGTGAAATAGCAACCTACCACCTGTTTTTTGCAGAATGTCTTGGTGGTATCATATTCAGTAATAAGTTATACCGAGGTGCTGCTTAAAGCACAGTTACAAGGCCTAGACCAGACAGACCTTAGGACTTTATGCAAAAAATGTTTGTAGGCTTGGTTAACATCACAAAGCTTATGACTAAAAAATTAGCAGAAACGCATTGGATTACAACAACAACAAAAAAAAAGTGGTGCATTTTAATTTTTCAAATCTAGTGGTTACAGTGCATCCCTTTAGGGAAACAACAGGAAAGTGGAGCTTAAATCAAAACTGGAAACAGTTCTGCCTCAAGCTTATTTCTGTCTGCTTTGATAAGACAATATTCGTCAACAAACTAGACCCATTTCTCATTCTCCCTCCCTCTGTTAGTCTCCTACTTGATCTTGCTTTTTATTTTCTCACAAAATCTGTTTAATGTTAAAGAACAAAATTTCAAAAAATTGATCAGTTGTTTTGCAGCAAAAATACTCTGAAAATTAATATAGCCATATTCTAGTACATTAAAATTTGATCTTAATTTTAGACCATGATTAAAAGTCCCATCCAGGTCTATGATCTAGCAACACACAGAGGCAGACACAAGCACACTGTATTGCCCTTTCTTTGCATGATGCTTAAGACTTCAGGTGGAAACTTAGAAGAAATGTTAAGAGAATCTAGTATCCCCCATGACTGAAGATTGCCAACTATTCTGTATTCTGGTATTATCTTAGTCCTTCACTACATAATGTGTATCAGACTTCACATAATACAAAGCATATATTGGCTCCCCTGTTCCCTTCTTTGAAGGGCCGAACAAGAATCAATCATTCTGATATGGAAGCAGATATATATCTTATATTCCATACAAAGAAGGTAAGCTGAATCTCAGAGAAAGTTTTGCTAACTTTAGAAAGTAGATTTTAAAGTAGTGATATTGTCTGTTATCTGATGACTCCCAGGACAAGATGCAAACAACGAAAGTTACCCCATTGTAAACCCACTACAACTGTAGGCATGAATATAAGCTGGCCTTATGTGACTGTTAGGTTGAAAAAGTCAGTATTTAAGGAAAAGGAAATAAATATTTTAAAACATGGGTTTTATCCAAAAATGTTCACAGTGTTGGAGTATAATTAATAGACACTAGAAAGGTTTAAGTGTTATTTTCATAAGCCTCCACAAGCCACAGGTGTATTGTTTCTTGCTGCCTGATTTATGAGAGGAATTGCCAAAGAGGACTCTAGATGGTTTTATGACCTGAATGGCTCAAAAAGAAGGCGGCAGAGAACAGAGAGTGTGTTTCAAGTATTAACATGGGCCAGGCTTGGCTTTTGATATCAGCCCCTGCTGCCTTATGCAATGGTACTATAGCAGGTAAGAAAGCGTTCAGCATGATGTCCCCTATGCAAAACTCCATTAACAGTATAAACAAGAAGATAAAAATATGCAACAGAAATTATTCATGTTTATGACTATCCTGTAAAGATTCTCATACAGAGCCACCCTCCAGTTTGCTAAGGCCCATTATAAAGTATTCATTACCCAAACATGCACAAGGTTGGTGGTACACACACAAACCAACCAAATTCAAACCAAACATGAAGTTACGTAATACTAAAGCTTTGTAGAAACCTTTGGAAAAACTCTGCATAAATCCTTTGCTCCCCCTTCATTTTCTACAGTCCATATTGTCTTTTTTCTGGTTTAAGTTCCTAATAAACTAAATGGCTTTACAGACTTGGGATTTTTCTGGTAGAATTGACCACCAAAATTTACAAGGACTTAGTAAAGAGGAACTTAACGTAACTCTCTTGACAGGGGAAAAGGAGATGCTACAAAGGATGTGCCCCCTCTCAAGTTCTGTATGATTGAGTATGGTTGAAGTTTCACTGCAAAGCTAGATTCCGTATTATTGCCTCCAAGGCAAACAGTCAATTTCTCACCACTGTGCATTTATCATATCAAAAATAAGTCAGAATTCTTACATAAAAAAATGGAATACATATTAAGAGAAAAACAAGGATGTTTAAGGACGGGAAAAGGCGTGAAGTGTCATGTCACAGCTAGTACAATTTTACCTCAAATTGAGGGCAATTGTCTTTTAATGCACTTTGCAGTGCTATTAACAGTACTCTTTTGTACAGCTGGGCAAACCAGTCTTAGGCCTCAAAACCCCTGACAGAGCAGACATCTCACTGAGTATAACAAGTCAGTCCATGCACAGTGGGACTCAATGTCTGGTTTCCTGCAGTTGTCATATGTGCTAAAGGTGAGACTTCTGAAGGCTTTTCTTTTGCTTGTGGTTGGGCATTCTGGAGGTCTTTCCCATGTGGATTCTGTACGTTTAATAAACAATATACAAGTTGCAAGTTTTTCTTCTATGGAAATACTGAAAATAAGCTAGCTGCTTGTAAAAGCTCACTCACAAATACGTTTGAAATTGGCAAAGTTAAGTTTAAAAAATAAACAGTGGTACAATCTTAAGAGACAGCTTGTTGACACATGCTCAGTTTCTTCAAGACGCTAGACTAAACCCAGCCTTTCTTTCATTTTTCCAGCACATTATATTTCAGAAATCCACCTGTCATCCATCCCCCAAGACCAGTAAGTCACAAAATAACATTTTCAGCTTCCATAGAAAGTCTAATTCTGGACACTCTGTATATTCTCAAAAGCAATGGTTTACCCTCACCACTGACCAACTCCTCTCTGGAATCCAACAGCAATAACTGCTCTGAGGTATGTACGGGACTGACTTGCTAAGTCAACAGAGGATTACTCAGCCCACTCAGAATAGTCAGACAATTAGCAATGGGTGCAGGAAGCTCAAATCCAGATTTCAGCAGAGCTACTTCTACGCTTTACATGTTTCTTACATGACTAGCTAAGAGGATTTATTTGTTTAGTTTTAGTCCTTTCATACAATAAAAGTGTAGTTGCAAGTATCAATGTGAAGGAAACCACAAGAACAGATTTTCTACATGGGCTTATATTCATCATTCAGTGACTGCTTACTTTTAAAAATAAATGAATAAATAAAGCATTTACCAATACATTTCCTGTACTTCAAAGAAAGGACCTTCTTGTAGGAGCTCTCTCTTTTAGTCTAGATGAAATCAGCTTCGCAGTAGCATCTGCAAGGCTATTCATATTTACTGATGTCCTTGAAATGTAATGTTGAGCTGTGCATGTAAAATAAGTAAAACTGAGCAATCAAGTAAATGCTTCTCTTTTAGCCTGATGCATGTGCAACACAGACTCTGTCACAGAAGCTACTGAGCAGAATGCAAATCAAAGATCATAAAATAAGATGGCACAGAAATATATGACTAGGCCTAACTGGCTGCAGATACTGAATTCAGTTATCTTGCAGCTAACTACAAATCCAGTATTACTGGTTTTTTTCATTTCTTTCATAACCCAAGACAGATGGTTTACTATGACTTTATTGCATTTCATCCTGCTCTGTGATACAATATTTGTCATTCAGATTAAAACTGAATTACACAAGCATGCATTTCAAAGCTTGGAAATCAGGAAATTAATACAGTTCTCCTGTAATTATAATAGTTGCTATCCCAGCACCCTGCATATACTGTGAGAAAATCTGTTAAAAATTCTGGGATAAGAAAATGTTTCTACAACCTGAAAAGGCATCAGTTTTTCTTTAATGAGCTTAATTTTATAATAAATAAAATAAAATGCTTCATAGAAAATACTAGACTGAGCACAGAAATAAAAGTGTAGGAAAGCAACATTCATGAAGGTTCACACAGTTTATTTGTAATTTTTGTATTTAATTACATTTCAGCACTGCAATAGAAACTTTTTTCTTTTCATTAAAGTCACTGTGTTAGACCAGCCATTCCTCTGCCTATACTATGCTTTTTTGAACTCATCAGTACAGCAGAAGTTTTCATAATCTCTCTCTTCAGGTCAGCCCACACATTAACGAGATACACATGTACATCATGAAAAACGACTTGCTGCAGGAAAGTATTTAGAATTATAAAATTACTTTCACACAGACCTCATTTAATATTATGAATATCTGAGCCATCCTCCATTCAAAGAACCACACTGGTTACTGCAAGAGCACTCAGAGATTTCAGAGTGTGGTTCTTCAGTTCAGTCTGTACATCACTTACAAGCTCACTGCTGACCTCATTCCAATTCAGGCAATCACAAACAGCTGAGTTTATAAGATGCACAAAACCCCAAAATGCTTTTATGAATGTGGTGAATTCTGTCCTCTTAGGAGAAATATTCAGAAAGCAATCACACGAAGAATAGAGGATACATTACAGCAGCAGAGAGTGAGTAAATCACACTGCCTTTATCTGGGTGTTTCCTTTGTAATCTCACACAGCATTTCTGAGTAAATTGGGGATGTTGCTCTGAGTTTCTGTACAAGTAGGACGGAACCTGAGCATCCTTTCACATATAGATGTAATGGTAACAAGTGCCTAAGCATATAAAAAGAGAATATAAAAACCTTACAGGCTCATATGGCTACTTGAGACAACATGTGTGACAGTCTGTTAATAGTAAATCTGCTCTCCCAATCCATGCTTAGTGAGTAGTAAGCTACCGTGTGATCCTAACAAAGTTCCTCCTCCTTTTGCCTAAGCAGCTTCCCCCCCCCCTCCTTGAAATTCATGCCCTTAAACCCAAGCACTCGTGTCTAACAATATCCCCAACCTCAGCTACAGAAGCTTCTATCCTTTGTGGGGTTTTGAAACAGATTTTAGGCCCTTTGCAGGAAACGCACCTTAATTTTTTTGTCATTGACCAAACCACAGTCAAACTGGGCCCTCTTGGTAGAAGACAATAAAATGTCTAATGTTAAGTGACTTTGCTACTAATTCCCTTTCTTAATTTCAGACAATAAGTCTAAAACAGGCAGGAAATAAAAGGAAACTGAATATCTTTGTGTCTTCAATAGAGACAAAAAGTCAGTTTACATCAAGTCTTACAGGATTTTCTTAAACATTTACTGTTTGGTCTGTTTAACTTACTTAAACTGAAGAACTGTTTCCCAGGAAGTTCCAGTTTATTTGAATGAAATGCTCACAGAAGTAGACTAAGTCTACATAGGCTACGAGAATACCTGTGATCAAAACCACAAGCACTTCAAATGGTCAAAACACTCTCCTTTCCAGGATGTAAAAGGCTCTGGGGAGGAAGGGACTTTTCCAGTGTGAGTCAAGTTATTGCCCTAATTAAAGTAACATGAAGAAAAGAATAAATTATTTATTCTCATTTTCAGAGAAATTTGAGAGAGATACACTAAGGCAGAAAATCCAGTAGTTTCTGCAGCCCTATATCAAATTCAAAGTCAGCCAGCTCTGTAAGAATTAGAAAATATCAGCTCTAAATTCACATATTCCCTGATTTTAAGGTCAGAAACCACTGCGGTCCTCTAGTTTGTACTCTTGCATTAAGTGACTCTAAAGGCTGGAATTCCACTGAAGTGGGTAGGTCAACAACGACACTGAAGCAATGTACTTTCTGACAGCCCTATGGAATTTGGAGTGTTTGGCAGTGCTGCCAGAGGAAGAGCCATCCTGTTTTTTACCATCCTTCCTGTGTTGGCTGGTTCCTAGAGGAACTGGACATGTTTTCTTAATAGGTGACTGAGAGTTTTCATACTTCATAGTTGCCTGGTAGCACTTCTGCATTATTTAATACTGCTGTTTTTTTCCAGAAGAAAGCCTTCTGAATACTGTTTGGGTTTTTTTGTTTGGTTTTTGTTGTTGTATGTTTTCCAAAGTATTTACTGCTTGATGCTATTATCAAATACCAGAGCCAAAAAATGAGCATATGATAATACATGATAAGTACTCAGCATAACACCAGGTTAGCAGAGGTCCTGCCCAAATACTATGATGCAGTGCCCTGATCAATAACAAGCTACAGTTTATCTGTTTGAACACACACAATACGACTATGCACTGAGTTTTGAGACTGAACTCTCAGATGAATACATAGTGTTACACAAGCCAGCACAGCAATCAACAGTAAAAAAGCACCTAGCTATTCGATATTCCACAGGCAGCCATGAAATCTGATTTTATAACTCCTTTATATTACCAGAGTTGGGCATTTCATACTAATTTTAAAGACACTTCTCCAGATCTTTCAAAACTGACTTAAAACTTTAAAGTACTAATGAATCCAAATTAAAATGAATTTTAAATTTCTTCACTTTTTTCCCATGGCACTAATGAAGTATTAGTTTAAAATGATTTTGTTTCTTACTGCAAAAATAATAATAAATAAAATACATATTTAAAAACTATTTTCTCAACTGCAACAGAACTTGAAGATGTTGCTTTTGTCAGTCGTTGCAACGTAATTTCCTCATGAGAACTGGAAGTGCCAACCCCCTCTGACCATCCAGGCATGTCCTTCTCTATTGCATGACTTCCCCCATCAGTCCTCCTTTCCTTCTGCCACCGATTTCTTTGTTTTATGAAACAAATTTGACAGTTTTCTCTACATAGTTTTAAAAGAAACAGAGGATCAGGGTATGTGTTATTTTGCAAAGAGCACAATACTTGCTTTTACTCTGGCATTTATTTCCCATGCAGGATGCCCAAGCTCCAGAAGTGAAGCGTGATTAGAAATCTCAATCCAATTGTCAGATTGCCCAGCTGCTGACCTCTGAAGTATTTACCCACCTGCTTGCTCCAAAGCAACCATCGTTGCCTGCTCAATTAAGTCACGTTCAATGAAGCTTCGGAAATCTTCACTGTATACACTAAGGTCTGGTAGCTGGAATGTGTAGATGGGCATCTCCAAAGGAAACTGTTCATTGCTGCACTCATTTGCTACATGTGATCGAGCAAGGGACACTATGGCTGAGCTGGCATGAGATATACCTCTGGACAGACGCTTTTCTGTAGAGAAACCAAAGAGATATTATACCCTATAAGACTACATAAAACACCAAGTCTGGCGAATGACAATAATCAATCAGTGTTTTGAACTCTTAAGTTGACTTCTTGTAAATCAAAAAATCCAGCATTCTACAATCACTTCATATTGAATGTGCCACACTGTTTTCATCTCAGAACAATCTACCTGAAAGCAATTTTAACATCATTATGCTGAATTCAAGACAAACTCAGTTTTCATGCATATGTGTTCCTAAAATCCTGATCCATAAACAATACACAGTTCAAAAAGAATAACGAAGTTAACAAGCCTGGTACAAAAGCATGCATTATTTTATCAAACATCTATGAGCTAATATCACATAATTTATTGAATTTCTCTGTTAAGAAATGCTATAAAAGGAAAATAAACAGTCATTAAAGCAAAAAAAAAGCATTAGAATGTTAAGAAGGACAAAATACTACTATCATATGATTTCACTTTACTATATGGTCTCAGTTCTGGTATCAGCAAACGGGTAACAGAAACACTCTTCTAGTGCTTAAACCGTGAATCATTCAGCCAAAACTGACATTTTCCCTCTGTTTAGTTTCTGCCCTGTATTACTGTTTTTGTTTTTAAAAACTGAAATGAACGTTTTGGAGCTGCTTAAAATTTATGTTCATCAAATGTTCCTAGTCCTCTCTCTCAGAGTTTGACATTCAGCATAAAGTTTTTTTCTGCATCTGAGAGGCGACACTTCTCAGAACCACAGTACCACTGCCTTTCTGTGCTTCAGACAGATTGATCTCAGATATTCTACTGAGTTGCACTCTCTCTAGCCATCCTTTGCAATGAGGATTATCTTAAATCAATACTGGAAAGTCTCCATTTTGCTGAGTTTTATTAGTGAGTTGACATTAGGTTTATGGAATTTCTTACATTTTAACATGCAGAAAGGTTCCTGCTGGGATTTACAGAATGTTAACTTAGAGAACATTTTCATTGATTTTCATTGGAAATGGGTATCTTATCATACTGGAAGCTTTTGTAAAAAACTATTTGGTGCAACTTCACCTCTGTAGCTTCACAAATACTATCATAAGCTAGCCCTAAGTGATCAACTCTCAAAACACGTACAATGCTATATTAAAATAAAAGAAGTTCCTGTACTTCTGCACCTTCAGAAATTAACAAAGCAGGTTACTTAAATGCAACTTATCACTTAAGCTAATAGTGTTTTTAAAACATCTCAAACTGACTAACATTTATTAAACAATTAATTTTCCTGGTGTTTGTGAACTTTTGCTTCTCTAATGGATCAAAGTTTTTGTAATTTTAAGAGCTAAACTGCACTCCCTAAAATATCCTAAATTGGGAGGATGGGTAGAAGGTTTGATTACATTTGCATTTCTTTCTTCTCCCTGTACATCTCTACTAAATCACTTTTTAACAGGGGAACTGAAGTATAGGATAGCATTTCCATTTGACATCCCCTTGCTCCCACTCCATCACCCCTTCCCACCACGGTCCAGCCCTCACCTGTTGGCTGCATCCTCTGCTCCATGTACTCAGTCCACAAGACCCTCCTTTTTGTTCTCTGCTCCCTGAACATCCCTCTCTCCACTTTCATGTTTCAGAGATGGCTTTCTGATCATGAAGTCAGTTATGCATTGAATTGGCAACAAAGTTATTGCCAGTAACTGCCATTTGAAGCCAGACTTACCCCACACCACCTACTACACCCACTAAAGTATCAAATGGCCATTTCAGTGTAAACTGGGCAGTTTAATAATACGGAATTTTAGAGTGAGCTATATCCTAAAGAGGATGAAGGGATGCAGTTTTATCAACTATAGTGTGCTACTCTTCCTCCCTTTATTTGTATTCAGTGCTTTTAAGGAGTTATAAGAAGCACTACAGCTCCTTTTCTACCGATAGAAGTTACCAATTTTAAAAAAGCTTTACTGACACTCCTAAGTACTGATGCCATTTTCTGTCTAATAGGAGGGAAGAGCCAGCAGGAGAAGGAAAAACTTTTTGTTCCTTCTAATGATTGCATAGAAAGTCACCACCAAGCTAGTGCTGTTGCCTCCCTACACAACAAGCTGTGAGACCGGTAGATTTATTTTGGTGCAAACTACAGTTCCTTGATAAATTAATACAAAAAAATTCATTCCAACAGTCTGAGATAGAGATCTGAAATAAAACCTGTAAAAGGCCTGCAAATAAAAAAGCAAATTCTAATGCTTATCATTCTGTACTGGAAATCAACTGCTAGTTGACTCATTTTTCTTAAGGTTTCAATTTCTATTTGGATGGGGGTAGAAGGTTGTCCTTTCTTCTGTGGAATCATAAAAGAACAAAATTATAAAGCTGAAAGTTATTCATAGATTTCATACACCCTAATCACATACTCTGAGTAAGAATGCAAAGATTGAAATACGGAAATTTTTTTAACCTTTTTTTGGTCTCAGTAAGCACAGAAAACTACATACAATGGTGGTCTGTGACACCCTCTAATTAATTCAAGTTATATGTACCACAGGACTGCTTAGGGACAACATATTTTTGTACTTTCTCACACATTGAAAAAATAAGTTGCAGAACTGAGGCAAAGCTCATGACAACTGAAACATGTGAAACGTAGGGACCAGCAGCAGCTCTGTGAATCCCATCACAATGACACAGTTCACAGGCTGATGGCAAACGACTTCCAACTCCTTGCAGACAAGCACAACTCGCAAGCAGACAAGCTAGAAAGCTGCTTGTCCACAAAAGCCCTGGAGAAGAGCTCTTACCTTGAGCAATGTCATCCTGCCTTTGCAGGCAGGGTCGCTCAGCCTTTGTCACCTGGGGAGGCTGCTCTGGCTCCTGCTGCTTGTAGTATTTGCCCTCATTGAACACCTGTGGGAGGCTGGCGGTGTGTACCTGCCGGAGTTGCTCATAGTCACTCAAAGCTGCTGTCAAGTCCCAATTTTTGCCTGCCAAAGAGCAAAAGGACATTCTGCTCGCGTCTGAATCTAACCAGACTGATAAGCTGGAAACCATCTTCATACGCACTGAAAATATGAACTTAAATAGAAAAATCATTCTTACTTAAAGCATCAGCAAGGAAACAGAGGTTCTTGGAATGAAACATTTTACAGCCACTCCTCCCTCACAAAAATGCACAGTTGATAAACACCTTGAAAGTACACAATAAACGGAGGAAGACAGAAATCTTTTTTTTTTTAATTTATATATTCGTTTTCTTTATATCATAATTGGAGACCTCAAGAAAGCTCTTGTCCAACCTTCTGCTCAAAGGAGGGCCTGCTATAAGATCAGACTAGATTGCTCAGGGCTTTATTCAGTTTGATCTTTAAAACACCAAGGATGGAGACTGTACAACCTCTCTGGGCATTCTTTTCCCGCATTTGACAGTCTTCACTGGATCTATGTCCACTCTGAAACTCCCTTGTTTCAACTCATACACATTGCTCCTTGTCCTCCTGCTACGCACCACTGTGAAGAGCCTAGTTCCAACTCCTTGGTAACCTTCTTACTGGCACTGGAAGGCTGCTGTTAGATCCCCTTAAAGTCTCCCCATTTCCAGCCTGAACAAGCCCCGCTCCCTCAGTCTCTCACAGAATCACAGAATGGTAGGGGTTGGAAGGGACCTCTGTGGGTCATTTAGTCCAACCCTCCTGCCAAAGCAGGGGCACCT
>Ga0181612_116067_pt1 | contig 11921 bp, 6 predicted proteins | sample HoacroProtozoa21_FD_119630 | JGI IMG/M metagenome (GOLD analysis project Ga0181612, IMG submission 119630) | Hoatzin crop microbial communities from Cojedes, Venezuel. Combined Assembly of Gp0051906, Gp0051904, Gp0051908 | reverse complement strand
TTTATGCTGGTCCACATCTGTGAGCCTGGAAACAAGCCAGACTCAGGCAATGTGTTGGAATTTGAATTTCAGATTAACCACCTTCTTGTCAGCCCTCTGGCAAGGTACTTGCCCCAGTCTTTGATATATATTGTGGTTCTGCTATGGACCGCACAAGTCAGGAGTTGTGGCAGAAGTTGCTTTACTGAAATTAACTTGGGAACAAGATCTTCCCTGGGTGGGAAGATAGAGGGCTGTGATCCAATTTAAAAGTGAAGCATAAAAAAAAAATAATCAACAACTACCTGCTGAATCTTCTACTTCAGTATTCATTAGCACGAGTGGTTGCTCCCCTCCTTTTCCCAGGTCAGCCAGATGAGCCTGTCTGCTTAACAGACTGGTGTCTGGTGGCTGACAAACTCTACTCATCTCACCAGTACAGTGTTTCAGAAAGGCTTAAATCTGAAAAAAGCATAAACATCTGGGTTGCATTCCTGAAGTATCCTTAGATATCCCGAGTTGAGAAGAGCAGAGCAGTGTGTTGGATAAGCTGGCGTCTGAAGGTTTAAAGACTTCTGGTTAGGGCTTTGTAAGATAGAACTTGGCATTTTGTGGTAATTTCCATAGAACATATTTACTTCTGGCCTGTATTTTCCTTCCTTCCTTTGAAGTTTGTTTTCTTTTTTTTATATTGTTGTGATTTAACTAGAGGACTGGTCTTATTTTTGCATATACCAAGTTCTTCTTTGACTTTATGCCTACAAATAGGTATCAGGCATTTAACTTAAAGGGTCAAGCACTACTGAGGTGATGGTTTTCCTGAGGCCTGTTAGCTCCTTTATCAAGAATTCAGTGGTATCTGAAGCAGATTTCTTCCTTCTAGGGCTGTGACGAGGACCAGTACGTCTGCAAGGCTTTATCACCTGTACCTTTTAAATAGCTTCGGTTTTTACATGGCAGAGCTGTAGCAGAGGTCCCTTGCTGTGTACAGCATGTGTGTGAAGACACTGATTTCAGCAGGATCCACAGTAAAATGTCAAGTGTTTGTGAGGGTGATGTGACATTGTAAAAACAATAGCAAAGAGCATGTCAAAGTGTCTCTCTGTGCAAGGCACATACAGAGCTCTCTGGGGCGTGCAAAATGTGTGCTCAGCATGATGCAGGGGTCAGGGCAATGTGGGCTCCTTGTTGGAGCATATCAATCCTTGCTGCTTTGCAGCCTCTCTGTGCTGGGAGACGTGTGACTTGGTGGCGCGTGCAAGGAAAGCGTCTTCCCAACCCTTCCTCCTTGCCTAAAGCCATGCATTCCCCAGTACTTAGGTAAGCGTAGCTTTGGTCTTCATGTTGTTTGAAGCGAAAGTGTTCCTGTGCGAGTTCTTGGCTCTCAAAAGCAGTTGGCATCCTCTAGCAAAGTTTCACTGGATTTGTAGACGCTGTGAGGTTAGTGCTCTGAGTGTGTAGTAATACACATTTCCTGGCATAAAGAGTAAGATAATTGAATTAACAGGGGGAAAACATTAGCGTAGAGCAGGTCATGAGGCAGGATGGCGGTTGAGCCAAGTCTACCAATGTTTACTCCTGTGACGTGGTCACTGTGACTGATGACAGAGTTGCAAGGATAGACAGCTGATATAAATGACAGGCTGAGGATAAAGCTCCTCTGCTGTATGCTGCTCTGCAATGGGGTTCTTTTAAATTGCCTGCCTCTGTCAAACAAAAGATGAAATAAGTGCATAGCGTTTGCTCTGGAAAGACTCCCCCCATCTATCCAGTACTTGCTCAGCATATTTTTATTAAGAGAAAAATACTTTCAAGTTAGTCAGCTAAAAGATCCCTATTTGTTTATTCCATTTGACTGAACCATGGAGGTCTAGGGGGGAAAGTTCAACGTGGTGTTTGGGAAACCGGATGCATGGTCTTTGCTTCTGCTAACAGGAGGCTGGTACTCGATCTCCCTATCGGGCCACCGGTGTCAAAAATAAGACTAAAAAGTGGCTATCAGAAGTGTCATGAAATGGCCTGCTGAAAAGTCTCCTAATTTCCCCAGAATTAAAATATGTAGCTGACAGCTGTCCTTAAGCCTCGATGCACTGGACGATGGGGCATTGGCTAAACTCTCCCTGCATTGACGTATCTTTAACAGTCACCAGTGTGCCAGGCGTTGCCAGCCTGGCTCAAAGCAGCCCTGAGAGATGATAGCTGTGCTGCAGGTGGTGCTCTGTGGGATGAATTCCTGCTGCTGAGGGAAAGCCTTGAGGCACAAAGGGAGAAATGCAGAGATGCCATCGGAGTCCTTTCACACCTTGACGAGTACTGAAACAGAAACGTAGCCTGTGCCTCCCAAAGAAGAAAGTTTGTTCTCCTCAGCAAGCGGATCCTATTTTCTGTTACTCCAGGAAATGATGAGCAGGGCACTGATCAGGGCACTGATCCTTTCTGGGGCAGAGCAGAGACATCCTGTAGCAGAACTTACCTTCTGCAGCCCTGAATCGGCAGGGCATGAACACCTCTGTGCTCTGCTCTTGAAACCACTCTGGGAGGTCAGCAAGCCACAGGCCCCTCTATCCTTTCAGCAGGACTGTTTGCCGTATCAAAACTACTACGGACACTTTAGGTTGAATAAACTGCTCTTCAAGACCTCTGTTCCCACTAAGGGGTAGTGGGGCTTGCTTGTGGGGTACCTGCTTTGGGACAGGGACTGCTATGAACCCCCTTGGACTTGGGGAGATGGCATGCGGGCAGCTGGGGAGTTGCAAGATTTGCCGAAGGGTCTGGGAGCTTCAGGAGCTGTGGCAGGATACTCTGTTGTGGGCAAGTCACAGAGATGTTCCTTAGATGAAAATAAATCAGTCTCTTCCTTTGACATAGTATGTTGAAGTAGTTAGTTTTCACACCGGAGGAAGAAGATGCTCTCAAAATGTCAGAGTTTGCAAGGAATAGAAACGCTGAGTGATCTGTGGCTTCTCTTCTTTTGGGCAAGGATGTCACAAAGGCTTTAAGACACATCAGCCAGCTACGTGCTTGCCACTTCTCTTTGGAAACATCATTGCTTTCTTAAGCTTTCACTGATGAAGCTTTCAAGGTTTTCTCAAGGACTGCAGACCTCCCTGTGCCTGGGCTCTTACCAAAGAGGTTTCTCAGGGATGGAGGAGGCAAAGGGGACTATCGTATTTCTTGGTCATCTTGAAAAGGACGTAAAGCCTCACCAGCAATCCCCTTGGAAATGTTTAGGAGCAGTGCTGACCATGGCTGTGAAAAATGCCTGTGATGGCTGTCCAGCTGTCATTATGCAGCACCTGCAAGATGTGTGGATAGCAGAGACTAGGGAGGGGTTTGGAGAATTTGAGGGATGAAAAAAAATATCCAAGAGTAGATAAAACTGAGGGGTTTGACTTCCCAGCCCTGTATGTTTTCATTTAGACCTAAACAGTATGCATGTGTAAAATACGTAAAATTTACTTTGCAAAGATTGAATCGATTAAACAATGGTCAAGGCAAGAAGGAAACAGGTTCTGCATATGAACTAGAGCAAGGCAAGGGAAACTGCCTTTAGGTCCATCATTTATGATATCTAACCATAACACTGTGAGGTTGAATATAATGGATGTCTTATTCGTCAGCAGTGCTCACTTGGTACCTGTGATGTTGCTTCTGGCTGGAGTGTAGCCCATTATGTGCATTTGCCACTTACGGCTTTTTTAGTGAGGAACGAAGGTTAGAGGATAGCTAAAACAAGTATCCTTCCTGCTCATTGAGTTACCTGGTGTCCAATGACCGCCCCAAAATGGCTGTTACTTGCAGCATTGGTGGTGGGCAGCTGGGAGACTCTCACAAATCGGAATGCAATAGTGGAAACTGGAGCAGCCTCTGCTTTGCAGAAGGAGTGTTTTTGTGCACAAAAATCATCACTGGCTTGAGACTGGACTAAAACAAGCTCCCCTCTGGGATGCAATGTGTTAAATGCTTGCAGTCCAAGGTGCTCTGTTCGTCTCTGACTGATGTTACCAGCAAAGGCCCCACTGAGCCCGAGTGGAGCAGGACAGTGCCCAAGAGACAGATGGACCACGAGAGGCCTTTCCTATGCAAAGCTCTGGATGTCAATGCCTTGCAGATGCTGTGGAAGAGTTAAGCACAGGGCTATAAATGGAACAGTGAGAAGATCATGATGTAAATATTGCTGGAGTAGAAAGCCTTGTCTGTAAAGAAATAAAAATGCACAGTCAGCGTTGCCAATTCAAACTAGACAGCTCTTGGAGCGCAGGAGAGCTGTGAAATGAACACCTGGCTAGAAGAAAAGGCCTCAGAAGTGATTTGCCATTGGCCAAACACCAGCATGGGAATGAAGACTATAAATCGGAAAACTTTCTTACTGATGTCAGTGCCTGCATAGGGTCTCAGCAGTGTGCGTCTCCCTGGATCGTGCAGGCGTTGATGATCCCGGGGTAGGTGGTCTGAGGCTCTCATTGTTCCTCTGACTTTGATTGCCTTCCTCCTCCTGACAAGCCAGTCGGGGATTTATGGTGGGAGAGTGGCCCAAGAAACGCTGCTAAACCAGCAGGGGAGCTTTCCTTGAGGCGTGATCTTCAGAGCAGCACAACAGCGACTGGGTGGCAAGAAGCCCTGCGTGCAGCTTGGGAAGCAGCTGGCCCCGTTTCCCAGCCCGTGCCCACCACATGCTGGGACGCTGCTCATCCTGCCTCATCTCTTCAGCAGCGTGTGACAGAGCTGATCCTTTGCAGACGAGCATTTACAAAAAGAATAACAAATTTTCACCTATGCTGGTTGCAGGATGAATAAATTCATACAAGATTGACTACCTTTTCATTTCAGACAATCAGCGTGGCTTTTTCCTTATGAAGAAAATAATTGCCATCTCCAACACAGCAGCAGTGTCCTTGTGCTTCACAGCTGGTACCTGAAAACACAGGAGAAACAAAGTGCAAATCATCAGCTCTAATCCACTGATCAAAGAGAATCAAATATAGACAGGGGAACAGCTAAGCAAGCTCTTCCATTATTGCTGTTGAATCTTACAAAACTTCTGGATTCAGTAAGACCAGGACCAAATGATTTTTTTATGGTGGGAACTCTCTACCTGTAGTACTTCATTTAAACATAGTTTAAAATGTCATCATTCCTTAGGCTTCTCACCTTTATTTCTTGTTTTCAAACAAATATCTTCAGATATAGGTGTGGTCATTCTAAGATTTGCTGTCTGTCTAGAAGGAAAGATATGTTGTGCGATTTTTTGCAACCTCATTTTTTACTGTCTCTTTGAGTATTGACATAAGTAGTTAAAATGATGGCATTGAAATACCAAGTTTTCAAGTTTGCCAAAAGCCAGTTGAGGATTTACCCTTCTTTATTCTATGAAAAATTGAGTAAAAAGTTTTTATAGGTAACTTCAGCTCTGGGAAAATATGTGATATAATTTTCTTTACCAGAGCAGTTCCTACCCGCAGGCAAAAAAAAAAAAAAAAAAGCAGCCATGGTGATTAATCTGCAAACAGGATGCGAGCATTCTGCATTGTTTCCATGCGTTAGTCAGCTGAAATACTCCTAGCAAATCCTGTCCCTTTATCAGCCTAATCCTCTGAGTCTGGAAGGAAAATTTAAAAGCACGTTCCAAATGGAAAAGCACCCTCAGCCCCTCGCCTTGTTAACAACTTGCTTTTCAACCTCACGTTATCTCGCGGCATTATTTGACTGAACATTGAGCTCCCATTAGTACATGCAGAACAGACAATTCAATTTACCATCTCGAGGGTCTTGGCTGACAATTATTCCCTTGACACGAAACAAATGGTTTGGCTTTGTGTATGTGCACAAGATGCTTCCTACCACTGTACTTTCTCCCAGAGAATCGCTTGGTTGCTCTTTGTTTTGGAAATACTGACTTTTGAATCTGGGAAATAAAACCACCAAGGCGACACGTTGTCTCAGAGAAGTCATGAGCCGCACACCCTAAACACACTGCTCTTCTGCTAGAAGTATTCACAGTGTGAGCTGTGTTCTTGTTTGCTTTGTTAGTTGTAAATATCCACTGTTCTTGCTAAAAAAGGCAGAACAGTCAAAATCACAGATATTATTTGCCAGCAAACAATTTATTATGGTTGTAACGTAGGACATAAAACTCTTCTGTGTGTTCACCTGGCAAAATCCAGCGCTGCAGCCCAGTGCTTGGTACATCACCGAGCTCGGGGACTGTCACACAGGTGCAGGGAACCCTCGGAGAGGAACAAGCGCCAGGGTGGAGGCTCCTGCAAGCAAAACTTCAGCCAGGGATCCCCAAGGAGGATAAGCAAAGACAAGCAAGGCCTGGTGTGCTGGGTGGGAGTTTTGCACAGAGTTATCAGTCAACAGCTGTAAGCCCAGACTGCTTGTAGCTGATAACAGATCTGCTCATTCAGCCTGGTCACTCATGCATGGAAAATCAAAGAAGATGGAAATCTGTTGGGGGGAGGGGGGGGTGTGTGTGGAAATCTCCCCAGCCTTCAGTAAACTCCAGACTACCAGAAAACTGTCCTCAAGACACTATGTGTAGCATGGGAAGATTCATTTAGCACTACTGCTTTTAAAGGTGCCTCTGCTGGTTATTGATCTGTGGCACAGAAAGTCTGGTCACCTCTTGCAGCAGGAAATTAGGAATATCTGTGTTTGGGTTCTAGGTCAGTAGCAGTTCATAGAAATATTGATGTTTCTCAAACTATAGTTGTTAATGAGCCCATATTGCCTTCACACAAACTGGGGAAGGATGCAATTCCAACCTACCTTTATTTGGCTAACAACACTTTCAGTCTCTTATTCTATCAGATGCTAAAAAGCTCCCTAGCCTATAGGGATACATGCAGCATTACAACTAGGCACAGAAGATTTTATAGGGTTTTTAAAAAATTCATTTCTGCGTTTATGTCTAAATTGTTATAAAATGTAGGATTCACACTGACTGCCTTTAGGCTACCACGTGGTTCCATGCTTGGAGGCAGGTAGTGGCTGCAGCCAGACTTGTGTCAGAGTGAGGATCCCCTCTCCTCCTTGTTTTATTATCATAGAGGAACTTAGGCACATCCCAGACGCCAGAGCTGCTGCATCATCTGGAAAATTCTCAGTCTGGATGATGAGATGACCAGGAGCCTGAAGGAATACCATGGCACATCCCAGTGGGAGTGTAGCCCTTGAGACTACAGTTGCCCTGGAGCTGGGGCACAAAGGCGGGATCTCTGTCGTCCCTACCATGAAGGTGCCGGTGGGAACAATGTGCAAGAACAAGCTTCTCTATGAAAAAATACCTCTGTCTTCCCTGAATGGGCCAACATCAGAGAGGCAGTAACAAGCCTGTACATCCAGGATCTGGCTTAACCTGGAATAGCAATGAGCCTGTCTGTGTGGTGAAGGTGCTTCACAGGAGCCAAGAGGACTAGTGCTTTTTGGGAGGAAGGTTCGCTGCTACATCCCAAAGACAAGCCCTACAGAACCTACCCAGTTAACTCACTAGAGAGGTCCCTCAAAAGCTGGTGGAGCTCAGCATCTTTCTCCAACCACTTTGTACCTCCTGGGCTAGCAGTTTACAAAGTCCAGAGAGCAAGCACTCTTCGGCTGAAAGGCACTAACTATGCAAATGCAATGTGAGTCATTATTGTTATGGTCCTTTCATGTTCTTGCTCAAATCACTGATGCACCTTCTGTGTCTAGCTGACCAAGCAGTATTTCTTGCATTATAGGATTCTGATTCTACTTCTATTGTTAATGTTCATTACTTTCTTGGAGAGCTACAATTTCATTATTAATACATCAGTGTAACGGAGCACAGATTACATAAATGTATTTCTGAGCATTAGTTAAATATTAGTTTTAAGAAAAAAATATGCTTCCTCTGACTATAATATGTTCCTTCTTGTACAAATACTTTATGGCTACGATTGCAAAAGTACGTGGAAAAGGCTTTTATTGTCTTCAAAAAATATAGCAAAGTAAATATTTGCTTACCCTCTCCTATTTCTAAGGAAAATCAGCATTGTGAGTTTGATAGGTGGTTACCATGAATGCTTGGATCTGTCCAGTGATAATACCAGTAAACCTAAACACTGTTTGTTATCTTTCCAGGAGAATTGGAGGGAGTTCCTAGTGTCTGATCTGTTTCAGTGTTACAACTGGCATGGTTGTCTCTGACTGTGGTGGTCTGACTAGCCCCGTTTCGAGAACTGATGTTGTTCAAGCTGAGGAGAGTCCGCAGATGAGCAGTGGGATGAGATCAGGGTGATGACCATACTCCAGTGTCACCAATTTTAGAGCTGCAGCTGGTCCAGAAGCTGATCCAGCTGCAGATATCTGGTGTGTGGCTGTGATGTAGCCAAAGCATTTCTTTGCTGCTGCCAGACCTGGGCTGCAGCTGCCTGTGGGACTAGGGAGGCTCAGAGCTGGTTTTGGTTGATCCTATTACAATAGTAGTTGAGTGCTTGGAGTATCTTGTTGTGATGACCCTCTTGGGAGGCGGGGGAGTTTTACTAAACCATCTTCACAGCTGCAAAACTCAAGTAGAGATAGCTGGGGTCAAACAATGCAAAACCTCCCTCATGCTCGCGGGCAGAAGCAGGTGCCTCGTTGTGTGCCTGGGGGGCTGCCTCCCTCCCTGAAGGCCTGGGACAGATGGACATCGTGGCTCCAGCCAGCTGCACCAGGGATCTTCTGTCCTGTGTGGATTCCTGGTGTCGTTTTCGTCCATTATTACGAGCGAGACAGTCTCTGCTCCAGGTCCCACCTCTTGAAACACAGCAGAAGGACCGGGCTGCTTTAAAGAAATGTTCCTGTGCTTTAATGCTCCCCCCTCCCCCCCCAAGTGCTTTCATTTTTTTGACTTAGAACTGAACTCAGGGGTTATTCAGAAATCCTCTGAGCAGGAACCCTCAGTCTGTCCAGGGAAACCTCGATGCTTGCGCTGCTGCACTCATTGGTTTTAGCACATCGTTTGGGGACCTCTTTAAAATGCAAGCTAGTTATATTATCTCCTTCGTAGATATTCGCGGGACTGATGCTATGGTGGATTAAATTATTTTATGCATTATAAACATTAGGCTGATGGAGCTGAAGTGCTGAGGTTCTTTTTTAATCAGAGGCACCAGATTAACTCGCTTTTAGTCTCTCAGAAACTCACTTACTCTTAATGAGTCTACCATGATATAGGTCCACAAATTTCCTGTCTAGCTTCTTTTGGCACTCTTAGATAAAAATGCCATCTGGGAGGGAGATTTATTGCTTCTGAGAAGATGTCGCTTCCTTATCACCTTGTTTTGCTGGCCCTGAGCTCATCCCAAGATAGCAGTACTTACCTAGACAGCATCAGTTTCTGTCAGACACAAATTGTGGAAAAATTAATTTAAAATACCTTGACCTTTCTACCCCAGTAAGATAGGATTTTTTTTTCATAGTAAAACCTCTTGCTAATGTAAAATACATATATGTGTATTTACATATGTATGCATAGAAATAAATAAAATCTCTAGCTGATTTCTCATTATATTCTCCTCTGCTTCCACTTTGTCATGGAATAATTTTTATTTTCTATGGGCATTTATTCTGAAAAAAATGAATGTGCAGCTTTGAACAGCATCTGTTGTTGTGTGCTAGGATGCCAATGCCAGCTGGGGGAGTTCTATGGCAAAATTTTGTTTACAGACCCTTCAGCTCAACACACTTTTCGTGGTTTAACTCCATGTGTATGGCTGCTGTAGATGGAGGGATGGGTGCAGACGCTGGGTGAAGCTTGGTTGAAGCACTACAGGTAATTCCCAGATATCAGGGTGATGGGGACTTCTCCTCACTCCATTTCCACAGCTCAGTTGGGGCCACAGGAGACTGTAAACATCAGGGTGTCAAGATGGCACCAGAGAAAATCAACGCAGATGCTCACTGCTGTGGGGGGCCAGGACTCTTCCTCATACCCTAAAACCAAGCAAAGGAGAAAAACTTGGGAAAAAATGATTAATGGCAATGTATGCATGTTTGTATGTGTTATGGTAAGGTAATGTGGAGTACAGAGCTCTTAGTTAACCCTGCTCGCTTGAGCTCTAGCAGTAGCACTTGAAATCAGTTGAAGACCTTTAACAATTCTGTATCTTTTTGTAAACATTCTATAGAAAATGCCTTGTCTAACAGCTACGTAGAAAATACAAAAATAGAAATATGTTTCTTGTTGTCTCTGCGTGAGCTGTAGGAGGGTTATTCCTTTACACTCAAGATTTGATATTGAGGGATGAGTGTATCCTGGTTTTGGTTGCCAGAATTGCATTCCTGCACAGACCTGGGCTGCAGAGGGGCTGCTCCTTTGGTGAGTGAAGGAGCTTTGAGAAGAAATCAGTCTGTGTTTTCTGAAATACTTGGAGAAAGGATTGTGCATGAATCAGGGAGGGCATAGCAATTTGCAGTGGTGTTCATAGCATCATTTATTAACAAACTGTAATAAGGCCTCTGTAGTTTATCCACATTTGCTCCACTGCTCATGGATGACTGAACTTGAAGAAACTCTTAAGCGTTACACCTGGGAGTAAAAAACAAGCTCTGCTGGAATTATTAAAAAGCATTTAAAGGGTGCGTGCACTTTTAAATGGTGAAATTTATCTCAAGGTTATGTAGCCATGTAGAAGGTTGATCTGAGGAATCTACATGAGATGCAAGGTGGGAAAAGGTGTTTCTTCCAAAAGTCTCTTAGAAGCATTGCCATACTTTTACTGCACCTGTGCTTTATTCCCGTATGTTGGTGTCACCTCATGTTCCTCACAGCACAATGTTGCTCTGATGTAGGAGACTGCCGATTAATTGGTTTCAAGGGATGACTTTACAATGATTTGTCTTTCCTCTGAGTCTTCATAGCTAGAGGGAAGGAAGCTGATACACAAGCAAAATTAATTTTTGCTTTACCTCTCTGTAAAATTTGTGCTTAATGATCTCGTCTGTTCCTCAGCACTGTGTTTTTACCACAGGGTCCTAATCCAAGCACTGATCTCGCTTTCACTTGGTGTCTGAGCTGTGATGAGCTGTCAACACTTGATGCTGTCCCTTTCATTCCTTAGCATCCCATTTCAGAGTGGAGTATTTGACTCTCTCAGTGGCTCTAGACATCGACTAGAGAGACAAGGTGATTTGTACAGGACTCTTTGAGAGGAATATTTTTTATTTGTTGCCCTGCTAATGGAGGATGTGAGAGCCACATTGCCTCTATCCCAGCATTCACAAGGGAAATTATCATCATGTCAAATTACAGCTGCTGACTCCTGCCAGACAATCCCCTGCCTTATCTTATCTATCTACATTTTTTAATGCCATGCTCATCATCATGGCATCTAAGTGCCTTGAAAGTTTTCCGTTGCTTCAGAGGAAAGATACATTTATGGGTGTGTTAGTGGAAAACTTGCCCTGGTTCTGGTTATTTGGTTCATCTGTGTGAACAAGGGTGATAAAGGTTAAAGTGAAATAGCACTGAGAAAGTGACCTTCCAGGGCAACAACCTTTTACTTGACAAACCTGATCCTTGTTGACATTTTGTCCAAAATATGTCGTGTGTCTTTTACTTCTGGTTATGTTTAGGGATTAGCTGGATTCTGCAATGCTTCTGGCACCGGTGTTGGAGTGAGTAAGCAAGCACTGACATAAACCCGTGCCCTGCTCAGTTCATGCTCTCACGGTATTAATCTGCTGTCTTCAGCTGACAATGATCTCGGCTCTGGTTTGAAGCATTTGAGGCTTCTTGGTTGCCGAGTAGATGGCACATTCATTGGAAATAAAACAGTTTGGCTTCTGCATTTGAGTTTCACTTTGCGGGACTCATTGCAAGAAAACCTGATGCAAAGGCTGGTGCATGTTAAATAAAGCTATTTCAACTGGGAATTGCTGAGATGGCAAGAAGCCCACAAGGGATTTCTTTGTTAATCACATTTCTGAGCAAGACC
>Ga0181612_111169_pt1 | contig 11921 bp, 10 predicted proteins | sample HoacroProtozoa21_FD_119630 | JGI IMG/M metagenome (GOLD analysis project Ga0181612, IMG submission 119630) | Hoatzin crop microbial communities from Cojedes, Venezuel. Combined Assembly of Gp0051906, Gp0051904, Gp0051908 | reverse complement strand
GTTCCCAGGGACGAGGCCTCCACCATAGAATCGCAGAATCACAGAATCACAGAATGGCAGGGGTTGGAAGCGACCTCTGTGGGTCATCTAGTCCAACCCTCCTGCCGAAGCAGGGTCACCTACAGTAGGTTGTAGAGGACCTTGTCCAGGCGGGTCTTGAATATCTCCAGAGAAGGAGACTCCACAGCCTCCCTGGGCAGCCTGGGCCAGGGCTCCGTCACCCTCAGAGTGAAGAAGTTCTTCCTCGTGTTCAGACGCAACTTCCTATGCTTCAGTTTGTGCCCATTGACCCTTGTCCTGTCGCTGGGCACCACTAAAAAGAGTTTGGCCCCATCCTTGAACATGCTGTATTCTATGCTCTGTTCTACACATAAAGATAACCAAGACAAACATCTCGTTGTCTGTATCCTTGTCTCTCATCTTAAGTTTTTTTCAGTCACATATATTTTGCATTATATTTCATTTGTATTACAGGATTTTACAAAACACAGCCAAAGCCCTGTCTATATGAATGAATCTCACATCTGTATTGGTCTTACTGAAAACAACAGAACTTCCACCCCAACGAAGAGATCTGCTCATACAGATTATGTGACAGGATTAACACCTACATTACTAAAGATATATTCCCAGTTTGATTTATTTTCCTGACACTTTGAACCCTTAATGCTTCATATCACAACTTAAAGAACACAATGGTGGTTTTTTAGTCTCTTTCCATCAAAAATCCAAAATCAGCATACAGTTTTTATGGTATTTTTACATGCACCATTTGATATTCTTATACAGTGTCAGAAATAAATCTAAATATGAATGCACTATAAGAAATTAATAAATAATATTCCTAACTAAACACCCGCTATAAAATATCCAAATCTCCCCTTACTCAGAGCTGGTCACATACCCTTCTTTGCATTTAACAATGATTCATTTAAGCCATAAGATATTAAAAAAAAAAAAAAAAGGCTCATCTAGCTAAACAACATTGAATAGCTTTGACAAAAGCGAAAAGAGAAAAAAAATTACCAAATCACAACGTGCAAAGCAAGAACAAGTTCCACATAACTCTGCCTTGGAAAATACTTACCAAAGTTATATATTTCTTTTCCAAAAGCCTAAAAACCACTGTTCTGCTGTAAAACGCATGCTAAAATGACAAAAAACACCTTACGTCAACTTCAAACATACGTTTCATTTTTCAATTAAAGTAGAAATTATCTCCGAATCTGTTCTGCTAGGGATCCTGTGCACATTACATATCCAGCATATTGAACTCCACCTTGTGTAAATCAGTATTATACTCAGCCGAGCCTTTTGTTTGCAGCACATTTATGATGACAAAAAAAAAAAAGTCTTTAGTAAAACATGTAGCAGAACATGCAATAAACAGAAAAACAATAGTTAAGCTGAAATGCTAGACAATGTGTTTTGACATTGCCATGTAAATTCTAAATTAGAAGTTTATACATGTTAGGCTGCAAGATACTCTGATGTCCACTGGAGGTTAGCAAGTTGTGTGCAGCATATCATATATGTAACTGTACTTTCATGCTCATCACTTCCTCCACAAAAATATTTTTATCTTTTGATAGCTGTCAGTCAATTTTGACAAAAGGACTGAAGTCCCAAAGCGCAGTAAGCTCTCAGAAATTTTATGAAAACTAGTAACTGAATAGAAATGGAGGGAGAGAGTAGTGTTAAAGGGCAAAGGACATAAATGCCTAAAAACATGCCCAGACTTCCTTAATTACAGCGCTCATAGGCTGTTATCAGGTGACAATGTGTCTGTGATAACAGTAGTCATAAATCAAAGTTTTCAAAATACATCAGACATGAACAAGTTACGGGTTGTTGGGCCGGGTTGGTTTTGTTTTGCTTACCGTCCACTTTTTAAACCATACTGCTTTGATATCTAGCAGAGCCAAGAAGTAGACTGGACTCAAGAAATCTAGAGAGGCAGGATGATTTAGCCCATGTTTTACTGACAAAAGTGAAAAGGTACTCTCCACTACTTCTTCCATGTACCTTATGAGAAAAATAGGAAAAAAATGAACAGAAAACAAAAATCACTTCAATCTTTCCACCAGTAATACTCAGGAACAAACTTCTGGTAAAATCTCATTGTTCAGATAAATCACAAATATCAACAACATTATCTTGAACTTGATCTTGTAAGGATATTAATTCTTTGTATTACCACGAATAAAACTAACAACTATGTATGTGTGTATTCTCCTACATTATTACATATTTTATTAACTTGCTACTTTGTAAAACACCCAAATTATTTTTGTTAAAAAGCACTTAGAACATTTCAAAAGCTAAGTAAGCAGCTTAATATGACTCCTATGCAACTTCCCTATTCTGCTTTTCCCACCCTCTATTTATATTTCCCCCTCTTATCACTGACCAGTCATCAGTCCATCCTGTAATCAACCTTTTGCTAAAATTATACACATCTAATTATATGTCGAAAATCATTAAATTAAGAAACAGTGACAAGTTTTTGCAGGTGACATACTTTTCCGGATGACGAATCCAGGAAGAGGGAGCTTCCTTTTGGTACTCATTTAAAAGGCGGACCTGAAAACATAATTATTAAAATTAAAAAATAAATAATGCACAATGTTTCAGTAATGACAAAAAAGGCATGAAAAGTTCATTTATACCTTTTTAAGTAAACGATTTATGTCTGTGTTAGATACATCCAGACCAGCTGAAATACGAAGAGAATATTCTCCAGAAAGAAAGTACAACTCCAAGTGTCTTGCTAAAAAAGAAGGAAAAAACCCCTCACCTCCATGATAATGGTGGCAAAACAGACTATTACAGAGCTCGATTATAAAAGTTAACTGATTTTCAGGAAGTACATGACTCATGAAGACTTACATGTAATTAAATGCACATACCTAAACTCGTATAGACTTCTCTTGTCATGTTAAATGGAGAAGAAGAAAAGCTTTTTGCATAGAACCTAAGAATTTTCTCCTAAGGGAGAAAAAGCAAGCAATGTATTAAGTAATCACGTAACTGTGTATTATTATTGCACAATAATCAGTATGTCATATCATTATTCTTAATATGACACATTGCTCAGATATATCTACAGATGTGAAGCACATTTTATAAAATACACAGTGTGGCACTACAGAAACCTCCAGTCCAAAGGAAATTTTACTCAAATACTGTAACTGACAGCACCAATACAAAGCCTCGTTGAGATACAAAGAAAAACAAAAAGGCTTAATTGGCATAATAAATAACTTCAAAGCAGTTTACACAGCTGCCCCCCCCATCACTGCCTGTGTATTACTATGTATCATTTTCTCATCATCATGGAGCATACACCAGACTTAAGAAATATTAACATGATGTTTTAAAGAAGAGTTTTGCCAATTTCTTTTCCATCTATTTGCTAAAAGACGTTCAAACCTCTTCATTCTCATTAAAAGACACATAAATGAGAACTCAAGTCTCTAAAAATCCTACTGAAATCCTCTTGTAATCCTTTAAATCAAGACCTACTGGAATCATACAGTTCTTTTTACTTCAAAAAGAGTTTATCTGATGCATACAGAAAGAATAAAATGTCTCGGGACCCTGCTGGACTACTCATAGAACACATGTAACTTCTTATTCCTCTTCACCACTCTTTACTAAGGCTACACATCTGAGAAGTAAATACAGAACATTATCTTACGCTGAATGTCGCATCAGGATCTGACAGAGACATCGTTAGATGCCTGCGCAGATTTGGCCAACTCTCAGAGTTCAGTATATCAGAGGGAGGGGCAAAGCACAGCGTCTGCAATGCTTCTTGGCGAACCTGAATTGGTCAAAAAGATAAACACCACAAAAACCTTCACAGCAACCTCTCAAACACATAATTTACAATATAATTTGGAGGAAGGAAGGAACAGGACCTAGATGTAGAACAAGAAAATGAATTCCAGAGTCCTTATCTTCTGCTCTGTTTTTATGGTGATTTAGATAAAACAACCCAAAGATGTATTTGAAGAAGCAATAAAACCATTTTCTATAGGTTTTCAATACTGGATGCAAGGAATATGCTCTATTTTTTGCTTGATTACAAGTATTTTTTTTTATCAGGGAATGTAAGAAACTACCACCAAATACTATAAATGTACCTAGCAGCTCTCTAAAAAGTCAGTAAGGGAAAGTGGAAACAGAGATAACATAACTATGTTTTACTGGTGAATTTTCATCCGCATTATAATCTACATAATTTAAAAGAACTTCTTTTTGTTCTATTTAGTAGACAACTGTAATCTCCAGTAATTTAGTTCATAATACTGAGACAAACTGTAGGAAATTTTAACAATATTTAATAGCCTCAGACTTTTTACCTGGCTTTCCAAAAAAAACTCGATCACAGTGTTTATACCAGCTCCCATCTACCATGCCTTTTTCAAGGGCCAGACAACTCCAAACAAATCTTACTGAGACAGTATTCTCAAAACAATGTTTCACCACGCTTCAAAAATATCAGCAGTTGGTGCTGATTGGTGGTTAAAGACCCAAAAGTGTCACTGACAGGAAGGCAAACCTAACCTGGACTTTATACATTCCATCTGGCAGCAGCCTGTTGGCCAATCCCTCTTCTGACAGGGGTTACACAAAGCACAACATGAAGTTACGAAGGGCAAGGGCACATACACAGGAGAACAAGCTTCAACAACTTTATTTGCCACAGAAGATCTTTAACCAAACTAAAATCGCTCATCTATCACACATAAACTCCTAACAAAAAAAATAAGATACTTGCTGCAACACTACCCTTTGAACCCGATGATTATGAACACTGAAACACCACAATGCAGAGCAGTTGGTACAACGAAGCTAAGATATACAAACCAACAAAGACAAGATTCCACGTAGGTATGCATGAACTCTTAGGTACATACAGGCTGTTTTCCAATACGCCATAAACATTCGTTCCTATTAACATTTTATTTCCTCTTTGAAACTTACTTCCTTAGGCTGAACAGGGTCAAGCCTTTCTACAAGCAGCTGCAACTGTTCTTGACTCATGAACGCATAACTCTGTAATGCACATTATAAAATGCCCATTAGAATACTTCATTAAACTGAACAGCAGAAGATTAAAATCATCACTCTTTCTGATATCTAATTTACTTTTAATAATTAGGACTTCAACATCTGCACTATTTTAACATTAAAGTCAATATTCTAAATGTTTTCTGTCGCTTGCTGAAAGTTAAATTTACAGCAACAAAATTCTCCTTACATATTTTGCTTTGCTTTACTTATAAGTTTCCTGTATCTTCATAAAATCCCTTATAACAATTAATTCAGTAAGTAATATAGCATAGTGCAGTAGTCTGGAAATGAACTGCACATTACTTGGCTCCTAAAGTAAAATCACAAAAAGTTAGATGATGTGTTGCTTTCACCATTATTTTATCTTTTTTTATGCAGTACTTGCACAGGTACTTCAGAGCAGAGAGGCATCAGACTCTTCCCATTTAGCATATGCTGTCAACCTTAGTACTTCAGAGTGAAAGGTAATTAATTTGTTTCAGTATATATCAAAGATAGGAAGGATGAATCTTTTTCTAGGGCTGCTACTCAATCTCCACCGACAGAAACTTCACAATTTTTGGAGTACTATGCTTATTTCGTAACATAGAGAGAAAATACTTTGTACTTGGTTGAATGAGGAGTCACTGTCAGAACAGTTGTCTGTGTAATAGCCACTCTGACGGTCTTTCTTTGGTTTACTATCCAGCTCCTTATTATGCATCCGATCTTCTTCAAATTTGTTAACCAAAGATTCTACCACAACCATCATGACATTCTTCAAGGCATGCATCATTTCCTTGTATCTTCAAAGGAAAGAAGATTTTAATATTAAAGAGCATTAAAATCACTAATTAAAAAATCAATAAATCCTGAATAACTGAATATGGCATAATGCTCTTCAGACCCAAACTCACTGAATTTACAGAAATTTATGAAAAACAAATGTAAATCAAAAATGAGCAACAAAACATGCATGTACCTTCAGTGTTTCAGATTTAACACAATTTTAAAATTTAATAAAATTCCTTTTTGCCCTTCTAAAACCATTCAATGAAATAGCACTAACATAATCCTGTTCTAGGAGATTCTTAAGAAAGAACAACATGAATACCCTAAAAGGGAGAATCTGCCCCTGAGTAAACAGGCAAGTTCTCATCCTTGTTACTGTTTATGTTTCTTCAAGTTCAACATCCAATTCTTCTTCTGCGATAAGCCTCGAGCAGAACCAGTAGAAGAGATCCTAACTCAAGATCTTGAGTACAGGTCATGCACACAAAACAATTTTCTTTTGACAAAACCAGGGTTTTTCTAAGTTACATAAATTGAATAATAATAACCACATAATAATTCACAATAAAAGCTGCTTCAGAAAAATATCCTATTGAAAAAAGCTGATATTTTATTTCAAATTATTTTTTACTTAAAGGCTACTATTACTTATTTTACAGTCACCAAAGATATAAATTACCATATTGTGCTTTAATATCCTCCTACCTCTCAAATTAAAAATATAACATATGGACATAGTTTATTGGAGCTTCTTTCACCAACTTTAAAGAGCACAAGAACCCTAACGTCCTGATCGTTGAAACAGAGACACAAACAGCCTAATTTGAAAAACAGTCATCCTAACATCTATTTTCTAGGTGAAAATAAAAGCAAGTGTAGTTGATTAATAACAGCTTTGTAACATAAATGACTGTACTACTATGAAAATACAGAACGTATCACTAAGGAGGTAAATCCCTTAATGTATTTTGCTCCATAAAAACCTTTAAGCATACTACCTACCACAGAAAATGCGTAATTGCAACAAACAAAACTGGAACCTTGAATGATCCTGAAATGATATCAAGACCATCACAGAGAGACCCAATAATGCTCGATTAGAGTTCAGAATGCTTGGAGACAGGTGACAAGAAAAGGACCCTATAAAAGCATGGTCCATAAAACCTATTTCTGTGTAATTCTAGGTAAGAAACCGTCTGAAAACAAACAGAAAATAAAATCTTCTAGAACAGAAGAAGCTCCTCTTACTGAGGACACATAGTAAACAACAGGCATCACAGTAAAATTCTAGTTCCACTAAAAAGGGAGATGAAAACAAAGTTAAAATTGTGCAATGAGTGGAAAAAATAGTTCAGCTGAAGTACTGTGTAAAATCATTTTAGTGGCTACAACATGAGAGCCAAATATTGTCTTTCTTGTTTTCTTCCTTTGCAACACTAAAATGACCACTGATGATAAAAGAGTGTGGAGTTAGTCAGTTGTTTTTAATTTGTCAACATTCACTATTTCAAGTGCTCACTTTAATTCCATCATTTTCACACTGTAATGGTTCAACCTCAGTAAAGCCCTCATCATAGCTTTCTATGACAATTAAAGATAGAGGCAAGGATCTGATCCACTAAGATGACATAAGTATACTGTTTGATTTAATTACAGAAACAATACTTTTAGAACCGCTTTAAGCATTATGATGTAGTTAGATTTTGTACAGGAATTCTGAAAACAATGTGATATATAGACTAAACCTTTGAAGTTGTACATATTTTCTGGAAACAACAGCTGTATAAAAATCCATTTTGTAAGTACTACTGACCACTGCTTTAAAGAATCATGGCAATTATCTGCCTACGCAAATTCAAAATCCAAAGCAGGAAAATTCAGTAAGAGAGCTATTAGCCTCTGTATTCCAAGGAAAAGTTATTTCAATGTCCATAGGAAGGTGCATAAAATTAGTAGGGAAGAGATGACTAAAAAAAGAATTTAACTGGTACTCACAGAGATTTTTCTGTTTAAGGCTTCTTTACTAAATACAGTGTTCAAAGCCAACTAATTTGGAGCGTAGACTCTGTAATAAGCTGATACATGGTTTCGCACACCTACTGATTTATAGCCATCTGACAGTCTGAGTCAAAAAATCTTGGATCATTATACACAGTTCATCCACATACCAATTCTACGTTATGCGGACAGCACTGCAGAAATATCTTTGCACGTACAATAAAATACAAAGCAAGATAGCTCAAAGCTCAATTTTTAAAGTAGCCAATGAAAGCAGATCTGACTAAACATACTACTCTCGCAGGACACCTGGCCAGATCCCAAGCAAGCAGTCTTAAAAAATGTTTTTTTTTTTTTTAGAAAACAGCATTAGCATGCAGACTCTCCCTTTGTATCTAATGAAATTATCGAACTTTAATACCTGGTAAAACCAATTTTTCTTTCAGTCCAACTTCCATACCACAACTGAATTTAATTTGCAGCTAGTGAAACAGTACGAAGTAGTGATTCTTCTCTCAAATCTTGCCCCAGCCCAACTCCAGTCCTAGATACCTCAAAAAGTTCACAGATTTGCTACCGATCTTTTCATGCAATAGTTCATAATCTTAATTTCAGAGTGAGAGGAAGCATGACAAACTGCAGTGGTGGGAATATCTGAATTGATTAACACTGATTTTTGAAAACAAGAATCACTTCTGTTACCTACTGGTTCAGAATTTGTTTTTTCAGAATGAGTTCTGGAAAGAAGAAAGGAAGACAAATACCAAGAAGAAACAAAAATGTGAATTACATGTATATACTCACTCTTTTGATTCACGGGTCTTCTTAGTAACATGTTGGACAAGTGTGTCATAGCCAGATACTTCACCCTGATTTTGAGCAGAACATTTTTCTGTTTCTTCTTCAATCACAGATCCCACAGTATTATTTATATATTCTCTAAGGTATTTCACAAACTCATAGCTGCAACAAATATACAAAAATAAAATGTAACAGATTTCCTTGAACTCACCGCCAAACATTTTCAACTTTATATTAACAGTCATTATCTTCTCTCCCAGCAGACCTGTTAATTTAAGGTAAGGGTTTATGACTTGCAGAGAAATAAACTTCAACGGTGTAAAAAACCACAATAAAGTTTTATTTTCTTCATTATGGTCATTATTGGCATATTCCAAGACAAAAAAAAAAAACAAATAGTTTCTAATTTACTTATGTTCTTCTAAACATAAAGATCTATTCAGACAAAAGGTTATGGTTTTGTAGACAAAAATCACAGAATATCAAGAAATGTCAAATTAAAATTCCAAAAGAAACATTACTCAGAGCATCCTGAACACAGCACTATCTTACGGTATATCCAGCTGGTATTATTTATGCTGTATATACACAAAATGAGAAGAAACACAGAAAATCCAATTTATACATTCTAGCACCTGAACATGTCTCAGGCTTGTGAAAGTCTGTGTGTCACGACCGTATGCAGATCTCATTCAGTCAAACTGACAAACTAGCTGTCTGTGATTACATGTACATGTTAAACACAAGGAAACTGGTACTTTGCACTCTTATTCTTAGATACCCACAGAAACTTGTTTAAACAAAATAATAATCAGAGGGGGATTTCAAACAGAAGACTCGCTGGGTCCTCAGACTCTGTATTAGCTACAGAAATTGCTAACAAGTACTACTCAGAATATATAAACATTTTTTCGGTTAGTCTTCTGATTTGTATAAAGGACAAGGCAAAAAAAAAAAAGTTATCATACATGAGCAGTAGACGCATCATTATATTTTCATTATACCAAATGCAGATGTGCAACTACATTGTGTTAATTTGGATAAATACAGAATGAAAAAAATCCAAAAAGTCAGTTCACCATGTAGGTACAGAGTCCAAAGCTATAAAATGCAAACAGAAATAAAAGCAACAGTTACAACAGGCAGCAGCTTTTGCCTTTCTTGGATACGAAAAAAAAAAAAAACAACAGACTGCATTAAAGATACATCAAAAAATAAGCACAGAAAATTGTGTCTTGTATCATGACACATACATCCTCACTGGATGGCCTACCTCAAGTCCTCAAGTTCCATCAGGTATAACTGTCTTTCTTTTTTTTTTCATTTCCCACTTATTTCCATTCCTACATCAATTTTGTTCTCAATGAAAGTAACAGAAATATATCTCAAGAAAGATGCAAACATGTTATCTGCATTTTCATTTGTCTTCAAGGCTGGCTTTTTACTTCTGCAGTAATGAAATTGCACACGACTCTCCACTGAATGAAAGCTTTCATAAAACTTTCTGCCATTTGTTTTATGACTGTAACATTTCCAGTGTACACATTTTTGCAGTGACTGCTTCGCTGTGAAATACACAGCAATCACATCATTATTCATGCCACTAAGTTTATGCCTGCTTGATGTCCTAGCCTTGATCCTCTGCATCATTCTTCCACCTTAAAAATGTTTTGTAACAAGTGTTTTAGCAATAAAAGAACTGCTTCTTCACACGCAGAACCAAGTTAGACTGACTTAGTTGGGCTTACAAAGCACCAGGGAAGGGGGGAAAAAAAAAGACTTTAAGGAAAAAATACAACAGAAAACATGCTGCTTACATAGTTAAAAATCCTGCACATAAATTTTGAACTTGAATTTTCCCTTTTATTAGTTTTCTAAGGATCCTGTGTTTCTGTCTTTTCTACATCAAAATGGGAACAAAGGATAAAGTAAGGCCTCAAAATCTGATAAATTACTGAGGCAAAATAACTGTGAGGCAGAAACAGCATTGATCAAAATGCTGAGCTGAACTAGTGGACTGGACAATCCAAAAACACAGTACTAAGATATCATAATTTAAAATAAGAGGGGGGTAAGGGTCAAAGAGAAAGTTTCTTAATGGTTTCACTAATAAAACACCACATGATTTCTCTGACCTTCCATGAAAACCAACCCATACTGCCATGGATCATGAACAAGACTAGAATATCTCCAGAAATATTCCAGTGCCAGAGAGTAATGCTCATATTCTGCACTTAAAGCATCACTTGATTTTCCATTAAATGCAAGTTAAAATTTTTCTAATTAAAAGAAAGTATCTTTTGGATCACCAACCTTTTAACCTACCAGAAAAAGTAATGGATGGCATGGTTTTGCTGTTCTAACAGAGAAAGCTATCTAAGCCTTGTTTGTACCAGTTGTAGACTTTACTCCCTCATCCTAGGTATTTTCCTAATAAGTCCTCAGAATAAATTTTGACAGAAGTAATTCCACAGGTTTTTAGTTGTTTGGGTTTTTTCACTGTATATGTCTTTCTTTAAATAAAATTTTTTTTTCTTTCAAAATTACATGTAATTTTCAACTTTGTTATGCTTATAACCAACTTTTTAACTCTCATGCTTGTCACCTAGTAACCTGATGCTCAAAATTCAAAAGACTGTAAACAAAAGTGTTATCTGATATAATTTGTAATACAAATAAAAATTGTACATTTTAAAGCATTTAGCATCTTCAGAAGATACAAAGGCATGAAAGTCTTAAAATTATAGTGAAATTTTAGATAAACCCTAGTTCTAGTCCACTTACTTTTACCTAACTTGTACCACTGACAAAGCAACTCTGGTCCTTACTAAAATCTCTTCAATGTCATTTCAGCTTGATATTCTCTTGACTTGTTACAAATGCATACTAAAAATCTCCCATGTACTAAAAAACAACCAAGTTAGAACACCATGGAAAGGAAAGAGGAGAGTGGGCTCCAGAAATCAAGATCGCATGTAATTGAGGTCAACCTGTCAAGCCTGATTTAACAGAAGTGTGATGGGGATTCATTTCTGCCTTATTCAAAGCATAAATTAAAAGAATGACTACCTGATAAGACGTACAAGGGTTCAGTAATACAAGCCAGACAGAACAATCATGATGATCCAAGGGCTGGAGCACTGCTCTTATGAGGAAAGGCTGGGAGAGTTGGGGCTGTTCAGCCTGGAGAAGAGAAGGCTGTGGGGAGACCTTATAGCAGCCTTCCAGGACCTAAAGGGGGCCTACAGGAAAGACGGGGAAAATATTTT
>Ga0181612_179213_pt1 | contig 11922 bp, 13 predicted proteins | sample HoacroProtozoa21_FD_119630 | JGI IMG/M metagenome (GOLD analysis project Ga0181612, IMG submission 119630) | Hoatzin crop microbial communities from Cojedes, Venezuel. Combined Assembly of Gp0051906, Gp0051904, Gp0051908 | reverse complement strand
AGCATCCACCCCGGCGCGGCTGCCCAGAAGGACGACTACTCGGTGGGGAAAGTGGTGCTCAGCTCCGCCGACGCGCTGCTGGATTTAATCAGGTACGGCCCCGAATTTCGGGAGGAGCCAAGCTCACGGCGGCATTTCGCAGAGAAGTTCTTGCCACCAGGCACTGAGTTCCCGGGAGTTATTCAGCTCTCAAGGGAAATGGAGAACCACTGGCTACGCTGAGCAGGCACCAGCACCTTGGAGCCCAGCGCCGTGGGGTTCCCTTCTCCCCACCGCTGTCCCTCTGCCCACCTGCCCCCCGGTGCTCTCCTCCCAGAGGGGTGCAGCTGCAGGGAAGAGCAGATTTCAATTCTCTGCCAGGCTCGGTGGTTCTCCGTCTGCAGCCCCGGCCGTGACATCCCAAACCCCGCAGCTCCTCGGGCTCTGCCAAACCGAGCAGGAGTTGGCCCAGGGCTGGGTTAGAGCAGGGGACGAGGGTTAATTGGGGAGGGGGTGCAGCACGGACCCCGGGGCTGGGGGAGAATCTCCGCTTCCGGAGCAGCTGATCGCCCGGACAAGGCTCTGCGCATCCTGCTCCGGCTCTGGAGACGGCCGGCGTCTGTCCCAGCCTCCGGCTCTCTGCGAGTCCGCTCTGCTCGCGGCTCAGTCCTGCTCCCCGCTCTCCTCCCCGCTGCCTCCGCCCTGGCACAGCAGGCACCAGGCTGGTGCTGGCGGTCGTGGTCCCCCCATGCTGGCCCAAGTTGCTTCCCAGGCTGTTCCCCGGGCTCTCGCCACGCGCTGTAACCCCTGCGCCATTGCTCTCTTACAGAAACATGTTTCCTTCCAATCTCATCGAAGCTTCGTTCCAGCAGGTGAGTTCACCCGGCCCCTCTGTGCGGGGACAGGGACGGTGCTCAGCTCCGCACCCGCTGCTCTCCCCGTCCGGGGGCTCTTCCCACCCCCAGCCCCTTCCCTCTGCCTCCCTCCCCGCTCCCCGCAGCTTCCAGCTCACCCCAGGGTGGGCACCCAGGGTGGGAGGGTGCTGGTGGGGGCACGGAGCCGCAGGGACACCCCCGCCTGCCCTCGAGCGCTGCCGCACAGCCGCAGCATGACGTCTCCTCGCCGGGACCCCGCTGCTGCGCGGGGGCTCGGCCGTCCCTGGGGTCGGGAGCGGAGGCAGAGGGGCGAGCGTGGGGACGGAAAGGCCGAGGTGGATGGAGAGCCCAAGGAGGGGCCAGGTAGGATGGAGGGGAGAAGGGAAAACGAGCAAACTCGTGGCATGGGGAAAGCACCCACAAAGCCCCCAGAAGGAGAGGGGTGGGGGGTGAAGAGGTCCCCCTGAGGGGACCCCAAAGTTTACCCAGCACTGCACCAGCATCCTGCAGGGACCCCCCTCACCCACGTGTCTGCCCGGGGACGTGCAGCCCGAGGCCGGCTGCGCCGAGGGCTGCATGGAAAAGCCGCAGCTCCCCTGGCCGGTTTCCTGCTCCTCCTCTTCTCACCAGCCTTCTACTGCACAAAAAACAAACTTTGGACCCCCAGGGCCACCCGGCCCAGTGATGGCTTTGCCTCTGTGTGCAGGGCAGGATGGAGCCCACTGCCAGCAGGACACTAACCTCACCGCTTCGCTCTTGTTCCAGTATCGAACTGTCCTCGTCCCGGTGGTGAAGTCTCCCGGCTTTCCGAAGATCCCAGGGAAATCTCTCAGTTTTATTTACTTTGCACCCGACGCTGACAACCCTGGAATCCATCGCCCGGTGTTCCTCGAGCTGACGCCGTCACCTGAGATGACCTACAGGACCCTGCCTGGGACCAGCAACGAGATGAACGTCTTGGGAATCGTCATCTTCTCGGCAACGATAGGTACCTGCTCGGCAGAGAGCTGGGCTCGGCGCTGCCCCGACCCAGCTCGCACGGCTGCACCCCGGGGGGGCAACGGCTGCGGCCGCTGCGCTGCGAACTGAGGTTCAGATGCTCGGGGGGATGAGGTTGTCTTGACTCTTCCTGCTCAGGGCCCTGGGGAACCAACACCTTCGTCAGTGCCGTCCCTAACGGCGCTCAAAAACGGGGTCAGGCACCGACGAGGCTGTTTCCTCCCCAGATTTCCCACACGAGCCTTCACAGCCCAAGCGCGGGCCCTGAGGGTTTCCAAACCGTCGCGTAGGCTGCAGGGGCCGTTTTACGGTGTCCGCTGAAGCGAGCCGTGACTTCTGCAGAGGCTGCCTGGGACACAGCTCGGTCTGAACCCTTCGCGCTGGCGCTGTTCAGACCCCTGAGCAGGCAGCAGCTGGAAGCTGGGGCAGGCTCAGCGCCTGCCACAAATGTATGGAAATTTGTGACTCTGCACGGCAAGCGAGCTCCCTGCGCTAACAGCCCGCAGGCGCGTGCGGACAAGGCGCCCGGCAGCAGCTTCAGGGAGAAGCAGCAGCGGTGGGATGGAGAGAACACGGGCAAGGGACAGGGCGTAAGCAGGTGTATGTACAGGGGAGAAAGTCACGGGAAGGAGGAACTTGGAGCCGACCCAGAGCCTAAGCCAGCAGGAGAGTCTCCTTCTCTGGAGATATTCAAGACCCGCCTTGACAAGGTCCTGTGCAGCCTGCTGTAGGTGACCCTGCTTCAGCAGGAGGGTTGGACTAGATGACCCACAGAGGTCCCTTCCAACCCCTACTATTCTGTGATTCTGTGACCCCGGGTGCAAAGCTGAGTGAGAAAGGGAAGAGGCGAACCAGGAGGGAAAAGAGTAGGAGGCGATGAGCATGGGGACAGGATTACACGCAGATGAAGAGGTGAGGGCAAGGGGCTTGAACTTTGTGTATCAGGAACCAGAAAGCCAATTAGAGGATCTGCGGGGTGGAGGCAGCGCAGCCAGCACAGCCCAGCTGCCAGGGCCTGGGGAGAGCGGCCAGGTCCACGGGCTGCGATACAGCAAGTGCCTGGAGGTGACGGCCACAGCGAGACCCGGCAGAGACAGACCCACCCAGAGACTCTGACAGACAGATGTCCAATGGCAGACTCCTGTCCCCACACCCAACACCCTCCGCGGACCACAAACACTTCATGAACGTGCCCTGCTCCTGCTCGCAGGACACGTGCCCTCCTCCAGCCCGGCCAAACCAGCGAGGAAAAGCCGCTTTTCTCTCCCAAGATTACCACCCCGCGCCCTGCCAGCGTGGGAGTGAGGATCAGCGCCGAGTGAGGACACGGCGGGAGATCCCTGAGCCAGCCCCGGCCACCCACCCGCCCTCCCCGCGTTCTGCACGGGATGGGTTAGAGCTCCATGAAGCCACAGGCCAGCAGAGCACCAGGGACCAGCAGCTTGGAAAAGGGCATTTTGGCAGCCGCAGGAAGCTTTGCCTGCGAGGAGAGGTTGAATTAACGGCGTTTGCCCAGCAGAAAACAGGAGAGGGACAGGGAAGGCCAGGCAGCACAGCTCCGTGCCGTGGGAAACAGAGATCCCAGGCAAGGTGGACGCTGGCCGAGCTCTCAGCAAAGGGTATTTGTGTCCAAGGCCAAAATCAGAATCAGTTGGTGGGACTGAGACCACGGTGTCCACGCAGCGCCCGCTGGCCACCCGGCGTGGCTTTGCTGCGGGTGGTAACCCCACGCAGCTTCCAGCACCAGCCACCTCTTCGCCGGCACTGAGTGTCTCCAGTCGTCTCTGCTGCTTCTGAGATCCAGCAAAGGGCAGAGATTTCAAGTTTCTTGCAGCAGGCTGTCCGGCTGCTAGGGCGATCTTCTCCAGATCAGCTGTCTGTGGGACCTGAAGAGAAACAGATTTCTTTCAAACTTGCTGTTACGGCCACCCAATACTGGATGAAGATCCACCGAGATGATATTTAAGTACATCAAAGCCTTGTCTCATATCTGAAAATCCTGGCGAAGATGACCCTATCACACCTCTCTTCCGAGCAAACTGAGATCCAGCTACCTGCCAAGGGTCTCCAGGAGCCCTCAGCCCTGAAGACTGCAGGGGGATGAGAGGAGCAAGACAAGATCCTGACTATATTCTTATTTTCCAAGCTAAAGCAGACACTTCTATAGTGCTTCAGAAGTAATTTTAGCTAACGAGACCGCACAGAAAGCAGACGCACCAGGCTGGAAACCACACGGGCAAACACTCCAAGCCTCATTTCCCTTTTGCTCAGTGGGTACCTGGGAAACCTCCTCGCCAGCTGAAGCGATGGGATTTAGCACTGGCCAATTCTGTGCTGGCAAAGCACCGTAACCCCTCCAACCATTCACCTGTTCCTGCTCTCATATTACTTCAACAGAAAACTAGACAGGAATCAGGTTAACACAACAACATCAAAAGAAGAAACAGAATTAAGACAGGAGGCTTAGTGCCTGTATCTCAGCAACTCCGCTGGATCCTTCCCGATGTGCTGCTGCATGGCCACGTGTGTCACCACCATGGCACGGTCTGCGAGGCACCGGCAAAGCCGTCTGCCCGGCAGCCAGCACCGCCCGGCCCAGAGGCAGGCGAGAATGCCGGCGCCGCGGGGACCCGGCACAGCCCAGCGCGTCTGCAGAGGCTCATCTGAGCAGCAGACCTGGCGCACGGGTCTACTCCAGAGCAAGGGCAGGGATGCAGCAAACGGTCACCTCCTCAGCTATCTGTAACGCCACCAAGCTTTATCCTTGAAAATAAAATAAATCCATTTTACTTTCCAGAGTGACGTTGTTCTGGTATTAACAATAGCACCAAGACAGCTTACCCACCTCGAGAAGGGACTCGTCCAGTCCTGAGCAGCAGTGAAGAGTTTATCAGCTGTCCGTGCAAGGAACAGTCCAGATCCCGGGTTTGGGTTTGGCGGGGTTCTCAGAGGTGGCTGGATGTATTTTGCTTGGAGCAGAGAACCACCGTGACCCATGAAGGCAGAGAGAAATCCACATTCAGTCTGACCTGCTGCGAGTTTGCCCAGCAAAACCCACTCGGTGCCCACCAGAGCCCCGAGACGTTGGCAGGACACGTGCTGCTCCCGCGGCACCACGGAGTAACGCCCAGCCCTCTGCTTGGTTGCAGGACTCCTCCTGGGAAAAATGGGCGAGCGAGGAACTCCGCTGGTGAACGTCTGCCAGTGTCTGAACGAAGCAGTCATGAAGATCGTCTCGATGGCAGTCTGGTAAATGTTTTGATTGATTCAGTTCTCTTCTCACCTGCTATCTACTGGTCACGCCGGTCACACATCCACAAGCTCCTGTTGTGAGCACTGGTACCACACGGTACCAAATACTGTAATAACTGTTGTGTAGTGGTTCAATGCTTGCTGCATCCTCATAAATACCTTTTTATGCTTATTCTTGGCAGGTACTTCCCCTTTGGCATTGTATTTCTCATCGCTGGAAAGATCCTGGAGATGGAAGACCCATCAGTCATAGGGCAGAAGCTGGGGCTATACGCCATCACAGTAGTGTCAGGGCTAGTCATCCACGGACTCGTTCTGCTACCTCTGCTTTTTGTGCTCATCACCAAGAAAAACCCCTTTGCTTTCATCCAGGGGATCCTGCAGGCCTTGCTGATAGCCTTGGCTACCTCTTCCAGGTATGAAACCGCGGCTGAAAGACGCTGAGCACCCCTCTGGCTTAGCCGCGACAGACGCGGCCGTGCGTACGGCCAGGCGACCTGCGGGAGAACAGGGACAATTCGGGCAGGGAAGAATCAGGCTCCAGCACTGCTTGGGATGCGGTCGCTTCCAGTTCCAGCAGCTAGCGGGATGCTTGGCATGGCCCTGGTCCTCGGAGCCGGCCAGCTCGCGTCGCTCCTCCGCTCGCCCTCTCCTGGGGTCTTCCCAGAGCAAAGCAGCAACACGGGCGCGTGCATGTCCTTAATTGCTGCAGACAGTTTTCTTTCAAAGAATTCAAAACCAGACTGTTGTAGGTGCTTTATAAAACAGCCTGGGGTTATGATCCTGGGTTTTAACTGAAAAGATCAAAAGCTCTTCTGAACACTTCACTGAAAATCTTAAATCAGTTCCTGTGTATCCCAAGCTCCTCCACACAAAAGCATTGTCTACTTTGGTAAAATTTTATAATTTTAGATTGTTTTTCAATAGGAATAAAATAGATAAAAATATACTTTATAACAATGAAGAAACTTCACATTAGAAACTACCATCCTTTCTGGAAGACACACAAATTCAAGCATTCCTTAGGAACTGTCTGACCAGGCAAAGGGCTTTGCTGGCCTCCACCTAGGATGGCACCTCCCCCCCGCAGCACCCACCCACACAGGTCTCTTCTGCTGCGCTCCACCACCCGCTGTCCTCTGGAGCGGGTCCCCAGCTCTGCCTCCACCAGGCTGCCTCCCTCTCCCCTCTCTGCCCGCTCCCGCCAGCCGGGCTGCCGCTCCGCAGAGGGCAGAGCCCGCTCCGTGCCAGGGGCCGGGGCACCGCGCTGCGCAGCCAGCCCCTCCGGCACAGCAGCCCCCAGCTCCAAGAGCCAACCGCAATCCCGCTGACTTCTTAGGGAGAATTTCTTTCCCGCAAGAGTGGGCAGGTGTTGGACCAGGCTGCCCAGGGCACTGGAGTCCCCATTCCTGGAGGGGTTCAAACACCGTGTGGATGTGGCACTTGGGGATGTGGTTTAGCAGGCATGGGGGTGTTGGGGTGATGGTTGGACTTGATGATCTTGGAGGTCTTTTCCAACCTTCAGGATTCTATGATTTTCCGTGCTCGTTTCCTTTCTTCCATCAGTCTTCGTCCTGCACGTCCTTCTCCCGACTCCCGCGTGACAGCTCACGTCGTCATGCTGGGCAGAAAAAGCAGGGCAAGGTCAGGGGGTGCAGGAGCCGAGGTGGCTGCTCCCCGCATGTGCGGGGAACAAGGGGGTCTGCAAGGACCCCCAGCAGTGCTCCAGGTGCTGCAGGATTGACGTGGGGGCCAGGGAAGTACCACAGGCCGGTAACCGCCGCACAGAGCTGCTCACGGAGAGCGGCTCATCCTGCAGCCGCAGCTGACCGACCGCTTGGCGAGATACGCGCGCTCCCCAGGCAGGGCACGCTGAGGAAACTTCAGCTGCCACAGTAATTTGTAGAACATTGCTGCTGCACTTACCTCCAGGAGGACTCGTATTTCTCTACCATCATGTTAATCCCTATTGATAAAGCTCAACGCAGACGACAGAGAGAATTACTGATCACTGCTTGCTCTGCAGCTCAGCCACCCTGCCCATCACCCTGAAGTGTCTCCTGGAAAACAACGGCATCGACAGACGCGTGGCACGCTTCGTCCTCCCCGTCGGGGCCACCATCAACATGGATGGCACGGCGCTCTACGAAGCGGTCGCTGCTATCTTTATCGCCCAGGTCAACGAATACGACTTGGATTTGGGACAAATTATAACGATAAGGTAAATGTTTCTTTGCAGCAGCTGAATTATTTCTCTCTATTCGTATTTAGAGACGACAATAGATATATTTTATTATAACGACCTCTCACGCTCTTCGTGCTTGGCAGAGGTCCTGCTACAGCGGCGTGAGCTTTGCTGGGCAGCTGCGGAGCAGGCCAGGGTGCAGCAGGCACCAGCCCCCCGCGCCAGGGAGGGCTCGGGCTCTGCACCCACAGAACTGGCCGCAGAATCACGGACTCTGCCTGCAGGCAGAAGCCGGCCTGCGAACTAACAGCATGGCTAGAGCCCAGCACCTGCGGCTGCAGAGGGACGATCTCAGCACAGCAGGGCTGGCATAGGTGTGATTTACTCCCCTTCAGCAATGGAATACCCTCATTTTATACGCGGGGAAATACAGCACCTACCTCGATAAAAATAAGTAAGCACAGGTGCAAATCTTTCGCAGTTTTATGCAGGGGCTGCCTACCCTGGGACACAGAGGGTCTTGCGTGAGCACACAGCCAGCCGGACCTGCTGCAAGCCCCCCGCCACGCGGTGCCCGGGCAGAGGCTCAGGCCAGCACCGGGGAGCATGAGGTGGAGGCAGCCAGGTCCGATCCAGTGCTCCCACAAGGGAATAACTCACTTTGCCAGGTAAACATGCTTCCTTTTTTTTTTTCACCCACAATAATTACGCAGCCGCCTTCTCTCCGCAGCATCACAGCAACAGCAGCAAGCATCGGGGCAGCCGGGATCCCCCAGTCCGGCCTCGTCACCATGGTCATCGTGCTGACTTCTGTTGGGCTGCCGACTGACGATATCACACTCATCATCGCCGTCGACTGGGCTCTGTAAGTATGCTCCAGAGGCAACGTGACGGGCGGGTGCTAAGAGCCAATTCGCAGTGACATGTCCGAAGCAGCTCTCAGGGAGGCAGGCAGAGCGTAAGGGATCACAGAACAAGGCTGGAGCAGAGCGTGAGACTCTTCATTTCCGATTATTTTACTGAAATAGCCCATGATAACCATCAGCAAACAGTCCACTAAAGGAGCGTTTGACTTGAGGTGTTTCGGTTCCACGGTGCCCGTCGCTGTCTAGGGCCTCATTCAGGACTGTACGTGGAAGAAGCGGTGCTGGTCTTCAGCTGCTCTCTCAAGTGAGGTCCCCAGTTTGAGATACCAGCTTGTCCTCATCCTTTAGCTAAATTCCTGTCTGACTCTGTAACACGTCTTTGTTGGAGGTCTCAAATAAGTAACAATACCTATCTTTCTGAAACACATATAATTTATATTTTTAAGAGATCAAAAGAATGCTACTTTCCTCTGTACTGAGAGGTAGGAAAGGAGGAAAGCAGGCGTGTAGGCTTGTCTTCACAAGGCGCTACCGCGTACGGCTGCTAGTTCAAGCATTCCCTAGAAACACCCCAAGTCCCAGTCCTCTCCAAGCTGCCCACTCTGTGACCCACGGAAGATGGGCAGCACAAGAGTCAAAGCGAAGTGGTGGATGGTAAAGTACCTGTTTTGGTGGAATATTATCCCTGGAAGAGGAACAAGCTTGGAAAAGCAGGGTGAAGGGTATCTGGCTTCACACAAGGAGAAATTAAAATTAGCCAGAAAGATGCTAAGAACAAGAAGAGAGTGATAAAAGGGGTGGAAACATGCGATTCTTTAGGAAAAAAGCACAGTCTCTGGGAGTGGGGGGGAATCAGAGAAACCAACAATAAACCATAAACCACTGGTAATGATTTACAGGGTGTGCTCGTCCAGTTTGCTGTTTCTATTGCTGAAACACGGGCATTTTCACAATTAAAAAGCAGAAAGGAGAGAGAAGTAGATGTCACATCCAGCTAGGAGGCAAAGCACGAGCCGGTTGCACACCAAACCACAGCAGAAAACGAGACAGTCGGCTCTGGAACCGAGGTAGCGAAACCCCCTCTTGCATCTAATAAGCAACTTCTCTCACAAACCCGTGTCACCAGAACCACAGCATCACCGGAGTTGCTACAAGTAAGCATGGCATTTGTAAGGACGGCAGCAACACGAAGGCCGTCCCCCTCCCAGCCAGACCGTCTTCATCTTGACGGATGTGGCCCAGCTTGATCTTGAGACAAAAACTGATGCTCGATTACTTTCGTCACAGACAAACAGCAGCCCAACTCACACAGTCTGTGGAACGTCCCGTTTTAAAGTACTAAGATTAAAATGCAGCAAATTAACCAGGTGAAAAAACCAGGCAGAGCAGACGCTGACTTCCACAGAACTGACACAGGGGTTGTGGTCCGCCCTTCGCAGCCACCCTGGACAGGGAGGGAGCAGCACCGAGGATCCTGGCTGCTCTTCTCTTTCTTTCACATCAATGGAGATTGACTTCTCAGGTTAAACTTGTAAAATGGGAACACAACACAAGTTCAGTCTCCGGCCACGGCTGGGCACCCAGCACTCCCCCAACCCAGCACCTTGCCCCGATGCGAGAGCTGCCGGGGCTGGACAGCCCAGGTTTTCTCCCCAGAACTCCGGGGGTGTTAGGACTCCCCGAGGCAGCTCTCACCCCCACACTGAGCGAAGACGCTGCTGCTGCCTCCGGGGGGGAGCAGCGCGGCCAGCTCTGCGCGCTAGGAAGACCAAGGCGATGAGATGGAAGCAGCCTCGTCGCCTTCACGGCTCTGGGCTCCCAGAGACCTCTCATGGGCCGTTTTCCCCTCTGTATTTGCAAGAACAATACCGCACTTCTCTCACCTTGCTGTTAGCAAAGCCAGCAGTAGCGACATTCACGATGGAGGGGGACACATTGCAAAGCCATAAACAACTCTGGGCACGTTGGCTGTGGCCACCAACTGCATCCTCATGGCTCTCTCTCATCTAGGGACCGATTTCGAACTATGACCAACGTCCTGGGCGACGCTCTGGCTGCTGGCATCATAGCACACGTCTGCGAGACGGACTTTGCCCCGAAGCCCCCCACGGTAGGTACAGCTTGTCTGGGAGAGCAGGGGAACGAAGGAGAGGGAATGACTGCACAGACACAGCGCGTGCGCTCACCCAAGAAATTATTTTCCTTTTTGCAGGAAGATCCAGCAAGCAGCACAGACAAGTTTCCTTCTGTAGAGACTTCGCATCTGCATCCCAAAGAGAACGTGATCGAAATGATTGAAGAAACTCTGTTTGACCAGACCGGAGTCCATTACAACATCTGCCAGGTGTAGACCACAGCACTCCTGCGCCCAGGAATGGCATCTGGGTGCTGAACGCTGACCTCGCGACGGCGTAGGTGGATGCTCTGCAAGATAAACGCCTTACCTGGCACCAGTGGAAGAACCCTCTCCCTCCTCCGCTGACTGTGGGGCTCTGGCTGTGTGGGGAAGGAGCCCGCTCCTCCCCGCAGCCACGGACACAGCCGCAGCCCGCTGCCTCGACGCTTCTGCAGCAGCTGGGACCTGGAGGTTTCACGACTCTCATTTTTCAAGCCCAGTTCTTTTCCAACGTTAGGGAGGTGAGCAGGTACTGGAAAACTGGGACTGGACCAGATGGGAAAGCAGTAGAGACGGGACAAAAATCTGGCACCTGAGGTCAGTAGCCCTTAACCACCGGCCAGGCTGCACGCTGCAAGGTTTTATTTTCTTTACTATAATTTTTTTAAAATCATTGCTTTTTTTTTTTATTACTAGGTCCTCATCTAAAAATTAAGATTAAATGAATTTTTGCCTAGAGCTCAAAATCCAAGTGGGACATACCTGGATTTCCCCGCTGTTCCACAAAGCCAGGACAGCTGGCGGAACTGTTCCACTCCACGGGGACAGCGAGACCCGTTCCCACGGCAGGGACGGAAGGACCAGCTGTACGCAGGCTTTTGCTGGCTGTTTTACTACAGCGAAACTCATTGACCGGGCCACATTGCAACCGCGTTGGTCTTCCCAGCGACGGATCCATCCCCAAGGTCAAACTCCCGTTACAGCCTTAAACCCCGGGCCTCCCAGGGCAGCCTGCTCCGCAAAGCCTCTCACGCCGATGGCTCAGTCGCTGAACCCCTCTCTGTCTGAAATGCCACCTCGCCCCTTTTCTCCCTCCTGCTTTGTCGCTGTGTTGTGGAAGCAGCTCAGACTCCCACTGTCACCACTCACCTGCTCTCCAACCACACATTAAGAAAGTTTCCTGTGCATAATCCTTCATGCTGGAGTCAGGGGGTTTAAAATATTTTCTAATTTAGAAGAAACATTAATTCCACCTTTGCTAAATGAAAAGCAGAAGTTATTAAATATCATAAACCAGGTTTTGCACAAAAACTAGTCTTCTCCTCCCTATTAACTTCAAAAAGCCTTCAGAGAACCAGAGTCATGGTCAAGGTGAGCTGGAGGGGCTGCTGCTAGCTCTGGCTGCTGGCACTTTCCTCCTAGGTCAGTTCGGTTTTAACGCCGCCCGAAACACAACTGTCCCGCTGTTCTTCAGTAGGAGCAGCTGAGTCTTCTGCAAAAAGCAAGACAATCACATTGCAAATCACGAGATCTTTGCTGCACCCCAGGCCACCCCTCCCTCCCCGGACCGGGGACCCCAGCGCCGCTCGCTCCCACCAGCCGCCTGCCCCCCCAGACACAGCCGGGTCAGCGGCCGGCTCTCCAGCCCGT
>Ga0181612_152542_pt1 | contig 11922 bp, 6 predicted proteins | sample HoacroProtozoa21_FD_119630 | JGI IMG/M metagenome (GOLD analysis project Ga0181612, IMG submission 119630) | Hoatzin crop microbial communities from Cojedes, Venezuel. Combined Assembly of Gp0051906, Gp0051904, Gp0051908 | reverse complement strand
TACTTTGCTTTAGGATCTCTTTTGTTTAAGAATTTATATCCTTTAAGCTGCATGGAAGGAAATTGCTCACTCACGAAGAAATCCACACTCAAGCATTTGTTGTAGCCCGTATCTGGAATTGTCTCATGTTTCAATCAAGATGGTGAGTGGACTACAAAACAACTGTTTGCAGAGTGCAGCACAAAAGGGACTCAAGAAGGGCACATCTGCCTTCCACCAAAATTTTTCCTCTGACATTCACAGATAGAGGAGAAATTCCTCAAACGTTTCTAAGTCCTAGAAAGACCTTGTCAGTTCTGTAATCTGTCAATGTTGTCAGAACAGTGATGAAGATCATCATGTGCAAAACTCCTATAATTTTGTGCAAGAAGCCACCTAAAAGATGACAGATACAACTTTATCACAGTAGGTCATTTGCCTAATGTGATGAACTGAATTACCTTTTGCTTCCCATTCTCATCTTACGTCCTCTCTAAACTTCAGTAACCAAAACTGTCAGTTCTCCCCAGAACATATTTCTCAGATTTCTGCTGAAATTTTCTTCTTTTTCCTCTCTTCTCTTTTTGTTTCAGAGACAAACTGACATAACTGGATGCTAAGAACTTGCATTTTTACTGCATTGCTTCTTATAAAAATAACATTGGCTAGGATTGGGCAGGCGTGGCAAAACACAAGAGAAGGACACAGAGAGGGGAAGACCTGAGTTTGTACTCCCTGGGTACCTTGGGAGAAACCATTGGTTATCCTTGAGCATGGTAAATCAGAAATTTCTTTTCTGTTGAACCTCAAATCACTGAGTGAATATCCGTGAGAAACATATTTGGACACCTGTATGTCTGCTACTAGTAATATAACTATCTCTTTAAAACAGGATGAGCTCATTCACCCTGTGATATTGGCTGTATTGTTCTAATTATCTCAGCCTATTATTTTTATTTTAAATGAAAAATTGTTTTATTTTGTTCTATTTTCCTACACTAATAGCTTTGTCTTGAAATTAAGAAAATATGTGCCATCATTTCTTTGCCTTTTTTTTCTTATAACCCCTATAGTATGTAATTGCGATTTATTGAAGAAAACGAATTTTATGGGTTTTTTTCCCCTTACCTGGTTTGTAATTTCCTTAGATATGTTGTGAAGTCGGTTCAGCATTCAGCAGCTAATGTAAATGCATGTGACAAGTGTGATTTATGAGAATTTGAGCAAAATTTCAGTGTCAGGATTTTATGCAATATTTCACATTCTAATTTAGTAAGGCAGGGCTGAAATATTCTCCAGAGTGCCTTACAGTTGTTTATGGTTTGCTTGGTTTTAGATAGACATTAACATTACCAGATAAACAAGGAAAAAATGAACTCACCTTAGTTCAGATATCTGAGTATCTTGAACTGAATCCTGTCTGTTTGAGATGCTTTATTTTATTTTTAATAGTCCATTCAAGGAAAGGATAAAGAATATTTTTAGATGCTCTTGGAGCTTCCAGATTCACAAAAGGGTATGTTTCCCCCCTCTCTGCTTCTACATACATACTCTGATTAATGCAGAGGTGAGTTATGCATTAGCATCAAGGGAAGAATTTTACGGCAGCTGCTGCTGAGGCACAGCAAGCGTGAGTGGGGAGTAAGGAGAGAATAAACAGTGACTTTCCAGTGGGAGTCTGAAAAGGCTGATGAGAAGTCTGTCTCGAGAAAGACACCTCATCTGTTCTACTGTATTCAGACTTGTATACTAGACACATAAAATAATACACATCATCAGAAGACCGTTGAAGGATCCAGTGCTGCCCTTACCTACTATAAAGCAGATACACATTGATTTTTATTTGTAGGTAGGAGAATTCTGCAGACTTAAAATGCAAAGCAATATGCAGTCTGAAAGGGTGAGTGAAGCAACTGCAACAGCCACAGAATTTGAAAAGAAACAAGGGAAACTACTTTGGTCAGAAAGGTCAGCATTTCAGACTTGGAGGGCAAATGGGAGCTCAAAATGTAGTGCAGAAATATTTGGAGAAGTTTGTTTTTACTGTCAGGAATAATTATTTGAAATTCTTCCTTACTTTTTTCAATTTGTTTTTTTCCCCAACATTTGGAACTCTCTGAAAGCATGAAACGACAGTGCAAATTTTCCATGAGTGACTTCAATAACTTCTATCAATGCATCTCTGTGTTTTTAGTCAGCTCTAATGGATAACAACTGCTACTGTGGGCAAGTGCACAGCAGTGGCGGACTAAGTGGTGTGAGACAGAGCAGAAAGAAAAGGAAAAGGAAAGCAAATTTTTAAAAAAAGTAAAAACAGAGTCAAGGATATATTCAGAAATCTTATTGTTAAGAACACAGAAAAATTTTACATTTCATTAAGAGTGGACTAGGGCTCAGTTTTTGTAGAAACTTGGAGATTCCTGGCTCATAAATTCTAATCCTCTGCTAGTGGAAGAAACTGGCCTGCTTATATGTTCCTCAGGCTTCACTGTGTAGTGAATAAGTCATCTGGTAGCTATAGCAAGAAAGTATTCTTCAGGATCATCATGAGTGGAATCATTTATCCACCTGGTATATGCAGGGTGAGACCACCAGTGAATACAACCTTTTCTGCTGCTCATCTCCTTCCAATGACCCAAATACTGGCACAGTGGCCATGAGCACAGAGCTGCTGATGGAGTCAGGATTGGTAGGGAAGGAGATAGGCTTAATCCTAGAAGTCTGTCCATGCTTTGAGCTAAACCTGTGGGTGCAGCTGGAGGCATACAGAGAGACATAAAGGTGTCCCTGTACCCAAACATCCCTTGGAGGGGAGCTTCGGGAAACGTGCCAAGAAGTAATACAATCATAACCCAAGATGTAGATTTTAACGAGCAGTTAGCAATACAATTAAGAGTCTTCCTAAAACCAACAACTGGCATATACCTTGTAACATTATTAACATGATTCTAACATCCAGTCCTCAGGTGATATTTTGATAGGAAAACAGAAAATAGAAGAACGGTTCTTTTAAACATTAAGCAGTATTCTTTACCAGCATCTCAATTCACTTAGAGAAAAGAGAGCAAAAATCAACACCCTCATTTTCAGACAGGAAAGCCAAGGCACAGAAAACTCAAATAGTTTGTCCTAGTTTGTGCAAAAATCTGAGTGATCCCTAGTGATCATTAAGAAGAATCCAGCTTATTCTTGGCTAATGAGGCCAAAATATAAGGTGTTCTGGATGTGGTTGAGGCAAGATCAGACACAATTTGTGAAAGTGAAAAGTTTACTAGATATTATACCATGTTGCATTCAGCAGTGTGACAGAACAAAGGCCAGAAAAAAATTCTTGATTTGGGGATATTACTTAGATTAGGACTGTGCATTGTTTTCCATAATTAATGGTTGGGATATATTAGAAAAAAGTACAGTCAATTTATGAGTAGCCTAATCTGGCAGTTCAAATTTAAGGTTATGCACCAGTCTAGACCGATTTATCGTAAGTTTGTTTAATTAATGTGGAGCTTTCATTTTTAAGTGCTCTCCATATCTGAACTTAGTGGAATTAGTAGAGGATTCTATTAAGTTGTGACTTTACTAATGTAATTTGACGGCTCAACATCTCAGTGTGCCTAGTTTTCACTATTTGTTCTGCTTTAAAATTTGACAAGATCAGATAGATCCAAGAATTATAATTATGCAGTGTAGAAATAGACTTCAAGATTTTGAGTCCCCACAGAAAAAGCCAGTGGGTATGTAATTAAGAACGGGAAAAAAGGTCAACCTACATTTTGTTTAATCTGAACTTCTGATTGTTCTACCTTTATTTCTTTCTATTGATCTATTTATCTGCCTATCCAGTCTGTCACTAACAGTCTTGAACTAATTTTGCATTGATTGATCTTTTAAATTAATTTCTAGCCTGAATGCTAGTAATTTAATAATGTGAGCCAATTAAGAGTTAAATAGAATCAATAAACCATTCTGTGATATCAATAAGAGAAACATTGAAGCACCACTGTCTCATTATCCCTTTCAGCATTTTATATTAATATTTTTAGGGCTGAAGTCTACTAAATACACTAGTGAAACTAGGAAAATTATTCATAACATGTTGTTATATTTTTAGCTATCATTTTTTTCCAGTTTCACATAATAAAAGCCAGAAAATAGTGTTATTTGTTCAACCTCAGCAGGTACTCTTCATCTAATAAACACCTGGTATGGGAAAAGCTGTGTTTGGCTTCTCACTCCCATTTTCATCATATCCATAATCCTTGTTTTCCACCTGTTCTATCCCTTATGTCTATTTGAGTAATAAAAAAAAGAGCCTGATAACTTCTTAGCCAACAATCCCACAACTCAGATCAGTGTAATTCAGAGAGAAATCATCATTTTGCTTAGAGGTTGAAATGTTTCCCCAAGAGAAAATTTGGAAAAGCAGCATTTCTGATACTGGAAAAGTCAGAGAAGTTAGTTGGAAGACAGTAAAACTGATGATTTGTAACGACTGCGTATAATCATGTTTCCTCCACTTGAGGTGTGGATATCATCATGGTTTCATCTCACAGGTGTATAAAAATATTGGATATATTAAACAACCAAATGGAGCTGATACTGTTGTCATATGCTTTCATCTAGCTCACGTGACTTCGTAATATTTTGGCTTTCAAAAGGCAAGTGTTGGTTACTCTATCTTTTGTGCAACACCTTTTGCCAATCTCTGTTTCCTCCAGCAAGACCAAATGCAAACCAAATACCCAGAAAACAGTTTCATATACTCAAAGAAGCAAGATTGTGAGGTACATTTGGGGGTATTTGTAAGAATCTCCTCCTAAGCCTGGTATGTATCATGGGGAAAGGGATGGTGGCAGTTGCTTGCAAAGAGATCCATCCCACTTTCTTACTGAACACCTTTGTGGAAAAGCTATTTTCTTATCTGTTCCCTATGTATCTAAATGAGCAAATACATACACAACAATATATGAAAACCTAGCAGAATCTAAGATCTCTTAGGCTTTCTCTGAAAATTTTTATCTCCCTTTTATTTCTGTATTAAAAGTTTCTTTGGTCTACCCATTGCTTGTGTTAGACGAATTATAACTACGATTTCCCACAGGCTTGACTACAATTTGTCATTCCTGCCTCTGGATGGTGACAGACATATTCTGCTAGGCCAAGAGCTGAACCATATATAAGTGTTAATAGCATGCATTAGCACTGATGTAAGATTCTGGTTTACTTTCCTGTAAGCCCAATCAGATGTTGCTCTTTTTTTTGGCAGCTTCTTTTGCTTCATTTTATTGCCTTCCTGATAAATCAATCCTAGCAGCAAACACAGATTATTATGGTTTTAGACATAATCTCCTGTGAAGGTGCAAGATACAGCCCATGTGCCATTGAGCAACCAATATAATCTGTGCTCTAAAATCTTTGTAATTCTTTGTAATCCTTTCCCTAAATTCTGCTTTTCCAGCTGGATGGACAGTGTGGTAGTACTGGTCTGCCTCTCACCAGGTTCTGATTTAGGGTTGTTAGCTCTACTCTGCACGTCCCTTGTCCGTGACAGAACAGATTAGTTCTACTGGCTGCTATGTAAATGCAGATGTTTGCCACATGAATAATTCTTAGTCTGTTCGAAAGCTCGTGACAGAATTGGAAGGATATTGAATGACAAATAACAGCCTAATGGAATCCTACTTGCCCATTGCTTCATTTTGGGAGAAGCAGGTAACATGTCGCAGCCAGGCTCACAGATATCTGCACATCAGTGCCCACATCAGTGGTGGCCTGACACAGTCACCTCATGACTTCATTTCTCTTACGTTTTATCTTTTCTGAGTTTCAGTTATCTGAATTGTGAATGGGATGAACAGAATAAGCAAGAGGCAATAGTGGCATGGCAGTTTGAGACAAAGTAATATATGCCTTTCCCCCCTCAAAAACAACCCAAACTACCCAACTTCCCCAAGAGCAAGCAATTAAGGCAACATTTTAACAGGCATCTGCAATCAAAAAGGCAGCGACACCACTGGACTGCATGAAGGGATGAGAGAAGAATATAGGGATATTATATGCTGTTACAGAACCAGATGATGTCCTCATTTTAGATTATAGGCTCACAGTGTTTATATATGTTGTAAAAACAGAAAAATAAGTTGTATCAAGGGGCAGTAAACAGTTCATTGATACTGTTAGTGGAGGAGTGGGAAGAATCTCCACAAAAGTAGTGTAGAGTAGTACAGGATGACAAGGGAGGGTTTGGTCTGGTAACAAAAAGCTACATGAGAATGCCATTATGACTAATAGCACAGTCCACGTGTCCTCCTCCTTCCCTAGTTCAATGGCAAGTAAGAAGCTTTTTAAAAAAAAAAGAAAATTCTTCTCCCTCCCTCCCCCATCCGCGCATTTCATAAATACCCAGCTGCAGAGTATCTGGGAAAATAGCCAAATTTTTTCACATGTGTTCATTTGTGTGCCAGAACCACATGTACAGTTGGACTTACTGTGACCAATCTAACAGCTTCTGGCCCTCAAGAGTTCGGGACACAGGTTGCTCTTGAGGAAAATAGACAGTACACAGCAGTGTTTGACGTTCTTTTCTAAAGCTTCTGGATTGATAGTTATACAGTATTTTCCCACTGTGAAGACTGGTTTTCATGGTGTCCTAGTATATTGCCACACAGACTATGGAGGAAATATTAATAATAATAAAAACAACAATAATCCTGATTTATGAACAAGCTCACTGGTGATAAATGGTGGCATCAAGATCTGGTATTGAAGAGATAAATTTTCATGACAAAACCTTTCAAATGAAGTACGTCTCTAATTTCCTTGATGCACACTTTTGCCTTCTTAAGCTGTCTTGAACCACAGGGTGGGCTGTATTCACCATTTGACGGAAGACCCCAGTAAGTCGAAGTTTTCTGAGACTGTTTTATAGTCAGCTGATTTTGCATACACATACACAAGAAAGTTCTTTCATATTTTTTATAGCATTCTCTAATAATCAACCATCCTGCAAAGCATTCCAGATTTGGATTCAAAGTAAGAAAAGAGGTTAGAGAGAAGAAAAGGGGGATGGAAATGAAGGTTATAGAGGGAATACAAATTCTAAAGATGGAAATCTTGGAAAAGTACAGCAAAAGAGTAACAGTAAGTACATGGTTGTTCCTTTTGCATAGGAATGAGAATAGGGAAAGTAGAATCTTTACCTGTGTTGCAAAGATACACCACTTTTTCCTTTGCTGTTTTTTTGGGATTTTGTTTGATTTGGGGTTTATTTGAGGTTTTTTTCTTTTTAACATGGAGCAAAAAACCCCACAATAAATTAGAGTAATATACAGCTTCATTTTGGGGGTGTTATGTGTTTGATTGTGTTTTAATAATAACCTATTCCACAAATTGAAAATCAATGCAGCTCAAAATGATACCTCCAATTGCTGATCTATAATCTATATGTTTTTTATTTTTTGTCTGGCTCTAAAAGCTAGATCAATGCAATAGATTTCCTTTAAAAGCAAATGAGGGTTGTCCATTTCCCTTCCCCCAAAATCAGTTATTTTTTTGATTTTTTTCATTTTCTCTTTGCATTATTTCTAAACCTCACTGTAAGTAGATGTGCAAAAAGTGAAATAAAGTATCTAGAGACTCCATTAATGGAGTCCATTCATTAATGATAAAAAGCATTGGATTAAGACTTTTACATCAGTGGAGTTTCCTAATAATATTCAAGATACCTTTCAAACATTACTCTTTTTTATTTTATTTTGTCCAGAATTTATGTTTCTATGAAAATAAATCTTTTTATTTCATTTCATTTTGTTACTGTTCCACAATTATTTTTGTCAGTCATTTTGAATTTTAGTTTTATCTAAGTTAAATTTAAAAGAAAACCACACATTTGACTGGCATCTCTTCAGAGCTTAGAGACTAAATTGCCTTGGCAACTAGAAGTTTATGTAAACATAACGGATTTCTGTTATCTGACAACTCAGCAATATAATTATACAGTGACAGATATAGTTCTGATTACATCTAAATATACGATAGGTTAAAATTTCACTTTACAAGAATATATTAATAATTAAATATCAAATTATATGTAGATTTTTGTATCATTCCATAGATACAGTTAATAAAATGAAAATCATTGCAAGAACTTGTTTAAAAATTAAAAGAAAATTACACATGGAAAACTAATCCTGAATTTTGCATGGGACATGTTTAAATTGGGTTATAAAACATTACATATTTAATCTCTCAGAGAAAAAGCTCCTGGTGGTTATACCCAGGTTATTCAAACTCAGTATTCAAAGATTATATAAAAGCATTTGAAGTACCTATGTCTACTAAAAGAATAATATAATTCCTCCACAGAGCATGGGCACTATTATCAGTATCAGCTTTGTATAGAAATTCAGCTGTTGTTCTCCATCTCTTGAGTCAGTGCTTTCTGAAGGATCTATAAGACTTCTCCAGGCTGCACGCACTGGGCCGCAGTGTGCAGAGGGATGTCAATGGTGCATCTAAGAAACCATGCAAAGTCAAAGCACTCTTCTTGACAGGTGCTGTGAGGAGGAACAAGCTGGGCTGGTTTCATGCTGCAAAGATGCAATTCCTTCATGATAACCAGAGAAAGAAGCAATAGGACTGATAAGTGAGCAAACTAAGATGGGAAACTTTAGGGGGGGAAACAGAGCAAAAATGTTTCTAACATACAAGGAAACAAATAGGCAGTTCCTAGACCGGCTTCTGGATTTTTGTGCCACATTTGATCTTACCTGATTTTACCAAGCCATGAGTTCCTTTTAAAGGAATACCTGTGACTGAATGTGCAGCTTGTGCCCAGGTTTGATGGTGCCTTTGTATTTTAAAATTTTCCACCACACTGTCACAATTTTAAAGTTTACTGGACTTGCCAGAGCCCACTTCCTCCAAGATGGAGTGATTACAAAAAATATTTGTGCAGTGATAATCCTTCTAGATTTATGCTCTCAACATGCAGTTCACCACCTGGGCTGAGGATTACATGAGGATTAAAACAAATTCGAGACAAAATTATTATGTAATGTAAAAACTGCAGTTTCTGATTTGGATTTGCTTTCCTTGTTGCTGTTTATTCGTAGCAACTCTCTCTTTCACTAGTTACAAATCTAAGTATGTGTGTTCTTTTCTTTTGTTTTCTATGTTTGAATATGGTACTATTAATGTTGTAAGTTTTTGTAAAAAGGTGAGTAGTCTGTGCAGGTGAAAATGTCTTGGAATCATGACTTTAATTGACACAGCTTGCACACTACTGGAGTGCTTTGCAGTATCAGTTCTATCTAGTTCTTTCTCTTAAATATTCACAGAAAACACTCCTTAGTTTTAAAACCTGACCCTAGGATCCACGAGCCTTACCATCTCACTAACACTCTTGGAGAGGTATTTTTATCTTTGTAAACCTGAAGAGCAACATCATGGTAATGCTGGTTTCTAAATAGTAAATGGCAGTCATTTATTGAAACGAACAGGAGAATATGTACTTTATACATTCTTTCAGAAATCGGACACCTGGGACTGTGTTGCTCAAACTTTCCCTAAAATATTATCTTTTAACAAAGATGAGCTTTGATAATTTTAAAATAAAGGAGCTGTGGTTTAGATAATCTTCAGCAGGGACTTCCAAGTTTTGTTGACAAATGGATGCTTCAACCTGAGAAATCAGGTTAGGAGTGTTATATAACAAAATTAATCTTCAATGCAATGCCTAAATGATATGCAAAGTGTCAAACAAGGACTTTCTTTGCAAGTCTTCTACAAATTCTTTCCAGGCTGTGTGTGACCTTTGGGAGTATCTGGGAAGCCCTGGCTCAGAAGCCATGGAAATAAAGGTAACAGATATTGTTTGGTTTTGCTACACTGCCTATTGTTTTCAATGAAATTGAAGATGTGGCAATAGCACAGACAAGACAAAGAAAAGCTCTTAACAAATTCCCTTGTCAATGCACTTTTCTTGGTTAAAATTCACAATGGTAAACGATGTGGAAGAACTTAGCTCAGATGTACTGTCAGATAAACCTGACATGGGCCATCTGCATGACAGCTGGAATGGAAATTAGACACTTTTTGATCACGGTCTGCAAAGGAAACCTATGTTTTTCCTTTACTCAGATCATGTCTTATTTGGGATATTTCATGCATTTATCACTTGGAGCAGTAATGAAGAAATACACCAACTATTGAGGTAGTATGCCAAAATAGAAATCTGAACTCAGCTGCAGCTTTCTGTCTGTCCTGCTTGCCTGACCCCTGCAAGCATGTTACTCACTAGGAGATGGAGGATTAATCAGAAAAGCAGTAATGATAAAATAAACTGGGTACAGACTCTACAAACACTTACTCATAATTCATGTCTAATACTGGGTAGCTGGAGAATTCTTTGAGGCCGGGATCGAGAAGGCATGATATGCAGTGCCAGCACTGACACATGAACCTTGATTTCCCTGTGAAAAAATTATAGCATAATAAAGATCATTACAGTGTTATTACAGCCCAGTAAGCTTTTTCACTTCCACTCAGGTCAGAATGATTCTAAGGAGAGAGCTCTCTGTGCATTGTTACATCTCTGTTGTAGAAACCAGAACTATTCAAAGGAAGACTAAATTAAGTAAGAAACAGTATCTTTAGGTAAAATTGAAGGGCTAGTAAAAATCAGGAAAGCAGGCTAGACTCACTTCTCCTACTTGACTTACCCATTTAATGCTAGGCATCACGTTTGTTCCTGAAAACTGCATCATCTGCCCTACTTCAGTAGAGAAGCTTACTTGGGTGAACGCACTGAATGTAAATGTCTCTGGGCTTTTGGGTTTAAATCAGCCATTAGCACTGCCTTTTATTTTATCTGATTAACATTTATACACTCAGGAAAGGAACACTTTCTTAGCCTAGCAATAGGGGTTTGTACTTTCCTCTTTACATCCTCAAGTGCAGACAATAACCCCCTAATGAGAGTTGAGGGGTTTTCCTCATTTGATATGTTCTGAGGGAAAAGACTTCACTGGGAAAAAGTGATTGGTGATGGGTGATTGTTGTTTCTTTCTTGAAATTTTGCTGGGAGTGTAGAAAGGCAAAAAAGTGTTAAAGGCTGACACATTCCTCAAGCAACAGTTTATCTCCTGTGCTAAGGGAGAGAACTGCTACCACACAAAAACGAAGATCACAATGCTATTTTAACTATAAATTTACACAAACTATGTCCTTCAGCCTAAGCTATATGCTGCTATGAGTCAGCTAATACAGAATAAGGTTTGAAGCACGTTAATGCACCAGAGAATGTAGCAGGACCTAATTCAGCTTGATGAGCTAACATGCTACATTCAATGTCAAATATGGACTATCCTGAGAACACAGCTGGATATTTTGCAGACCAGGGTCTCAAACCAGAACCAGAGAGATTAGAGATTAAACTAGCCTAACTAACAGTAACAATCCTCTTCTTGTAGAAATAGTCACTGGAACTACTTTATGTCGTCCCAGGTGTCTGCCTGGCTCTAGTGTCCTTGGTTATATCCCCCTTGGGAGTCATAAAAAGCAGAGCAGGCCAGCCCTGCTTCCTGCCACAGATTCTCTTTTTAACTCTCGATAGATCAAGCATTCTGGGTAGTTGCTATGAAACACAGGCAATTGTCACTCTGTCTCAGTGCCACATTTGCTAGGCGGGGTTAAAAGCATCTCTTTCACAGGAATATACTCAGATATGTTGTGAGGAACTTATCGTAGATCAGACCAACAAGGAAGAAATATCAGATGCGCAAAGATTTAAAAAAAACCCCAAACTCTATACTCAGTTGTATCACTGATAAAGAAGCATACGATTACAGTTTTCATAAAATTTCTAATTCTCTTAGGAAGATTACTGGAAAGGTCTCCTCTAGAGTTGCCTATATGGCAACATCAATAACAAAACAAAAATAC
>Ga0181612_134850_pt1 | contig 11922 bp, 10 predicted proteins | sample HoacroProtozoa21_FD_119630 | JGI IMG/M metagenome (GOLD analysis project Ga0181612, IMG submission 119630) | Hoatzin crop microbial communities from Cojedes, Venezuel. Combined Assembly of Gp0051906, Gp0051904, Gp0051908 | reverse complement strand
CAGGATTTGGGGGTTTGCTGTGCGCCGTATCTGGTGCGATTGCTTTGAGTGCCTGTTTGTGAGGTGAATTCAGTATCCCCAGGTTTGCTGCGCTCGTCTCGCTGGCGATACTGCTTCGCTCCCGTGTGTCCTCCTTCTCCCGGGTTGTGATCTGGTGTTTCCGCTGGAGTTGCTCCAGTTCAGCGCTGTGCTGACGGCCACCAGAATCGGGGGCCTTAACTGTTTGCGGGTGGTGATGCTCATCCCAGTGCTCTTCCTCTGCTTCTCCGTGCTCATCTGCAATTCAGTCTTGTCCATGCCTGCTTGCTTTCCTGACCTTTTAATTTACTTTTAAAAACATGTGGACCCAGTTCTTCTGAAGCACAGAAAACAAAACATAAAATCAAGGGTGGAGGAAATAATATTTTTTTTTTTCTTCCCTTTCTTCTGTGTGTAGGGCCTCTGTGTGCTGTGGTGGAAACTCACAGCTTCACGGGGGGGAAAGTAGAGATCTGTAAGCAGAGAAGGCAATTGCAGTCTGTCCTGTCTTGCTTAACCCTCGTCCCTTCCATTATATCCCTCTTGTGGAATGTCTTTTTTTTAATATTGAAACTGATCTGGAAGGGTTTTTGCTGCACTTTGAAATTTTGGGGTCTCCTTAGTATTTTTGTTAATTTCTTCAGCATTCTTTCTTTAACTTTAGGTTGAGCATAGCATTGCAAAGGCTGTTGCTGTGACTTGTCCGCGAACATCACCGATCTACTTGGGTTTGCTGCTGTGGGCTGCGGACCCAGGGAGGCCAGACACCTGAGGGCTCGATCCTGAGGCTGCTCCGTCTGCAGAGCATCAGCTTCATAGTGCACCACAGAGGTCTACATCGTTTTCAGATCATTAATCCTTCGTGCTGTAATCGAGGCTTTTAGCAAGCTAAAATCTCAGCGTGGGTTAGCGACTTATTTGGTCCTTCGGCTTTTGTTTTTTTTCCTTCAGATCTTCCATTTTGCAATATTTGGCCTCACAGTGTGCTGATGCAGTAACCTTAAATATGACACAGTATCATTGGAGGCTCTGGTTTATCTATGTGTCTAATGACTTGCTTAAGGTACTCTTATCTCTACAGAAGAAATACTGTATAAATACCTGTATCCTAAAGCCCATAGAGATACAAATTAGGTAATGTTGCCTTGAATATGCTGGTGGATGCTTGAAATTGTGTTAACCCTTTGTCACTTTATTTTAAATTTCCTTTCTGGTTTTGTGTTAGCTTACCCTGTGTGGGGAAGAGTTTTAGCATCCCTCTATGCGGTTAACTCCTTTATAAAAGTTACTTGTAGGAAGATGGAGCTCGTATGCAAAGGCTGAACATGGTCTTCTCAAGAAGTCACCTGCCAACAGCAGCTCCAAGCGTGAGGCTGGATGGAACGTAAACAGCTCTGACATGCTTCTGTCACTGCTACGTTTCCTTTGTTTCCAGAAGTACAAAGAACTCTTCCCCAGCTATAAAGAAAGAGATTAAAAGGAAATGGATTAGAAATCTCTTATGGGAATGTGTCTCTATCAGATTTTTAAAAGTCAGCGCTCTTCACAGGTGGTGACTGCGTGCTGTTCAGCTGTTAGGGTTAAACCAGTGCCGAGCAGCCCTGGTGCAGGAGCTGCCCCGGGAAACCTGGCTGGTGCGGTTGTCGTGCAGCTGGTCACCTCTGTGCTGTCTTGACCATCTGATAAATAACAGTAACTGAATTGCTAGGCACAGTCTTCCAGAAATAATTTTATGGTGTGGATTAGAAGATCTGGAACATGAGACCATTTTCCTTAATTTTTATGTGCTGCTTTTTTTCATCAGTGATGCTTAGGTCTAGGTTTTCAGATATCCTCAACTTGGCTTTTTTGCTGACGTTGGCATTAATGTCAGAAAAACACATAGTTTTTTGGTAGTCTTTAAACTTCAGGTGACTTACAGTGCTGGCTTGCAATAGCAGCACTGGTTCACTGAAGCGTGTGCTTGAACTACAGACAAAACCAGACTGAAATGAATTCAACATTCCTTTTGCAGTGTTTAGTGGTTTTGTTTTTTTAATTCCCTGCCATCCATTACAATATGCTCTATGACATGTGATATTAAATGCTGGGACTTCTGTTCAGGTTTGGTTTGGCTTACTGGAAGACAAGAATGTACAGTTCTTGGATTTGTCTCCAGTTCTAGGACTAAACTCCACATAAATCCACAATTTGATTGAGAAAACCAGATTATTTCTAGGGGCATGTTCTGGAAGTCATTCAGTGCAGCAGTCTGTAAGCAAATCTGCCGCTGATACAAGTCATCTGCTACGTTGCTGTTAACTGAAAACTGTTAGGCGTGCACGCGCTACGAGTGGGCTTGGACTCTCAACGTAGTTGAGAGATGCTGTGCAGAATCTCTCAAGTTCATGCAGAGGTAGCTGAGGCAGTGGTAGTGTCCTGCAGCAGATCTGTCAAACTCAGGATGTGCCTAATTTGTTGAACTGGACTCTGTTCGTACATCTCTTTATTTCTGAACCATGAGAGAGAGAGAGTCAGTCAGTCTTCAATCTTTTTTAAAAAACAAAAACAAAACAAAAAAAAACCAAACAAGAAAACCCTATTCCACAGCCATGATCTGCATAACAACGTGGGCAGTAGAAATCTTGGATTTAAAGTGTGATTTAAGTGCTTTTGCTTCAGACACTTCTTAAAGTCTGTGCTGATGAGTAATTAATATTTAAATCAGATAATTCTGCTCTGAGATATGCTTTGTCAGACCTTGTTGCAGGATTTTGTTTTTCAGCCTGCGAAAGCAGTGCTGGTGGATTTGCAGATCACAGCATGCTGTAACTACTCAAAGAAAAGTTTCTCCGCTCAGTCTGAGGCTTAAGCATGCTGTTGCCCTTAATTAGAGGGAGAAGAATTTAAATGCCGTTAGTTTTTCCAGCCACAGGTAATCCACAGATCAAGAGAAGAGAGGCAGAAGAGTTCAGAAAGTTCATCGTAAGGATCATAGGATATGGAGTAACTTTAAAGTGGATGCAGCTGTGTTTACCTGTGCTTTGAAATATATATGTATTGCAAATTTTGGTTGGCTTGTAGCTTGTTCAACACCTGAATTCATAAAATGATTCCTAACATATTGTATCCTTCAAAAAACTTCATTTTTAACTTTCTCTTGATTTTCATTGTCTCTTGCTTGCCAAGAGTGGAAAAATGCCAAATTGGAACACTTCATATTACAAAATGTTGTCGGGTATATAAATGTCTGGAAAATGCTTTTGAAACTGTATGAAATGCTACAAGATAACTAGACTTAGGCAGTATCTTTTTGAGCTTACTCCTTACCCCTCCGTGAAATTTGGGAAGGAGCAAGGGAGGGGAGAAACTGTGAGTTGTCCATGAAATTTCTAATGTTTTGGAACGAGGGGCAGAGCATAAAAATACATGTGTATTTAAAGTGTAGGAACTATTTCAAATGCATCGACGTGTACGCTGTGAATGGGTCAGCAGAGCTGTTGAGCGTGATGCTGTTGCTTGGAGTGTCAAGGCTAGGAACTCCGGTGGCAATGCAAGTTGATTCTCCTGGTTTGGGTTGGGTTTTTTCCTATTCTGCCTTTCTTTGAATGGCTTGTTTTAGTAAAATGTGTTGGAGGCTGTAAGGGAGATATCAGAAGGACTCAGTGAATGACAGAGGGAAAAGGAGAGAAGAAAGTCTTTTCTCTAAAACTGTACAGGTGGTAGTAATCCCTGGAGTAGAAAGCAATTTCTGGAAGGTAGGCTGCTTGGTTGTATGATGCTGGTTATATTTTAAAGTTCTGTTTAAGAAGTGGGAGAGCCACATAAATCAGAACTGCTTGACAGATGTAACTTTCTTCTGCCTCATCCTCCCTTCTTGTTTGCATACAACAAAGCTTATCCAGCTGTTCTCCATCATGAACCTTCCCCCCTCAATGTCACAGACATCTTGATAGATCACATCTGAAAAGCATGGATACTACCACAGTCACTCTGTGGTCTGTCCTACTTGAAGCAGAGAAATACCAGATAGGGTAAGGATATTGCATGTTGAGAGATTATGAAAAATGCTGTACTTTGCTTCTTTAGGAGAAGCGTGAAAAAATAGTGTGGTTAACACTTCCAGGTCATCTCTGACAGATTTGCTGATACCATGCAAGGCAAAATGGTAAATATACTGTGCTGCCCTCTTTATTATGCTATTCTTTGTTGATCATATGAGAAAAGTATACATTATGTAAACAAACCTCACTGCTGTAGGTGTGTCTTCCTTTCCTTTTTTCCCCCCATTATTTCACACTTCTAAACGTTGAGCATACCAATCAATATTCCATTAAGAGGAGAATTAACTTTGGAGAAGCTTGCATGTATTTGCATGTAGTAGTTTATTTTTTGGTCTGTGGCTTTGTATTGCCTTTCCCCCATGTCATCTCTTTTTTTTTTTCTGAAGAACACTCCAAATATTTGTGCAATTACTTCTAACAGTGAGGTTTGCCATGCCCCATCTTAATTCTGTCAATATGAGTTCCTGCTACAGCCTTCTGCAGTGCCCTGCTTGCAGGCAACATCAGTCAAATGTTTGTAGCTACCTCTTAGCTTCTGTTCTACATTAGCTGGACATCAAGGTACTAGGCTTCAGATCAAATGTTGCTCTTGGTTACAGACATGTAGTTAACAGAAATCAATGTTGCATAGACATAAATGATAGTTGGTTTTGATCTTCTGTGAGTTAACTCTTAGCTCATTTACACTGATGCTAGTCTGGATTTTCTGCAGGCTGGATGGAGTGCCCGATCTCAAATTCGGAAGTCGTGAGACACTTGCTGTCAGTGCCAACGTTTTATTCCTTATGTTATTTGTAAGAGTCTGAAAGTAAAAACTACGCTCTTACTTTCTGAAGTCTGAGTCTTGAGACTGCAAACAAACGTAAGGAGATTGGATTGAAAGCTGCCTATAGCACGTCAGAGCATGGGATGTGACTGTGTAGGACCTTCTGCGGATCCTCTCAGTTGATCTTGATGTGTGAATTGTCACAAGAGCTGCTGAACTGTGGACCAAATCCTGATCTAGTTAACACCTGGGGAGCTGACATGTTCCAATATGTATCTGATATTGTGTGGTGCTTCTGTACCCTGAGGAACAAATCACTTGTGAAATTCAACTGTGAAGGTCTTAAGGTCAAAGAAAGAGCCTGTAAATCTCAGTAGATGACAGCGAGTGCGAAAGAGTGGTGTGCCTGGTTGAGACATGAGTGTATTATCTGGTCTCTGGTTTGTGAGGTCCAGGTGTTTCAATACCTTTTTTCTTCTTTCCCCTCACAGTTCTGTGTTATGTAAAATGGGCCAAATCTATCCTTGGTCCAAATCTGTGGAGTTAAATGAAGCTACACTTGGTACTCAGAAAAACGCAGATAAATTTTCTGCCTGTTCTTTAAGATTATCAAATCCCCAAAGTAAAGCCTATTTTCTAGTACACTTTTCTTTTTGGAAGAGAAGTGTGTAATTCTGTGATTAAACTTCTGGGCTGTTCTAGTTCTGCAACATCAAAACCTTATCTCTGCACTAAATGGCAATGGGAAGTTGTGGCTGATATTTGGGTTGTTACTTATAGGAGGAAAAAATAGAGCATAGAAATAGTGTAGGAATTAAAAAACCAAAAAAGCTTGCCTGAAGTCTCTGAAACACAGGACTGACTTTAAAAGCAGTGCTCAGATACAGAAATACTGCTGAAGACAGAGGAGAATTGTGGTTCACTTGCTACCATAATACTTGTTATTTCAGCTTGTTTGTTTTTCTTCGGTCTCAGATAAAATATTTGAAAACCCATTTGTGTGTGTGGGGAGGGGATACTCTTGCTAAAAGAGAAATTGCAGCAAGTTTTTCTTAAACTCACTGTTTCAATATCACACTTCAACGGTTCACAGCAGCATCCTTCAAGCCTTCTAAAAACTGTTCTTAGACAATTCTTGTGGTTGCAACAGCTAAGTTATTGAAGTATTGTATTTCAAGAATAATGCAAGTGAAATAAAAACAAACAAACTCTGTGCTGTGCTGGCTGCTTTACTTAAAGAACTTCATGCAGTGGCAGTGCTCTCATGGTGGAGCTAAGGTGGTCTGGGCTGGAGATCAAGAATGACACCCACTTGAGTCGGGTTGAGAAGCTTGAACTCTTATTAAAAAGATGGAGATGCAGGTGCAGCTTGAGCTCGGGCATCTACTGCTTGAGGTGGTGGTGAAGAAGCCAGTGGGCTGGTTAGACTTTTCTGCAGGTAATCTGAGTGGAAGTCCTGGTTAACCATTTCCTTCCTCCTGTTTTCAGGCTACGCTGTTTACCGTGCAGTTATTCATCCCTAGGAAAACATGGACAGGCTCAGATTTCCTCAAGGTGCTGACTAAAATGACATTGCATATGACAGCAGATTATAAGTCTTCTCCTGTCTAAATATTATCTTGTAAAATTTGAATATAGCAGTTCTTGGTTTTGAGTAGACCTGTGACCTCTTGAATTTTACTGTGGCCATTTCAAAGTTTACTGAAGAGGATAGTTTTACCCTGAAAACAAAATGTACAGAAACTTTATTTTAGTATATAAAGATTGTGAATTTAACAGCAAGCAGAACTGTACAGCCTTGGGCCATCTTCTTGATTAGAAACTTGAAAGATAAAAACAAAAATCCAAAGAAAAGTGTGTTTTTCTTTGTGCTTGTCAGGCATAGTGGCATGTATTTTATTTTTATGCATTATAAATATTTTTTATATTTTTTTAAGGGGACGGGAAGTGGGGGAAATACTGCAGCTTACACCTGCAATTGGTAGTCTAACAGCAAAGCTGCTTTGGAGAAAAGGCTAATTGTTAGGATAAAATCCAAGAAATGTTGGTACTAATCTTACCTAGATAATCTGTTACTTTTAATTTGGGACAGAAATTTAGGAGCATGGGCATTGTGTGTGTAATGATTACGTGCACAAATACACCCTTTAAACTTGGCTTGCTGTGCCTAACAAGAGACATATGTTTCACGGTAGCTGCAATCAACATGATGTCTGGAGATGCTTGCGAGAAGGACGGCAGCGATGCGGTGATAGAGCTTACGCGGTGCCCTGCCGAGGGACGGCATCGCTCTGTGAGACCCCCAGCCTCTGCCTTCGGAGGAGATTGTAACTGGGAGTCTCTGGGTGGGCTGTTGGCAGAGAGCAATAATCGGGGGATCTTGAACCTGAAACTAAAAGTTTCTGCTCTGTGAGCAGACAGCCCTGGGCTGGCCAAGCCGGGCGCAGGCTTACGGACTGGTGTGTGACCTGGCTGCCGCTGGAGAGGGACGGAGCTCTGCACGCAGCAGGGGTGTGCTGCTCGCACGAAGGGCGGATTGCAGGTAGACCAGGGGAGTTTTGACAGTTGTGTTTTTCTTTCTGAGGGTAGAAAAGAGGGGGAGTGTTAAGTCATGCCATTGTTTGTACCCAAGAACAACTTCATGAGCAAAGTCTTGCTGCCCAGAAATAGCTTTAAAAAGACATAAATGTTTCACATTCCACGTATAGATCAAACTCACAAATATTCTTAGCATAAAGCAACAGTGAGCTGAAAATTGTACTGTAGGAGCTGGAACAAACTTCTAACCGTCCTTGTGAACAGAGAAAGTGCCACATCCCATATGAAATGGAAGCAGAAAGACTTCCCAAGGAATGTGGGAGAGCAGTGGAGCTCTTCCATTTCTCTCCATGTGATGAGTGTGTTATTCTGCTTCTCCTTGTTCAGCTGCGACTCGTGGGGGGGGACAACGGACACACACACACAAAAAACCAAACCCCTAGAAACTGTGTGGGGTCAGCTTCAGTTCTGTGTGTGACCATTGCTTCTCTTGGCCGCGTTAGGATCAGACTTGCACAGTCCAGTCTGCCCGGTGGCTCTCCCAGTTTGTCTGTGCAGTCTGTTTTACACACATACATTTTCATAGTAGCTGCACATGCACTCTGCCCCCAAGTTACTGAGTTACCTCTTTCACTGTATCATAAGCCTTCAGTTCTCTTTTAGATTAATCTCATTTCAGATTAATGAGAGCACCACCCACAGTTATTGAGTGTCTGAAGGATGAAACTCATCCTGTTAACTTCAGTTTATTTCTGAGGGGGTTTTCCATCCTTGCCTTTTCTGTTTAGGCAGTGAACTCTTCTGGGACAAGGGCTGTTATTTTTCGCCCGTACAATTAGGGACTGCTTCCTAGCTGCGCCTTGTGCTCTAACAGGACAAAAATGATTCATAAGCTCTGAAAATGCTGCTCTTCTCCACCCCTCCTTTCTCCATTTCAGTCTACAAAGATTCTGTTATGCTGAGGCAGGGCGAAACTTAATGCCAGTTTCCTTTTCTGTTTCTCTTAATTACTTGTTTCTGAGGAGGAAGAAGTATCATAAAATTATTTTAATATTCATTTAACCTTTTAGGAATTATGGAGTGCTTTAATGGGATTTTTTTTAACTTGTAGCTCATATTCTAATCTGGAGCTGCTTAGCAGTAAAAGATGGGCTCGCTAGTCAGGGGTGTATCTGCTTTCTTCTGGAAAGCAAGTACGTGCTTTGTCTTACTCCATTAAAAATACTAATCCCAGGAGCATCGCGAGGGCTCCGAACTGTTCCGGAGGTGGCTGTTGCTGTGGAGGTCCACAGTCACGCCCACCAGAGGGCATTTTATCACCAATTTCTTGGGGAGAAAGTTGTTTCTGAAGTCACGAATAAAGTAGTAAATATTGGATGGAAGAGCAGCGTATGAAACATTGTACGGATAGCTCTTCTGTTTATGTATAAATACATATGCTTATTTCCTGGCTGTATTTATATGTAAATAAGTAATGATGTCAGTTTGAATGGCTGGGTTTCCCCTCTGCTTACTAAATAATTTTTAATTTTACTTGGGGATAATCTGGAGAAAAAGGAATTCTTTAAGGCTCTTCCACAGCTGGTTTAGCCATCGGTTACCAGGAAGGTGGCCTCCGGGCCAAACGCACGCAGCGGATCCTCTGGATGGTTGCAGCGTACCTCTGCTACCCCCTTTCCAGGGCACTCGGAGGCAGAGGCTGCTGTTCAGGAGCCCTACTCATTTAGGAGGCTGGAATTTGCGAATATACTGAGTAGCGAAGCCCCTGCATCTTAAGGAAACACTTGGCAACCGGAGAAGCGTACATCTGCCAGATGGACCTGACGTCTTGCGTTTGGCAGCAGTTAATGCTAAGGCATGATATGCAAAACCCAAGAATGACAGCTCGGAAATGAGTTTTTATTTTAAAAACCTTGTTTTGATTGTTTTGTGTTTTATTTTCTCCCATCCGTCCTCCGTTACGAAATAAAGCCTCTGCAGGAAGGAGAAAAAAAAAAAAAACACTGCTGAAAATATCTTCTCTTGCCTTTTCAGGGTGCTCCCTTGTAAAGTTGACATCTGTGCTGAAGGCTGGGCTGCCCCAGTTCGGATGTGTGACCTTCGTCAGCCTGGTGCGGCACACATAATGTGATTAATTCCCTTCAGCTCCCTGTGGACAAATATATTCCCTCCGCCAGAGCCCCGGTGACTGGTTTGCAGCCTCAGCAGAGGCCTGAGGTCATATGAGCGAGGGAGACCGACCTGCCAACCTGGGCAGGGATCGGAACAGCCGCTGCTGCGACATGACACATAGGCAGGGTGGTGGTGAAAGCCTTCCTCCCTGGGTGGGACCCTCTCTGTGTGTGTGGGGAACACTGTGAGTGGAGCAGAGATTTGGATACCCATCAGAAGTGCAGCTCTGGGACCTGTGGTTAGGACCCCATGCTGCGTGTTGTGTTTGTGGTCATCGGGATGAAGGGAATTATTCGGAGCGTGTCTGTTGCTTTCCAAAAGTAGCTGCTGTCATGAGGATGGATAATGATGAAAAGCAGATTTCTTTTCTTTTTTTTTTTTTTTCTCCTGGTGTTCTCCAGACTTTTTAGGTCAAAAAGCTGTACCTTGGTAGGGCAAAGCAGGCAGAGACCTACGGACATCCCACCACCCTACCCCAAAAGAAGAGCAGAGGAGCTTTGATTTGTTTGAAGACCGGGCCCTGATCCGGAGAAGTTAGGGTGACCTGGTTTAGGACGAGGGGAAGCAAAGGCGTAAGCCAGCAGCGCAGCTCTCTGGGGCGCAGCGTCTGGGGAGATACTTGCAGTGAGGATGGATGGATCTTGCTTGCGGGGCGTTGGTGGGGAGGCAGAAGGTGCTGTGGCCTGCCTTTAGTCCTGGCAACTTCTCCTCCATGGATAAACCAGAGTGGGAGCAGCGCCGCGGTCTGAGCGGCTTTTCCTTCTCCCTCAAACAGGGTTAAGACTCTCAACGGAAGGTAGTTGGGGAATTGTGTGGAAGCAATTGCTTATGCCTTAAAAAATGTTTGAGATGAAGAAGTGTGGTGGAGAATTAATCACAACGAGCTCCTGCCTGATCAGCGGCAGGCAGTCTCCCAGTAAAATGCCAGAATGTTTTTCAGCTGCTTTATTCGGATGATGGATCCTTTAGCCAGGAAATACTTTTTTTTTTTTTTTCCAGTGGTGTTAGTGTCTGTGCAAATAAACGACTTATAAGAATTTTATTAATCCTCTGGGACTGAAACTTCGAATAACTTTTTTTAGCTGGATAGACTTGCTTTCCAGAACCATCCTGATGATTTGATAAGACCTGTGTCCTGGCCACCTTGTCATCTCGGAGTTTAGTAGCTTAATTACCTGCAAGGGTTTTTAAAAGATACCTTGTGGTTATGAGTTGAGGGAGTTGGGTTTTTTCTTCATTCATATTTGAGGTCCCAACTGTAAATTAGCGTAAAAAGGAGTTTGGATCTGGTCCTGTATTTTGTTTCCTGTGCTTTTAACTTTGTGGTGATGAACTGGACTAAGTATAAATTTGGGGACCCAACCGTAGAGACTTGAGTGAGCCTGTGTTGTCATAGTGGATGAGTTAAACTTTGTTAGGGTAAAAAAATAAACCCCAACCAAAAACCTGTTAGGATAAAAAAAGTAGATGGCAGCACTAAGCTGTTCTGAGGGAGAGAGGGTTTGAAGGTGAGAAGGATGAAAAAGCCTGTTAAATCTGCAATTATTGCAACAGTGCAAAGTTCCCACAACACTATAGTAACTCATATTAGCAGAAGAACCTTGCAATCTGGTTTCCCTGCTGTTACACTGGGAATAGACACTACTGCTTCCTCTCATTTCATTAGCAAGGACCATATGAGGTCTCAGTGTAATTCTGAGCTAAAACAAGCTCATATCTAGGTTTCCTACAGAGTGACTTAAGGATTTGACCTGGCTGCTGTCTGTATCTTGGTGTTAACTTATTAGCACTATTTCTATTGTATCAGAAACAATTCCTTGGCTGCCAGAGTATGTCCAAAAGCATACTGAATTTCAATATATTTATTTTTGGCATGTAGGTCTGTGACAAAGTTCTGGGAGTTGTTTGCTCAGTCAGGAGGACCGTGTAGCCAACAGCGTTTTTTGACAGAAGTCGTCTGTACCAGACTGAAATCTTATAAACATGCTGATTATCCAGTATCTGAATTAGTAGGTTGATGTGCTTCAGCAGAAGCCTTTCATGTCGAAAATGACTGCTTGTCACAATTTGCTAACTTGGCTGCTTCGCTCAGTCTGGTGTCAAACATGGATTTTTAGCCATGTCTGGGGGAGGGGGGAGAAGTGGTTGCGTTGGAGCCAGGTGACTGCCTTGCTGGAAGAGAGAAAGGCTGTCTTTCCGTTTTGTGAAGTCCAAAATAAAGCACAAAAGTTCACGGTTGTGTTATTGGTCTTGCGCTTTGAGGCAGTCTGTCCCCCCGTCCTCAGAGGAGTTGGCCACCTGTGCCTGGGGGCAGGGAGGAAACTTGGATCCCTTCAGGACATCTAGCTTTGAACGGAACAGAGGAAAATCCACATGGTTTAATTT
>Ga0181612_104078_pt1 | contig 11922 bp, 4 predicted proteins | sample HoacroProtozoa21_FD_119630 | JGI IMG/M metagenome (GOLD analysis project Ga0181612, IMG submission 119630) | Hoatzin crop microbial communities from Cojedes, Venezuel. Combined Assembly of Gp0051906, Gp0051904, Gp0051908 | reverse complement strand
TAGTAGTTTTGATGCAAAAGCGGCACAGAAAAATGAATTAACTAGAGGGCATTCTAGTTCAAACTACAGTAAATCAGTTCTTTTCCTGACAATATAAAGACAGATTTAAATAGCTGGCTATGTAAGAATAGTGTCTTTTGAGTGTCAGGTGACACGTCACAGCATTATGTTTACCAAACTCTTTCTCAAAGAGTTTCTTTGATGGACTGTTATGTATGAATCTGTCTTTTTAAGGGCCAAATGAAAAAGCAGAAACAAAATGCATTTTGAATGATATCTAGAGAAGAGGGATACTTTTCATGTGTGTTTTGCAATCAGTTTTTAACATTTTATTTCTGTTCTTTAGGAACCAAAGTTTTTGCTTAATGTTGCTTTTTCTGTATTTTTTTTTTCCAGGGCTTCATTTGCTTTGGTATTTTTGGCTTAGATAAGCATTTAATCATTCTGCCATTCAAGCGAAGGTAAGCAGAATCTTTACACTTACACCTGTAAACTTAATTGTTAATTATAATTTTTAAAGGGTATAGAGTGTTCAGTGTCATTGAATTCCATTTCATACTTGTTCGATCTTCCAAATTTCTTCTTTCTCCCAGTTGTGGAGAACTAATTGCCGTTTACTGTGCATGAGTCTTTACTGCTGTGATAGTGACACTCCTGAAGACAAAAATCCCACAGGCTCCCTAGAGACAAAATCTTTGGCAAATGATGGTGAAGTATGTGATTGGATCAGTGGGACGATGGATCTTCAGAAATAACTTCAGCTGGTAAATTAAAACTTAGATGTGAATGCTGAACCAGATTCTGTCATCGCTGTTTTAAAGTCCCGTATTCATAACCTCATGCAAAGTGCATGAGGTTATGCAGTACAGGATGGACACTTTCACTGTGGAGGCGTAAGTCGTACAATGCCATCTTTAGCTTAGAGCTGGCTGGCTGTGGTGTGAACACAGCAGCTAAAGCTGACTCCCAACTTCTTCTGTCTTTCCTTCTGCCTGAGCCTAGAATAAAACCTCTCGGTGTTCAAAGGCCGTACAAGTAGATGAGGAAGATTGTATATAAAGTATTGGGCACAAAACCAGTAAAACAGTTGTAGTAAGCTTCCTATGGCTTCCCTTCTGTTATTTGCAGTTTCCTTAAAAATGCCTCTGGTTGATTTGCTGGTTTTCATTTATTTAGTTTTTTGTTTTTTTCTTTTTCCCTTTTTTTAAGACTTGAATTTTTGTGGGGAGGAAGAAAAGCAGCAGGGCATACAGATCCCTCTGTACCTGAGGAAATCAGGATGACCTGTCAACAGTTTGTTCGTTATCACAGAGATCACTGTGTCAAAAGTATTGTCAGAGGCAGAAGGTAAGGGTCCTTCGTGCATATATAACCTGTTACAAAGGTCATAACTCAGCGTTTGGAAATAATGAAATGCAGTTTAATCTGTCTGTGGGCAATTCCTACTGTGGCATGTTTATTCAAGCCTCAAGGTGATGATTAAGAATTGAGCAGTAGCAGAGAAATGTTCCTAGTCTCACACTGAAACATTGAGGTTATGCAAGTTATTGCATTATCTCATCTAGGTTTTATAAAGATTATAAAAAGTTTTATATCATTAGGGGATTGCCGCAGTTTTTGCATTTAGCTGGAGTTCAGGAGAGAAAATCTTTCTGAAGAAATGTATGTGATAATGCCTGTAATAGGGTGTGTGTGTCTGTGAGTTTTGTCAAACTTAAGACCCTTCATTTGTTTTGTTTTGAGATTAAGCAGGTGTCAGTATTTATGTGACAATATTTACTAATAAAAAGCTTTTTACAGGAGGTGAAACTGTTGCAACCTATGTCAGTGTACTCAGATGCCACTTGTGACATGATATTTTAGTGGTTTTAGGTCCTTTACACCTTTTGAGTTCATACAATTTCTTTTGCTCGTTCCTCTCGTGAGGCCTAAACATCAATTTATGCCATCAGCAAAGCTTTCAGAGGCAAATTGTGATACCCAAATCAAGGATTATGTATTCAGGAATGTGTAGGTGGACAGAAGCAGCAGGAACAAGAAAGACATTCTGCCTTTATTTACATATTTTCTATATGAAATGGAGACCTGAAGAATTGTTCTAACAGCACACTTCTCCTGTCATGTAAGCTTTTAAGTAGGACTATTTTGGCAGGATGGGGTGGTCTTTTAATGGCCAATAGTCGAAACCACGTTCCAGAACTGTTTTATACAGCGTCATGATTTTGTTCAGTTTCCTCAGAAGTCAGTAATGTTCCATAAGAAATAAAGTTATCCATTTAGGAAAAAAGTAACTATGGCAGTTCAAGGACTTGCTTCTTTCATGCCAGACAGAAAAGATATATCAGAAAACGTTTGTTGTGAAGTAGGACAGGTTTTACAGCTGTGTTTCCTGTGCCTCTGCTGCTAATGTGTTTCTTGGGCTTTGGGCTGTTCATTTGGTTGGGTTTTGTGTTTTTTATTAATCATATATCCACCTGAGAATACATAAAAATCTGACATTTGTTGCTCCATTGTGTTAATACTATGTTTGTGCAAAACTAGTTTCATGTCTGATTTCTCCTTGTGAGTTACAAGAAAGCATTTATCTTCTCATTTTAAATATTCGTCTAACTTGATCCTATCCTCTTTGATTTAAACGTACTGTAGCTGAGACCTTGTAATCATGGACTTTTATTTATTTTAGTTTTTGCTTCTCTGCTAATAGATGTTAACACTTGCTCTGTGTTAACCCTTAAAAAAATAGAGAAATAAGTTTGGTTTTTGCTGTCTTCTGTAGCTGTTAATCATCTTCAGAAACCCTGCGCTTGGGTTCTGTAGAGCAGATTTTTAGGTAACCGGAAACATTCATTGCTTCAGGTAAATTTCTGAATGGCATTTTTATTGCAACTAGGTAGATGTTAGTGGCATTGCCTCATAAATATGTGAAAGAAAATTAGTTTAGTCTTGTTGTGAAGGTTTTGTTTATTCTTAGTACTGCCTATGTGGTAAATATTTAACTGGATATGCAAGTTAAATGGCTTTTGTTTACAATATATGTAAGCAGTTAGTGTCTGTTGAAGACTGTAGAGAAATTATAAAATGGAATTAAAGTGCAGATTGAGTCAGTGTTGCTGCTGGCATGTTGCACTCAAATCAGATATTTTGTTGCAGAAATAGTCATGCTAATAAGTACATGAGAAGTAAGTATCCAAGAAATAGAATTACATTGTGTGTAGTTTTAGGAAAGTTGCTACTTACATTCACTGAAGTTTATTTGCCCAAGCCTAAAATAACTTCATTTGTACATTTTGCTTCTCCTTGAAGTGTCTGTAGGAAAAGGTAGTAAATAGTGGCATGTCCCTAGTATACAAAACTTGCAAATGCTCTTCTAACATGCTCTTAACTATCGTGATGTCTTTCCTTGTTTCCTGCTATTTTTCCTTGCCTTTCCCCATCGTGCAGTGGTGATACCAGATTTACAGAACATGTGGGTGAATCATTCCTTTGACATACAGGTGTGGTGCAAAGATCTCCACTGGCATCTTCTTTGGCTGTGACCTGGTGAACTGGCTCATGCAAGTTGGCCTTGCCTCTGACCGTGGTGAAGCTGTGATGTATGGAGACAGACTGATGAAAGGAGGCGTCGTCCAGCACATTACGAATGAATTTGAATTTCGGGATGAATATTTGTATTACCGCTTTATTCCTAAGAGATCAGTTGCAGTTGAGAGCAATTGACCTGAGCACGTAGGCAGAGGACAGGCAGTTAGGGGTGAACGTGACCCCCTCTTCTGCCTTCACCACTGCAACTGGAAGTATTTCTTCCTCAGGGCTCTCAGAGAATTGTGTTATTCTCTCTTGTAAAGTTAAGAGATGTGGTTCTACTTGTGGTAGCAAGTGATACTTTGTGAGCGTTCCAACCAGAATGCAACTAGAACAAAACAAAATGCTCTGGATTTAGAGGATTTTTTTCCGTTTTGAGCAAAACAAATAGTAAAATAATCTGTGTCACTGTCATATTATAGAGGCATTATAACAGCAGCTTTAGTGACTGGTGCCACAATTAAAAACAAAACAAAACAAAACATGAATGACAGGTATTTTTCATGTTGCTGTATGTTTTCCATATGTTAGTGTGATGAAATACTGATTTCTGTTTACAGTCAGGCTTCCCCCTGACTTCATAGAAGTAGGATTTCTTCTATTATACCCCAGTTTTTACTACTCTGCTCTTGTCTAACACCAGGAACAATTTCTAGCTGATTACACCTCAGATCAGGTGGTTTGTTTCTCCCTTAAATATACAATCCTCCAATTTGTAAAAGCAGAATTGTTGTGAAGACTATTCCGATGTCAGGGGATTAAAGCTGAGAAAATACTGAGCGGAATAAATAATAGTTTTGTACAAACTTACCAAGTCTTAAAAACATAAAAAATACCCACTGCTCCCCCAAATTAGGAAATTATATAATGGAATTTTGTATAAACAATTGGTTCTGAAGCTTTGCCTCATGGTGGTAGTAACAGCTTTGTCAAGAGTACGTTTTTACCTTCTGAAATTAGCCTTTTCAGTTGAACTCAGAAGTGCTAGCCTCAAATAAAGATGTTATGGAAGCCTTGGATACTTGTGTGAGTCAAGATGAAAAATTGTATCAAATCATAAAACCTTTTAAATGAAATAAATGACTCTTAAATCTATTATATAAAGAATCCTAACTGAACATCCAAGTTAGGGTTTAGAGTAGCTAAGGGTCCTAAACTTTTGGTATTGGTTACCTAACACAGGTATCTAATAAGCCTCAGGTATGCTCCTGTGATGTTTAAATAGTTCCTCTGGTGTCATTCAGATTCCTGTGCACTGAAGGCAGAATCTAAGAATCTGTGTGTCCTCTGCAGTGTTTTGAAAAGGTTAAAGACAAACCATAGTATCTGATAGGCATTATGCTGCCCTTTCAAAACTGCAAGAAGAGCATTTATATGTCTATATAAAAAATTTTATATAGTGAGGGAAAGGATCCCAGGTATTAAAAAAAAAAAAAAAAATTGGCTTAAGTATATGAATAACTCTTCTCATCCTTTTTTTAAAAGGTCTTTCCCTTCTTTTTTCTTTTTTTTAGTGCACAGATTTTTATTGTAGCTACTTATGTGTCTACTTTGTATCAAGATTAAAACTGATTTTAGCAGCATAAACTACTGTTCAAGAAACAGTTGTTTTATGGTAGCTATAACTCCATGCAAGACTTATACTGGAAAAATAATTCCTTTTACTGTCAGTCTTATTGCACTTCTGCATTGTGCACAGAAACATAACTGCATCCTACTGCATATGTATGCTATACAAACTGACATATTTTAATGTTTTCCAGCAACAAAATAATTGACATTTTGTATCGGGCTGTGGCCACAAAGGAAAACAATAGCGTGTTTCCATTACAACTGCTGAAGACGGCTGCATCAAATATTTTGGAATAATTAGATATATGTGACTGAAAAGCAGAAGCCATGAGTATGTCTGGCTTCTAAATACTGTTACATGTCAATAAATCTGTTACTTGATTTCAGAGTTCTGGGCTTTGATTATGATGTGAGGTGTGGGAGGGTTATGTGTGCGTGTCAAGATTTACAACAAATGTATTTTTCTGAGAGACTTGTTAAAGTGGCTTTTGGGTTTCAAAGTTGATATTTCTTAAATCCACCCTTGATGCTTTTTTAAGTAGGCAGGGGACTTCTTAATGGGTGCTCACACAGAGGTATGGGTTTTTGTCTAACAGCCTAAACAGAGCTTTAGGAATTATTCGGGTTATCATCTATTTACCAAATACAATGACTTTATTTTGAAAATTCTTCGAATGTTCAAGAAGTTGATCTTAGCTCAGTTTTATGGTCCTATGCATAATCATTGTTCTTGCACTCTTGTCTTTCTCATTTTCATCATTAAGTCCTACCCTTGCCTCCCTTTTTATAATGGTTCTGCTATTCCCTAGATTTGAACACAACGTGTATGTTTTAAATAAGAAATTGCTCAAAATTTCTGATTAGAGGAGGCTCCCTGTTACAAATCCAATGGAGAGAACACCTTTAGTTAACAACTGACGCCAAATTCTGTTAGATTAACTGTTACAACGTTGTGACTGCTGATAATCATACCCGTTAGTCCGGTAGGAGTCTACGATGGTTAATGAAATACGGGCTATGATAATCTATGTCTAAATCACTGGGTACTTCTGGAAGCTGAGAATAGACTTTGAATAGCTTTAGAAAGTTAAGTAGCTCCTTTATCTGATAAATATTTGCTTCCACCAGTGAGCACTGGCAAGTTTTAAAATAGTTGACAGTTTGATGTACATCAGTAGTTGATCTAACTGATGTGTGAATTTCTGGAGGTTAGAAACAGCTTTGCTTTAAAGATCAGTGGTGCAGTGAGTTCTTTTATTTTGAAGGTAGATTCGTTTGGGATAAATCTCAGTTAACTTGGAAGTTACAGTTCCATGAAAACATCCACGGCGCAAGTGCAGAGGAGTCTCCGGTGAAACGCTGGATCTTTTTTCTAGCACTAATCTCAACATCATTGTGATAACGGACAGGGGTGGATATGAAACTTTTTGTTTTCTAGGTAGCAATTTTAGTACTGTGGTTTTTTAATCATGATCCTTCATAAAGCTCTAGACCTTTAAAGCTGCAAGATGTATTCCTCGGTGGAATACACGCAAAGATTGCCCTCTAGAGGACACTCTGGGGGTTGTTTGTTTTTTTTAATGTACAGTTATGGGAGGGAGGGTTATTTACTCCTCCTGCGCTCATCTTCATTTTCTGTTTTGACACCGGATGTGTTCTAGGAGGATGAAATCCCAGGGGAAAAAAAGTACCAAAATATCCTGTATTCTGTCCATCACTTGATCTATCTCCACACATCACATTGTTTTTACTTTGTATCCTATAGACCAGTAAAAAACAGCACAGAAACTAGAGAAACAGTTGGACTGTATCTCCCTGTATTACAACCAAACCGGTATGCTTAACCCGGTTAATTGCCACCCCATGATTAAGTGGCCAAGAAGTTCACTGAAAGACCTGCTCCACCACCTTCACTACTTTCATTCCTGTGTAACTTCCCTATATTTGTGTTGTAACATAAAATTGTTTCTCTTGTTTTGCTGTGCTACCTGTAAATTTGACTCATACCTTGGTTTCCAGCACAGTTTTACCTGACATTTATTGATGCTTTGAAGTTATCAAAGAGCTAGTGTGGCACAGCTGATGATCAAAAATAGGACGAAGATATACACAATTGTCAGGTACAGACATCCATGAAGAAAACAGGTAAATACAGCAAAACTTTATTAAATATACCTTCCAGTTCACAAACATCCACTGTACTATTGAATGTCTAAGAAATTTGACTGTACGACAGGTGCAAAAGGTTCACAGTCAACTCAAGCTTACTTGCAGTTTTACCTGCTGCTCAGTTGTACTTGCTACTGCCATTTGGTACGCATAGGATCACTAGAACTGGAAAGTTCAAGAACCTTTCCTGAACCATTAGTTTCTTGCTGTGGATCTGAGCACAGTATCCCAAATAAACTTCTGCTTTTCATTGTAGGCTCAGGAAGAACAAATTCTGCCAAGCTCTTAATTTTCTTACTCATTCTGCAAACTTCGTTGTATATATATTTCTTTTGTTTGCCTATACTTACTTTTTTTACCAGTGGGGGGATAGAACAGTTTACAAAATGAGAAAACTGCATGTGTGTAGCCCCATCTTTAGCATCTGTGATTATTCTAGGAACTGACTAAATACAGAGAAATCATCAAAGAATGGCCTTTCTGGGGTCTGCTGTCTTTCTGTGGGGATGCTGTGTCATGTCGCATGCTGCAACTGCAGCTCTAATGCTCCATTTCACGTTACATGGTCTCTTCTGAAGGTTTGCACAAGTGCTGGGGTTTTTTTTTACTTCCAGTCATATTTTTTTATCCTGCTTGATCATGTAGCAAAGCCATGATCTTTCTTTGTTATTTGCTGTTTGTCCCTTGCCACAGATAACAGAAGTAGTGTCACATATTGATCAATAATTTTAAACAGGATCAGGGAGGAAGAGTTCCTGGCAGGGCAAAAAGCTTGATTAAATTAACTCCATAGTCTAGTAATTTTGGCAAGACAAGTCAACAGTTAAAGGTTTTATATGAAGTGAAAAAATTTTAAAAGTCCTTTCAAGTATCCCACTGAGTACATGTATATAGTTGTCTACCCCAGCTTCTTCCTTTGTAGTTGCTAGATTTAAAAAAGTAACAATTCAAGAAACATTAAAAAACTCCCACAAAATGTTATAAAGCATACTGCAGAATTAATTTGACAATAATCATATTGTATGTAAGTTATAATTTATTTTTCTGTATCAGGGTGGGGAAAATAGGGAAGTGAAAATTGTGTGGTAACGTGCAGGATGTTTTCATTGTTGAATTCCACGTAATCAGGTTTCACAACAAATCATGGTACAATTGTAACTGTTACTTGGTTTTAATATACCTTGAGCTCTTAGCCTCATTTTACAGTGAAGGACTAGAAGGTTCAGATATGAAACGGATCTTAGAATGGTTTTATCAAACAGCTGAATATCAAGCTTACTTGACTTGCATATCACTTTCCTTTTTATTCAGTGCAAGTAATAGCTTCTACATTTTAGAAAGTCCTTCAGCATGGCCATTTTAATTCAGGCAATGTGAAATTCTGCTACAATCATCTTGACTGTAAAAGCTACCTGTGTCTACACTAAAACAAGAGTTCTCCAAATCTGAGTTCGTGTTCTTCATCCAGAGATGGGATTGTTCAGCAATTTAGTCAAGCTATTACATTCTAATTGCACCTGTTTGTCGGCAAAATCAATCTTTGCTGACAGCTTTATGCCACGTACAGACAAAGCCACTGCCTAGCTCTTAAGAGCCTTTTCAGCGTTGCTTCTTACAACCAAAAGCTGTCTGGCCTGAATATGAATCTGCATCTTTAAAACTGTCCATATGAGCTGGCATATTGAAAATAAGATGTAATCTATACAGCCACTTCATTAGAAAAGGTAATCGTAAATCTGAATTTTACCACACTGAAAGAGTAGTTTTAGCTATATATTTTGAGTTCTTCTTCTACACACTGTGAAAAAAGGTTAACCACTTGGTTAGTGTCAAGACATCCGTTTTGCAGGATTGATTCCATTTCACTTATCTTCTGTTTCTCCAACTCCTGCATCTCTTTCAGCATCTCTTTACCTTTGCCCTGCAAAAAGAAACGTCTGTGTTTCACTAAAAACTATACAGAGTACGTAGTGTTCACCCTAACAAAATTCTGTTCTGCTGTCCTTATTTTAACCTCTTAATAGTTTCTAGGGTACGAGTTTGTGTTGGTAGAAGTTAGCTCCATGACAGGTTTTCTTGGGTATCTTTCCTAATATCTAGCACTCACTTTATCTCCCTATATCCTTGTCTGATGGATTGAAAATAAACAAACAAAATTAAAGCTGCTCTAGGTATTATGCTACCAAAACTTAGTGGGCATATGTCTTATTTTTAAGAACATGTATCTATAAATACATAAATAGGAGAGACGTGATAGTCAAAAGCAACTCCCTCCCTGCTTCACCTTTGTGTCCAGCTCTCTCTGTGATCTTATTTCCTCTCCTGTCTGCACCAAGCAATGAGGGAAGGCATGCCCTCCGTACTGCCCGAGACCAGGCTGCTGGAGGGTTTTAAGTACTCGTATCAGGAGCTATATATTTGCCGGTGACTGCTCAAGCGCTTCCCCATTATCTGACTAGTGCAGGGGGATGTGTGGCCGGCTTCTTTGCAAGACAGGCAGTACTGATACTCGTCTGGGGCTAGGCCTGGGCGTACAGTAAAGTGCTAGTTGCAATTTTTAGCGTTTGAAACCTGTGCCTGCCAGATGCCAAGATGATGGGCTTCTGGGGCACTACAGTGTTCTTCACAATCCATCAAAGGGCATTAAAAGGTACCACATCAACAAAATGTGAGCAAGGAGCTTGTATAAACCACCTGCTTGCACTGAAATCTAATTTAATCAACGTACCTTGACGGTTTCCATAACTACAGCAGCACTTTCATGTTTTTTATAGAGCTCATGTCTTCGATCTGGCTTACTCTGAAAACGTGGTTGCTTCTTAACTGGATCATCATTACCAAATGTAGGGGATCTAGTTTTTGATAACTGAGTCACATTGGGCACAAAAATGAAAGGCTTGAATACAGACCTAGAAAGACAAAATAGAACAGTGACCCTTTACTGATACAGTTTTGTTAAAATTGTTGAGCCAGTAGATTGCTGTATTTTCCCCCATTCTTCTAATTCCTTATTTTAAGAAAGAATTCTTCAAAAAAAAAAAAATCTCCTAACTGATGTTTAAGTCAGTGTCATAGCAGCGTTTCACTAGGTGGGCTGGTAGATGGCATTAATATACGTCATGTACATTATGTTCCTCCTCCTACTTCTTGATTGTGGTTTTTTTTTGGGGGGGCACAAAAAAAAAACCTAAAGCAGAAAGAAATATAATTAGACAAATTGCAACTTTTCATTTAGATATTTGCAACTTTTTAGCATAATTACTCGCTGTTACATCACCTCGCAGGATCTGGAGTTCCGGTAAAGAAGTGAATACACGGCAGATCAGCTTGCTGAGGCAATACAGACACCATGCTTCCAGTTGTCATAAATCCACCTTCCATGTTAATGCCACTCTCTTTGTCACGAAGAATTTCCATCATTATTTCAGAAGTGATAGATCCTATTTAAGATATAAAACAATTATTTGCACACAGTGCTACTTGTAATACCAACCAAATGGCGTCTTCTCTACAAATGGGTGACTTTTCCTATAAGAGGCAATGCCAATTTTAGTTTGTCTGTGTTCGTAGGAAAAAAATAATCATCCTCACAGCAAACCTTATTATGTAGCACACTTAAAAATATTATTGTTTACCCAAAGTATTTATTTCAAAGCGTAGGTGATAAAAGACCTGTAACATTTATGACTTAGAAAAGGGGGAGGACGACAACGCATGATGTTTCCCAGAAACGTAAAATACATATGACTAGCAAATGGTTGTTCACACAGTAACTTTTCAGAGGAAAACCAGTAGCTTGGATTGAGGGCTGAACTTTCTGAGCACTGTGTGAAAGAGAAGATAAATCACTGTCATAGTTATTGGTATTAGTACATAGTTAAGAACACTTGGTTCCTTTGGAAATGTAAAAATAATAACAACTGTGCATGGATTTTGTGTGTAACTTCTGCAAATGGACTGCCAAGACTGTCACTTTTTATTTTTTTATTTTAATCATCTGACCTTCCAAACCACTTGGGCCTCAGGTTGACAACTGAAAGGACGCACTGGAGTAACAACACGTTCTATACTCAGAATCAACACAAACTACAATAGTACATCCATTTGTAACGAAGTCTTCATCAACTACCTCTGTGACCTATAGTGCCAAACATCTATGAAAATAACTCTCCTCAGTTAGGTGGAAAAAAAAGCCTTTCCACGTATGCGTCTGCATCTAGTGTTCAAATGATGTTGCTGTTCGCGCAGTGTATGCTGCAGCTTAAATACTGGCATGGTAGCACGAGGCAATCCAGTATGCCAACAGGCAGCACTTGCAGTAGTTTTCAAATTTTATGTACCAGTTGAACGTGTGCTCATGGCAGAAAAACAGTTCATTTACTATTTTTTTTTTTCCTACTTGAAGGTATCATCTACCATCTAATCTTTTAGTGTTTCCCTCTGTGAATTTCTAGCTGCATAAAGATTTTTTTTTAAACTGCCTTGCTGTTTCCTCTTAAAATAATCACTCTGCTGCTAATTCAGATGTCTCTAGTATTATTTTTTATACACAATTCAAATTGCCCGTAGACAGGCATGCAGCACTACATTTCAGCAATG
>Ga0181612_139051_pt1 | contig 11923 bp, 7 predicted proteins | sample HoacroProtozoa21_FD_119630 | JGI IMG/M metagenome (GOLD analysis project Ga0181612, IMG submission 119630) | Hoatzin crop microbial communities from Cojedes, Venezuel. Combined Assembly of Gp0051906, Gp0051904, Gp0051908 | reverse complement strand
CTGCCCAGGGAGGCTGTGGAGTCTCCTTCTCTGGAGATATTCCAGCCCCGCCTGGACAAGGTCCTGTGCAGCCTGCTCTGGGTGACCCTGCTTGGGCAGGGGGTTGGGCTGGGTGACCCACAGAGGTCCCTGCCAACCCCTGCCATGCTGGGATTCTGTGAAAAGAAGAGGGAGGGCAGGAATGGAGGGGAGATTTAACTCCAATCACTCTGCAAAATCTTCATTTGAAACTAGAAGGAAGTGGGCTCTTCCCTGGCAGTGTAGCTGTGTATTTAGGTTTGCACCTCTCCCTGTGTGTTTTTAATGTCCCATCAGAAGGAAATTAAACTTTTTGCACCATTAAAATGTAGCGGAATCTGCCTTGATCAAATGTTGACTGACCAGTTACCCCATTCTCCTCACGCTGTCATTTGAATACATTGTTCTTCATTTTTTGTCTTAAATGCTACATATGGTTTTGGTTAATTGCTGCCGTCGCCCGTCTTTGCCACAACATTGTCATTAGTAGGTGAAGTAGTGGTGTATCTTGTTTGAAAGACAAGCAATTATAAGAAATAAAAGGAGTAAGGATGAGAGGAAGCATGATTGTTTATACTCTTACATTTTTGTATCATTTACATTTTTGACTGGAGCCCATTTGAATGGCGTCTTTCAGAACAATTGTATCTTGTTATTAAAAACCATCCTTTTTTCACAATTATGAGGGAAGAAAATGCTGTTTTGCAGTTTTTGATCATTTGCCAAATGTCTCTGCTTCATTCCTCACATCAAGAAAGTTTCTGTCTATTGTGTAAAACCAATGGAGTTAGGTGGCAGCTTTTCATTGGCGTGCTTTTTCTGGAAAATTTAAATGTTGCTGAAAATGTTACTTTCATTAGGAAAATGAGGGTTCCCTAGCTGCCTGCCTGGGGGTTTCTTGGCAACAGGACATTTTGCTTGCAGAGAGAATATAAAACTGGGGAAGAGCTTTGTGGACAGACAGCAGGCAGGCTGAAAGATCTTCCTGAAATTTTTCTCATGAATCCCTTCTAAGAAGAAACTCGTATTCTTTTGCGTGAACCTGGGGAGTGTGTATGTATGTGTAGATTCATGGACGTGTTTTGTAGAAGTGGATTTTCCTTCTCCAGCAAGCTTCACGTGCAAGTGGCTTTAACAACCCTTCATCTCCCTTCCTGATAGGAGGACAGTTTTTAGAAGCACTACTTCGGGAAAGGGCTGGCTCTTAAATGGGTGTCCTGTACTTTTCTTGTCTTCCGAACGTGGGAATGGTGCCTCTAGGAGGACAAAAAAGTGAAAAGCCAAACTACTCCGAATAGTAGCTTGCGTTGTTTGTCGTTGTAATCTAGTTCTAGTCCGGTGAACGATGTTTGCAATCATTAATCATATTATCTTCAAGATAATATTGTGTTTCCTTCCTACTGATTTAATGAGTTTCAGGTTATAAGTATGGCAATTTCGCAAGTCTTGAACTGAACTTCAGACTTCTGGAATAGCCAATCAAAGGATTTCTACAGTCGGTAGACACAAGTTCTTGCTTGCTTTCTGGTTTAGATTCATGCTTCCAAAGACCTGTTTTATGTTTGATGTCCAGATCCTTGCTTTGTACATAAAGGGAAGTTGACATTTTCCCACGGTAATTAATATCTGACACAGAATATAAGCACTTAATATCATAATGGAATCAAGAGAGCTAGCAGCTCCATCTGGGTAGTACACCAGGCTGGTCTATTTACCAAAAGACAGAAACTTAGCAAGCTGTCTAAGAACAGACAGAAGAACTCTACGTGAAGCTTCCACACTTACACGCTCGGCAGTGACCTTTGGGTGGTGGTTCCAGGCAGTAGTGCTGGTTAGAAGCCCGTTCAGACTGGACTTCTGTGGTTTAAGGGCCCACAGAGGGACTGGGAGTCTCAAAGACAGTGGCAGTTTTGACATCTGGGCAACAGTCCTAACAGAGATCCAGGAGCTAGTCTGAACACCTCAAGGGTGTGTATCAGGCTATGAACTTGAGATGCTTTCATTCTCTGTGATCTGCAGCTGAACTGGGGCCGTTGAACTGAGGAATACTTGAAAGTCTGTTCCTTTACACATCAGTGTTCTCATCTGCCTCCATCTTCTAGTTTGCAATCAGGATCTGGTAATGAAAGGACTCCATTACTCTGGTAGCCCATACTTGATTTTTTTCTCCCCAGGCAAAGAATTATGAGCTGGGGGAGAAGCAGAAGAGAGGTAGTGTGCCATGATCTTGCTCTGCCCACTATCACATTGTTTGTCCAAGCGTGATCCTAGAACAAGGCAGTGGCACTGGACACCTTGTTGTCTTGCATGTAAAAATTGCAAATTTGAAGATCAGAATAATGTTCCAGCCACAACGTAGACCATTTCACTGTGCACTCTCAGTGGGATGTGCATTTCTTTATTTTCTTTCTGTCCAAGTTGTCAGTGACTGTATCTCTCAGTAGAGTGGAACTGGGCCTGGATTTCTTCTGGTTATTTTATGAAGTACTACATAATGCAAATTAAGGGAAATTAAAGGAAGAACTGACCTAGTTATTAACTCATCATAATGAATATTCAAGTATAGCTCGCTGTTAAGCTTATCCCTTTGCAATCTCTTTCCTCGCTTTTGTTCCAGTCCCTTCCGCTGTCCCGATGATGCATCAGGTGAGTCGTACTACCAGCAGCATCACACTGTCATGGCCTCAACCAGACCAGCCCAATGGGATCATCCTGGATTACCAGCTACGCTACTTTGACAAGGTGAGCAGAAAGTGATGCAGCGCTGATTGTTTTGTAGCTCTTATGCAAGAGAGAACAGGGAAATCTTCTGTTGGGAAGATGCACCCCTGGCGTAGGATGGATGAGGTGAAGAAAAAGGCTTCGGTTATCAGGGAAGAACAAGCAGTAGCAAAACCAGAAGTTCATAATATAAGCTTTATCTAAGATCAGTCCATCTGCATTTCCTGACTGGGATCCATCTAGGGACAATGCAAATAAGAAAAGAGAAGACAGTTGTAGCTAAGCTAAAAACCCGTGGCTAACAACTCAGTGAGTTTAGCACCAGCTGGCACAGGTAACAGTGGAAGGAGCTGAAGTTTCCAAAAGTGTATATTGGAATTGGACTCCATGCAACGTTCTGTTATGTGTTTGTGGAGCGAAGTCCTGTGTCCCCATTTATGCCTGGACAGACATCTCTAAGAAATTTTGGGAGGAGGAATGCACTCTTTCATTCACTGAGTGGCAGATATCAGTTACCTGTTTATGTGCTGGAGTTACAGGGTGGCAAGTAGAAGGCTGTTCTCCATTCACATCTTTCATGACTCCTAATCCAACTGATTTGAGGGGAAGAGGTATGTAGGGCTGTTCAGACAAGCTCCCATTCCATATTCTTGATCTTTGACATACATATTTTTGCAGGATTGTGAAGGGCTACTCTTTTACTAGCAGTAAAGGGGCCTGCTATTTGTAATAACATGTCTGGCAGCTTCCTAGATGCAGCATTGCATGTGTTCTTGCTCTGGATTCTCCTAGGAGAATACATGAGTTTGGAGCTTGTAGAAAGCAAAATTTCAGGACAGGACAGGGCTTTTCTTATGGATGTGCTTTGCAAGGAACCTCAGGACAAGGTAGTCTCATTTCTCAGTTTTGTTTAGGTCAGGACTGAGGGTCTTTGCAGAGCTTTGTGGGAAGCCCAGGCCTAAGGGAATGAAAAGCAGCAGTGAGGAACAACGAGTAGGGTGCGAAGAAGTCAGGTCTGGAAGAGCAGTTGTGGCTGGAAGGCTCTGTAACAGATTCAAAGAATACTGGGCCAACATGGAAATGAGCATTCCCTGATGAGGAGACCCAGTGGTGTGAGCAGAAGTCTCACATTCCTTTTTGGTCGCTGACATTCACAGGCAGAAGATGAGGAGAATTCATTCACCTTGACCAGCGAAACCAACATGGCCACCATATCAAACCTGAGCCCAGGCAAGATCTATGCATTCCAAGTACGAGCTAGAACAGCTGTGGGCTATGGGCCATACAGTGGAAAGATGTATTTCCAGACTTTAATTGGAGGTAAGTGCTACCATATTGTACTCAGATCTGCATGTGACCATCTTCCACTTGTGCGTGTCCTGGGGTGTAGTAGCTTACCCTCTGGAGGACAGCTACCAGACACTCCCAGTCAACTTATATTTCTGTGTATCATAATTTGCCTATGCAGACTGGGTCACTTATAGAAGCTCCAGGCTGTCAGAGCATGTTGTTTACACTACTGCCATATCACCCAGTCCTGCTCCTTGTTGCCTCTGCGCCTCCGACCAGCCGGAGCAGAGCGTGTTAGTAGCAGGGTGCTACAGTACGTAGCACTACACACTGCTGTAGTTTGGTCTCCAGCTGTCCCAGGACAGCTTACAGCTGAACGCTCTGTGAAAGGCTTAAAGATGGGTGGTGGACAGGACACATACCCAGAAGCTTGCCTTCCAGCAGTATCACCATCCATCCACGCAAAGAGCTGTGTGTTACCTTGTGATACTCTTTGGTCTGGATCAAAGGCGCTCGTGTCTGTCATCTACAAGCTAAATTAATGGGGGACAATGGGGTCATAGCCCAGGTGTAGAGTTCACCTGTACTTCAGTGTCCGGTCAGGGGACCAGGGGAAGGAAAAGTGAGTTCAGAGGGAGCGCTGGAGAAGCACAGTGACTGAAGGGCTAAAGGCATACCCAAGGCAAGCATTTGTTGAACTGTCAGGACCAGCCTGGGAAGCAAAGGGCTTGTAGGGATGGAATTCTGGGTGAGACCTAGTCGAGTAGAAGGGAAACTCTAACAGATCCTGTCCTCTGCATTTGTGTGTGTGTATGCATGTGTCTTCCTTGCTAGGGGAGCGCTCGGAGATGGTGCAGGACCGACTGCCGCTTATCGTGGGCTCAGCGCTCGGTGGTCTAGCCTTCTTGGTAATTGCTGCCATTGCCATCCTTGCCATCATCTTCAAGAGGTGAATTGCTTGACCTGCTCATGTGCACTGCAGACAGTGGAACTTTCTTACCCCCGCTGCATAACCCCATCCCAAGGGAAACAGCCTGATCTACATTTATCCAGATGTCCTTGAGATGCCATTTTCTAATTCAGGAAGGATCCTGCCCCATTACTCCTATCTGAGGAGCCTGTCCTTTGGTAAACCACTCATGTACTTAGCTGATATTTGGCTAGTTAGCAATAGGAACACAAGGAAGCATTTTAAAGCTGGTGCTCAAAAGATATTTAAATGCATCACTGTAAAGAAGGGACTGTAAATTGCATTTTAGGCAAGCAAGTGGAGAATGAAGCAATGTAGTGAAGAAGGACTGGTGGAATAGTATTTAGATCCACTTATTTAGAAGATGCTAAATACCCTTTAACCAAGGACCAAGAGACAGTAGCTCATTTGCTGAAGAATAAAATCTGTACAACCCCAATGGTTCCACGCAACACTGACTCATAAAATACAGGTTAAAGAAAGCAAATACCACTTCCCATTTTGGAAAGAAAAAAAGGTAGATAAGTCAACGTAGAGATAATCTGTTATGGCAAAAAAAAGAAGGACAAATTTGAAAGAGAAAGAGAGAAGAGTAAGGGTCGCTACTTTTATAGAAGTACGAAAACAAACAGTGGGTGTTTTGTGATTTGAAGAAGAGAAACAGTCATTACCCACTCCTTGAATTTACTGAGGTTTGAACATAATCCCCTAGATTGTCAGCAATGGATTTCTGTATCTTTGCTCTACTGTGCCTCTGCACTAGAGGGACTTTTTAGTTTTTTCTGATGACCTAAAAAATGTATAAACTACTTAACTTTAGAAAGTGACGTCTAGGTTTAGTTATTTCTTTTTTGTTCTCTTCCCGTTTCTACATTTGTTTTCTCCTTCTGTGTATATTCTCTTTTAATATTTTTCTTTCTGGAAAGAAAAGAATTATCGAATATTGTTATATTTGTATTGTTGCCTCCTTTTGTAGCTTTGAACTGTTAAAAATATAATTTCTTGTTACAGCTGGAAATGTGATATTATGTGCACAACTCAATAAAGCGTATATTTTTCTAAAAAAATAAACCAAACCCAGAATAAATTAATATTACCAAAACTGTGTTGGGGAAAGACATTAATGGGTTTCTGTAAATATATCTAGATAAAAGAAAATGTCATAAAAAATAGATTCATTTATACTTGAAGGATCTTACGCAGTAGACAGTTGTTCAGAAAAAGTGGAGATACCAAATTTCTATTTTAAATTTGTCCTTGCTAAGCAAAATAAATTTGAAGATGTAGGAAATGAGGAACACCACGTGAAATGAGTAGTTCTTGAAGAGGCTGAATATATGAAGAGTCAAATACTATAATTTTGACTTGGTTTTGTCAATTGTTGGTACACATTTTCCAGGCCATATACAACATCAAATACCTGTTTTAGCTAATTGAGTTCTTTTTAATGATGGAAAACCATTAGTACGTCAGGTAACCTATTAAAAAAAATGAATGTAGACCTGGCTTTCAGCTGCAACAGCAGAGTTAGAACTCTTAGGTATAGGCCCCCGGTAGAGCAAATTTCTTTCTGCAACAGAACAGATTTTGAAGGTGGAACTATCTCTGTTTTTGCAGTCCTAGGAGGATTTAAAGAGATAAGCCTGACAAGTTAGAATAATACACAGAGTTACCTTTTAGAATGACAGAATTAGTTATCTTAGTAAAGAAAAATAACATAATGTTTCATGACACTGTCTTCAAATGCTAATTGAATCAGCAGCTAGAAGCTCTTGTGCTGAAACAGCAAAGCGTACAAGTTGACACAAATCCATGCATACAGCAGGGATATTACAGGATACCACAGAGTTTGATTTCCAATCTGGTCTAATTTAGAAAAGATTGTAAGCTAGCACAAGCTGTACATTTTTTGAAAAAAAACATGAACACTGTTGGAAACAAAGGAAGTGACTTGAAAATGGAAAATACGTTTAAAGCAAACCAAGACTGGGATGAAACTTATAAAACATCTAGGTCACGTGGGAAAAAGTTGCTTGAATCACACTCATTTAAGAGGAGAAGCAATCTGAGAAACACCTATGCTGAGAAGGACCTATGCTTACTGGAAATTAGATGCATATATGCAATATTACATTAATAAAGACCATACCTGTTTTGATCTGCACGTGCGAAAATCACATCATGGAACAGATTTCTGTCCATCTGGCTCTGTGTGGTTGGTTTTGGGTAAAAAAAGAAAATTTATAAAAAGAATAGCCAAAGTAAATGCTGTTAAGGGACCAGGAGGAAAAGTAAAGAAGAATTAATCTTGGGGGAAAATTTATACGAATTAAGCATTAGAGTAAATGGCTCTTAGAATGTTTCTGAAGAACTTAAAAGACATCACAGGAGGTGCCTTAGATTAGTATTGAAAAGAGTAATTTGTTGTAATTCAGTGAAATTAAAAGGCAAATTTAGCCTGAATATCAAGAAAACTTCCAAGACAGTAGTGTTAGACTGTAATATTTTTTTTTCAGGATAGTGCTGGAGGCCCTATCATTTGTCGTATCTAAAGTGGGGATGCAAACAGTTGTGTACAAACTACCAGACAGAAAACAAGCATGCACTGGTTACCAAGAGATGGGCGGGATCTTAACACCCGTCTTCTGTCCTAAATTCAAGGATTCCCTGAGTCTTGCATTGAGAAGCCTACCCCTACGTCCTGTAAGACGCTCTTGTGTGTGTTTTGACTTTCCTTTCCTTTATGTCCTGCAGTAAAAGGCGAGAGACTCCATACACAGACCGCCTGCAGCAGTATATCAGTGCACGAGGTAAGTGTTCTTGAGCAACAGATGGCAACGGGTTGTCTCTTTTTAGGACTCGTTAACACCCATTTCTCTCAGGGTTTGATTCTGGTGATATTTTGGGCTGTCTCCTCCACTGCAGGACTTGGAGTGAAGTATTACATTGATCCTTCAACCTATGAAGATCCCAATGAAGCTATTCGAGAATTTGCCAAGGAGATCGATGTGTCCTTCATCAAGATTGAGGAGGTCATTGGATCAGGTAGTGTGAGAATGCAAATTCTGAAGTGCCTTGTTCACCGTGAGACCTGGCACACTACTGTCCTGAAGTGGACCCAACCATGGTACATCAAGTGTCTCAGGATAGCTAACCTTCATTTTTACCAAAATTCATCTTAACCTACTTACTCTTAGATGCTGGCTCCAAACCAAGTTTAAAACACCCCTTGAAGACTCAGAGCTGCTCACTTGAACCCTGAAGATGTAGTCTCCAACCTGACTGAATTCAGAGCCTTCATCATGAACTCAATCCAAACAGTCCTAGTAACTTATTTCCATGAAGCACCTGGAGTCTTCCTCAGTAGAATGTTTTAGTGCACCTGACTAAAATTCTTTGCTGTGTTTCCTCACTTGAGGTGTGTTTCTTCCCTCCCTGACAGGAGAGTTTGGAGAGGTGTGCTTTGGGCGCCTAAAACACCCAGGGAAGCGTGAATACACAGTAGCCATTAAGACCCTGAAGTCAGGTTACACAGATGAACAGCGACGGGAGTTCCTGAGCGAGGCCAGCATCATGGGGCAATTTGAGCATCCCAATGTCATCCATCTGGAGGGTGTGGTCACGAAGAGCCGACCAGTCATGATTGTCACAGAGTTCATGGAGAATGGATCACTGGATTCCTTCCTCAGGGTACCACAACCAGAGTCTCCCACAACTGTTACCTCTTCATCTTGCTGTGTTCCAGTCTCAGATCTGATAATTTTGCCTGTCCTTCCTCTTCACTCCTGTCTCTATACGTCCTCAATTGCCCTCTTCAGGTGCAATAGAAATAGTAGCAGATTACCAGAGTAAGTGGTTTTGGGCCAACATGGTGAAAATATTCCAAAAGCTCACGCATCATATAAAATTTCTTCGTTATTATAGATTTCTCCAGCTCAAATAATTAATGCTAAACAATATGAATTCCTTATTTTCGTACACAGCCTTCCAGTTCCTTATGTGCATGCTCCAACATTTGCCTTTCTAATAATGTTTCAGACTTTATTCCACTCAATGTTTTCAAGTTTCAACATTGTAATGAAGTAATGAAACTTGTAGTTATTTTTGGACTCAGTTTCCAGGATTTTTTCTAGTAATGAAACATAAATATAGACATTTTTGTAGTATAGGTGCTTAACTTCTTTGTTTTAACTGATTCCTATGCCAGTTCACCTACAGATGCTTTGGCTGGTACATTTTGAAGAGCACATGAACCCACTGCGTAGGATTGCATAGAACTCATTGTAAAGACTTTGAAGTAGTAAGAGCAGGTTTGTCTGCTCCCCTTCATTTAGCCGTCTTCGTAGTTAATGAGACTAGGCAAAGGGTGCTAAAGGAGGATATGGCCACAAGATGAGATTTGTCTTCAGAAATAGATCAGCAGTGTCTGACTTTGAGATTCGTTGCCCTAAGCCCACCCTCCTTTCTATTTGCTGTCCCTGAACCTTCAGATTTTGCCTGAAGCTAGGATGTATGTTCTCTGACTTCCTAAGTTCACCTTGTTACCTTGCTATTTGTTAGTCTGCCCTGTTGGCTTCATGTTGTGTGGTCACAAAAGCCTATGTTTGCCTCCTCACTTGCAGCAGAAGGAGGGACAGTTCAGTGTGTTACAGCTGGTGGGAATGCTACGGGGAATTGCAGCTGGCATGCGCTACCTTTCAGACATGAACTATGTGCATCGTGACCTGGCAGCCCGTAACATCTTAGTCAACAGTAACCTTGTGTGCAAGGTGTCAGACTTTGGTTTGTCCCGCTTTCTGGAGGATGATGCTTCAAATCCCACCTATACTGGAGCTCTGGTGAGTTACCACTGTGGAGTGAGTTACTGCAGTGCGGCCAGCTATGATTTTTCCTGTGTTACTCCTTGATTTAGAGTACACTTTTTACTCCATCTTGAGACCAGAGAGACCAGTGGGGTGGAGCCTTCTGTCTTGTGGACTATTACCAAACTGGTAAAAACCAAAAATATCTGAATAGCTGATCCACTCTGTGTGAAATACAGTCTCGATGCCATTCTTTGTGGAATGATGGTGAATAGCACAAACCTCATAACCTGGTGTAGGTGTTATCTTTCCCCTTTCATTAGCTTCATACAGGAAGCATAAAGGACTGAAGGAGGGATCAAAGTCCTGTACTACCACTCTTTGATGAGCTGTTTTTTTCCTAACAGAAAAGTTAACTGGCATAAGTATATTTATGGGCTTACAACCAGCCATCAAAGGAACTTCTTGCCTATGAAGTTCTGACATGTCTTACACATACCACAGAAATGATGGGAGTAGAACAGGCGGGTTGTGATTACCATTTGGTGATGAAGAAGAATTCAGTCACTGAAAAGTGAAACCAGTTTTAGATGTGTATGTTTGGAAGAACCGACACTTTAATGGTATTTCATCTGGCAGGTCATACCTGCAGTCAGAGAGGTCAAGATGGAAAGAGGAAGGAGTTAATGCTACCCACTCAGTGTATCTGTCCTTAGTGTGGCACGTTGGGATTGTTTAATTAGCTTTAGATTTCCAAATGGTTGTGGCTTTCAGGAGTATTTTACTATCTGCCACCCCTCAAACGCTGCAAAGAAGAGCTAGAAAAGTTAAAATCTATTACATGCTGGGATTTGTAGCAGCAAGGAGGCATGATTCTGTTTCTTCCTCTGTATTTGCCAATAGAACAAGGTGGAAACCTTGAACATAGTTTGAATTTAAACCAACAATGCCTACGAGACAGCATCAGCTGGACTGTCAGCCCATGCTCAGAGTTGTGTCGCGCTACCAGCATCTGATCGGTTCAGTGGTGTCCATTTCACAAGCAGTCCTTGTCTCACCAGCATTCCGCTTGCTCTCGCTTTCCAGGGCTGCAAAATCCCCATCCGTTGGACTGCCCCTGAAGCTGTCCAGTACCGCAAGTTCACCTCCTCCAGTGATGTCTGGAGCTACGGCATTGTCATGTGGGAGGTGATGTCATATGGTGAGAGGCCTTACTGGGACATGTCCAATCAGGATGTAAGTTTTAGAAGTGATGAGAATCTACATCTGCCTCTCTGTCCCATATCGATTCGAGTAGAAGAAAGTCATACGCCACCAAATGATTGAAGTTTGTCTTTTTATTTTCCCAGCTGTGATCAAGCTTTGTTCTTCTTTTCCTGCAGGTAATTAATGCCATTGACCAGGACTATCGCCTGCCACCACCCCCAGACTGCCCGACTGTTTTGCACCTGCTGATGCTTGACTGCTGGCAGAAGGAGCGGGTCCAGAGACCCAAATTTGAGCAAATCGTCAGTGCCCTAGATAAAATCATCCGCAAGCCGTCTGCCCTCAAAGCCACTGGCACTGGGAGCAGCAGGTGAGATGAGTATTGAGTGCAAAATAATAGGGCTTTTCTCTCAGTAGGTATCATGAGGAAAAGAAAGGAGTAGATCAGGCTATATAGTATTTTTTGCAACCCTCTCATCTGAGGCTGGGAACAAATAGGAAGGAAAAAAGTGAGGGAGAGGGTTGAAAGAACTGTATATCCTGATTCATTTAACGGGTGATGAGGAGTTGTGAGTGCTGAATGTGAGGGAACATAAATCTCTTGATGAAGTGCACTGAGGATGAACGAGTGAGGGATCTTAGGGAATGAAAGGAGGGACACATCTGGGTGCAGCTGCACAAGATATTCTGTGATCACACACAATGTGGTTACAAGCGGTGATGAAGGAAGAGAAGACTGATGGAGGGAAGGAAATCTGTAGCTAAGACTTAAGTAGAACTGCAGATTGCATTCTGTATTTTCCCAGCTGCATTTTGCAGCCTGATGGAACCAGAGGCAGAAGGTCAGCAAAGGAGAAGTCTCGGGGGGGTAAATGGTGCCAAGATTAAATGTCTGTTGGGCTGATGACGGAATTAT
>Ga0181612_130061_pt1 | contig 11923 bp, 10 predicted proteins | sample HoacroProtozoa21_FD_119630 | JGI IMG/M metagenome (GOLD analysis project Ga0181612, IMG submission 119630) | Hoatzin crop microbial communities from Cojedes, Venezuel. Combined Assembly of Gp0051906, Gp0051904, Gp0051908 | reverse complement strand
GTCAATTCCAATACCAGCTGCTAGCAATAAGAAAGGAAAAAAAACCCAAAACAAACCTCTTTTTCAAGCAGTTGTGAAGTATTTTTACATTTTATCATTGAGATCCCTGTCTTCTTTTCCCCTCCTGTTCTCCCCTCCAGAACTCAAAAGGGCTGATAAATATAAGTATTTTCAGTTATCCTAGGGAACAGCAGCAATTAAATAAAAAGCCTTGAAAAAGCAAATACGCTGCATGTCAGTCCATATAGTAAAACGCACTTCTTGTGTATGCGTTTGTAGAAGGAGCTACATATAAGAAGCACTCTTTAAAATAATGCACTTTGCACTCTCCTGGAGAGCTTTCCTTCATTTTTAAAGACTTCTTTTTGTTTGGTGTTCTACAGGCTATGAGTATCACAGTTTTTTCAATGCAAATAAACCCAGAGTAGAACTATACATAACAGCCTCATCATAAATATTAAATCTGTATGGCATTGTAATTCCTGCCAGTGGTATGGATTGCATGCAGGGTTTTCCAGCAAGCTATTATCGTTATTTGGTTCGTTTGTGATACGCGGTTCTTTTTGTTTCCTTTGGAACAGTTTCCAGTATAAATTCCCTGTAAGAGTCTTGTGATAAATTAAGGATAGTTTTAGGTACAGCATTGTAACACACCTTGATGTGACATTATTTGCGTATCAGCCTTTTAAAACAGCTAATATTTTGTCCATGTTTTATGCCTATAATGTATTTTAATTGCTGAGCATATGTAAACATTATCCTATTGGGATGGTTTGATGTTCCAGAATAGTGTTTTTAATCTTAAGTGATCTGCTTGCTCTTACCTACTTGAAGAAGTGACACTTTAAATTACATCATAATATCCTATTTTTAGACAGAATTCTGCTGCTGTTACGGTCTTTTAAATATTGCTGTAGCTATTTTTCCTGAGCTATATTTAAAATAATGCATATTGTATTGTAACTTACGGGAATTTTTAATTGAATATAAAAGCTGTAAATTTTGAATGTAAAAAAATTAATGCTTTATATTATAAGATGGAGATATTCAATGATGTACTGAACTTTGTCCAATATCTGTTTCTTGCTGGTATTAGTAAAATGAAACCATGGTGAATAGTATGGCAAAAAGAATTTTCATTATGTTGCTGCAGAATGTACATCCTCTCACTTCTGTTCTTACGCAGAGGTTGGGCGAACAGCATGGAGCAGCACCTGTAGCACGTAAGCCAGAAGTTTCTAGGTCTTCTAGCTATTTGGTACAGAGCTGCCAGTTGTCAAATGATGCGTTTGCACAGCACGTTTCACGGGTTTGTCCCAGCCTTGTGCTCCTTCGTGGGCCATTCAGTTTCTGTGATGAAAGAGTCATTTTCCGAAACGCTGTTTCTGCCGCCTGGTGAGATGGAGTGGATGTAACTGCTTTTTCCAACAGGTAGCTGGTGTTCCTCAGGAGGTGCACGGGGGAAGAAGTGCGTGGGTAAGGCAGCAAGCTCAGGCAGTTTGTTACAGTCGCATCACTTCTGCGTGGCGGAGTTTTCTGATTCTCTGGTAACACTTTTTTTCTCCAGGTGTGTCAGGCTGTACCTGCCACAGCTCTGTAACTACACCTAGGTCAAGTGGAAGTGGGCTCTTGGTGGCCTGGGCTAGCAAAGGCTGCTACCCTGCCTGATGGGCAGTGAAGAGGGCACAGATATTGCTTGAGCATTGCTGTAGTGTGCTTCCCCTTCCATTCCAGCTTCCGCTAGCTGCATGTTTCTCCCAAACGCTCCGGCTGTAATCAGCTAGAGCCCTGTAGGCTAGGGGAGCAAGTCGGGACTGTTATCAGTCTGGAGCTGGTTTGGTAGCACTGAGAATCTTCCACGAGGGAACAAGAAGCACTGTAAACTTATGTGGCCTGAAACAGAAATAAATCAGTCCATTCCAGAAAGGATGACTGATGGCTGTCTTCTGGTTGGTGATGTGAAGGGATTTGTGCTTCCCTAAATCCAAGGTAAGTTGCTGTAATCCTTTTCTCCAACTCTTGCAGGAGGACACTGTGTCATAAAAAAAAATTCTGAAAGTAACTGGCAGTGAAGTTTGAAATTAGGTGCTGTGCTGAGGTCTGTACGATCACAGCCCCAGACTGGTTAGGGGAAAAAAAAATGATCCTCAAAGTTCCTACAAACCACATAAATAAACCATTATCTGGTTTATAAATAAATAAACCATTATCTGGTTTATAAATAAATAAACAGGTGGTCCCCAGCAATTCTGTGCTGCCTGTGCAGACTTGGAGGCTTGTCCTTGTTCCACAGCATGTCTCTGAGGTCCAGTTTCAGAACATGTAACTTCTCCAGTGGCCTTGGCAATGAAATCTTCCAAGCCTTGTTGGACACTGGCTGGAAAGGAGAGGTCACGGGGTGACAGGAGCAGGAGAGCTTGCTTGAAGTGTCCCAGGATGGGGAGTTCGTTTCTAGTCAGTTCAGTCCAGTTGGATTCAGTGATCGTTTTGCAGATGTTGGCAGTAACGGTTTTCTGGGCAGGGAGCCTGTGTTTCTGAAGTGTTGCTATCCAGCAAGAGCTGCGGCACAAGGATCCAAAACCGGCACTGCAGATTTGCAAAACATAACCTAGTAGCAGGACCAGCATTTACATCATGGCTTTTACAGAGTTCATTTTGCAGAAGCGTTGTTAAACACCAGGTGGAAACTGAGACCGTGTCCATGAGAGCCATGTAGCAGAGTACTCACCTGCATCCTTGATCCTGCCTTGCTGCCAACAGACAACTCTGGAAAAAATGGAAATTGGAGCAAAGATTTCCAGCCAGCGCCAGATCCAGGCCAGGATGAGGTGACTGTCCAGTGAGTGGCTGTACTCCTTGCAGAGCACAGGAGACCTCTCTTCTCCATTAAGATAAGGAGGAACCAAAGTCTGGGAGCAGTGGAGAGGACAGGTGCCTGCCAGATATCTGCTCAGGAAAAAATTCTTGTCAGCTAAACTCCAGCACTACCCTGCAGGGGATGAGCAGGTGGATAAGCATGTGAAGGAAAACAAGGTTTATAGATAGGTCAGTCCTAATTTTGAGGACCATTTCTTGAGAAAGCAGCTACCTACGGCATAGGAAGAGGCACGAGGAGGGTAAAAAAGTGGGCATTTCAGGGCAGGAGCTACCCCTTCCTGTGTGTGTCACAGGACTCGGTACTGGCACTCCACTGTATTAAAACACAGCTTTATAATTTGACCTACGCAAAGTCCATGTCCAGGTTGAAAAAAATGTGCTGTAGGATATAAACATTTAGGAGTGAAAACACCCAAATGCTCCCTTCAACCGTATACTTTGTTCATTTATCCCAGCCAGTTTCCCGTAGGGAAAAGCCAGCCTTGGTGGTTTGTAACAGAAAGGAACAGCAGCTTTCTCTGCAAGAAACATGGAGGTATGGTGATATTTGCAATGCAAACAAGTCTTAAACACGCTGCTGTTAGCCAGACAGGTGGCTGTCTGGGCTGAACACCACACCTGCTCCTTTGCGTGGTGGCAGACGATCGTACTTCTGTAACTGATGCCTGGGGACCTCCCTTGGTTATCACAGACGTGAGCTGACATTGATACAACCATGACACGACCCAACACAGAGAAAGCCGGCTACAGTCATTTTATTTGTCTTCATGCCTTGTGGTTCACTACACTTGTTTACAATACAAATACACTATTCAATACAAAATACTCAATGACCATATATTAGTATTTTTCTTCATAGTATCCCTGAAGTGCACAGGCCCTTCCTTTATAAACAATGTTGCATAAACTGCTGTACATGAGATGGACACTCCTATAATGAAGCTTTGTTACTAAAAGAAGCCAGATGCAGACAATTCAGACATTTTCCAGTGATGGGTTTAACTCTGAGACAGACAAACGGTGATGACTGCTGTGAACGGCTGTTTTATGCTATTCTGTGTCAAGGTTCTTGTCACCCAGGGGACGGGATCAGTAACAGGAGCAGACATGCAAAGTTAAATCCCCCAGAGCCTGTTTCAGACCTCTTGCATCATGCCATGCGCACACAACTGCGCCCGGTGGTGCCGCAGCTGCCCCCAGGCCGCGCCCGCATCCCTCTGTGAACACAGGGGGAGGGAAGCCGGTGGACCTGTGACACTGTGCCACCGGGAAAGGCCGACTCAGCCAAACGAACACTGCCCTCACGCTTTCAGCCCAAGGTGCCGGTACCTCCCGTGCTACAGCAAAGCCCCTCTCCCGCCACCACTCCTCCCGCTGCTCCGCGAGGAAGCGGAACCACCCAGAGTCTCGCCTCGCTTCACTTCCAGGCACACGATGGAAAAACAAGGTCCAGTAGCGAAAAGGAAGATGAAGGGACAGCTGGAAAGGCAGATCAGTGGCATCCCAACCTCCTTTAGCTTCAGCAGCTTACAGAATCAGAAACCTACCTAACATCTGTAGGAAACAGGTAACATCTGCGTGGAAATAAGCCATTTTCAGAGTATGACAGTGGTAGCACAGGATTTTCCCAGTCGTGCTTTACATCCAGTAGGTCATGCTGCTTCCCGCTTTTCCACTGTGGAGTGAGGGAGACACCCATCAGACCAGAATGTAAATACTGCCAATGAAAAAGATTAACAAGTTCCTTAAAAAAAATGACATTGCCTCAATAAACTATATTTTAAAAATATGTCATAGGCAAAAATGGGTAAGATGGTTAGAATAACTTGATTTTTTTTTTCTTCCTACAACACTGTAAGCCTAGCATGTGAAGGGGTTTAATAGGGGAATTTAGGATTTACATGTGACAGGGTGCTTTGGTCTGGTGAGCTCATGGTGACTTCAGCCCCTTCTGTTCACTGCAGCTCTGAGAACTGAACAGGTGAATCTTTCTAGACACAGAAATTAAGAAGTCCTAGTTCGTGACTGGAAAAATGCTCTTGCTAATGGTGTACGGCTAGAGGAAATGTGCTAGAATGAAACTGCTAGGAATTGGAACAGAAGAAACATGAACACTTCCAGATGTTATAAGAGAAATGCTAAAATAAATTCCATGAAGTACCTTCTTGTACGGAATGTAAGCCACAGCTTCCTCACAACGGCGTTGAGTGAATTACTCAGCTCTTCACACGCACACACAGAATCTGTACCCTTTGAGCTGGATTCTGTTAGCTTTACTGCAGCACACAGAGCTGGGTTTCTGCTGGTTGCCTCTGCTCTGCCTGGACTGTCCCTGGGAAAGCCCTTCAGAAGCTGCTTTCCTACCTTGCTGAACAAACTCCTGCCAGTAATTCTTCCACCCAGGGCAAACCTGTGTGCCAACCGCAGCTCTCCCCTGCTTACTGGTTAAATGTTGCATCGTTTCTGTCAGGCCTTCAGCTGATTTGAGATTGTGTAGCAACTGGTAGTCCTGGAGTGTGAATTGTTACTTTAGTGATGCAGGAAACTGGTATCATTAAGGCAAGATTTCTTCACATCATCCCAGTGATACAATAAAATCTTGCATTGTCACTGTAATCCCGGCAACGCTTTGGTACCAGGACAGGCGCTTAACGTTAAGCAATGCAATTGCAGGATCACCAGGAAACTCTGATGCAGCCTGCACACAAGTAGCGGAGCACTCAGTGGTCCAGGCAATTAACTCATGGAAATCATTTGTCATTGGTGGTATTATTTGTGTTCTCAGAAAGAGGACAGGCAAATGCTCCAACCCTTGTTTCTGAGTGGCAAGATTTGATTAACATCAATATTTACAAAACAATTTTTGCAAACTGGGGTGCTGTGCTTGGACAGCACACAAGGGTCCCAAATTAAGTGCCTGTCACTGTGGAAGGGCTCAGAGATACTACTCTCTTATCACATTAAAAATAAGCTCAAACTAGATTTCTGAATTCCAAGAGTTAAGAGGGGGAATTTAAAACAAAACCTCAACACAAAAAACCCGACAACAAAGCATTTTACACTGGAGACACCGGAAGGAAGCTTACTTAAAACCATCCGCTAGCGCTGGACAGTATTTATCACAATGCACTGCACCCAGCGGACTGGAGACTTTCAGCAGTAATTCAGCATTTCCCCTGACCAGACTTCTCTCCTCACATATTCCATAGGTAAGAAGCAGTAACGGTATTTAGCTCCTTCATTGCTCACAACGCCCATTCTTCAAGACTATTTCAGCTGAACTTCTGCGATAAAAGAACGGCACAGCACAAGCTGCAGAGCCGTAATCACGCTATCGCCATGGCTGGGTAAAGCCTGCCTCTTCCTCCTTCACCCCAGAAACCTACAATCATCTCTTGCTGCTCATGTTTTTAAAGCTGCTTTAGAAGCACTACCTTTAACATTATGACCTGGCAGCTTATCTGCGTTTGTGCAGCATCGCCAGATCCAAGAATTAATAATTCCAGCTAGTCAAAGATCATTAACTTTGTGACTTTTTGTTCTTGTGTATTCTTGAAGAACACTCATCAGCATACAGGTCAGATTCTGTCCTCAGGAACACAAAAGAGGCAGGGCAGCGAAAGCCCAGTGTGCTCCTATGCAGAGAAGAGCTAAAGAAAACAATGAGGAGCTTCAGCCCTTCTGAAAGTGAGAAAGCTGGAATATTTAAATGAAAATTGCTATTCTCTGTGAATAATATACTAGCGTAAGAAATTGTGCTGATAGTGCTTACCTCCTGAATTAATCAGCTTTCCTGAGATTCTGGATAACTACCCCATTGAGTTTACTGAGCTGGAAAGAGAGCGACCAGTGTGACACTAACACAGGCCTAAGCTAGACAGAATCCCTCCCTGGTGGCTATTTCGTCAGAGGAGCTGCAAGCCTAATGACCTTGGAGATCACAAACACTCTCTTAGTTGAAGCTGAAGCAGCCTGTGCGCAGCAGAAGACCCCAGGTGTCACTCTCGTTCTCCCCATCAAGCCCACGCAGCAGCGGCGCGATGGATCCCTAGCAGACAGGCACAGAGTTGGGAGCAGCCCCTGACTCGAGCTTCCCGACACAGGAGCACAGCCCTGTTAAGCGACCACTACATGCAATTCCAGCATTTGTCTAAAAAAGGAGTTCTGTGTATCGGAAAGGTCAGAAAGACAGGTCAGGAGAGCACACTGCCTGCCCCCCTCTTAGGTTTTTTTCATACGGGTGCTGGCCCAAACCAAGCCCTCCGGTTTCAATCTGCACACCTTGAAGGTTATGAGTGCGTGTATGTGGACTCCGGTTTGTTCCCTTGTGAGGACAGGAGCCTTACCTCAGTGTTTGGATCCAGGGCCAGATTCAGAGTCACGTCACTGAAACGAAGAGTCTTGGACTGACGAACACCTCCACGTTCCTTTGCTGATGCTCCAGTACACCCATTTCTACGGAAACAGGCACCCCTTTTTTGGATAGCGTTCATGCTAAAACAGCTCCTTGCAACCCTAAGTTGAAGTTACTAATGCACATCTTTACACGTGAGTTATTTCCTACATCTATGTTTGGACAATACACTTAACTGGAATATTTTTCATGCACAAGGTGTACAAAATGAGTCAATGCAGTGTTTGTCTTTACAGCACTATCATACATGTATTTTGTTAAAGGAACAAGGGCTGTAAACCCTTCACACACAGACAGCGCCTGGCATCCGGACTGTGGCACGACGCAATCTTCCGCCTTTATGTCGGTGTTTGTACACGGTATGTCAAACCTCTCAGGTATGCAGGTGGCTGTCCACTTTCGGGGCATGGTGAAAGCTTCTCTCATGACCATGGTCCTTTAAAACTTCACCTTGGTTCCACTTGACACGCACGAGTTCCTGATAAAGGACATTCCTACTTTCGTAGGCCAGAAGGAATTTTAAAGGGCTTTACTCAGTTTTAGTGCTTCAGCACCGGAAAAAGAAACCAAAACAAAACCCCAGCCAAACAACGCCCCCTGCCCCCAACCCAGAATGCCTCCCAGCATCTACATCCGTCCTCTGTGCTTCCTCTCCTCTCTCCTTCAGGCGACGCAGTATGGCCAGTGTCCTTCTACTGCCCTGCCAACACCCCCATAACCGCTGTGCATTAAAGGACTTTTAAGACTGGACTGTAGCTGGAACACAACCTGGGAATGTGCCACCGTGTCACCATTCAGCGCTGTTGTATCTTTTTCCGGTTTGGATAGAGGACGCTCTCCCCAACCCCACTACAACCTCTGCCAGCTGCAGGAGATCTCCAGGTGTTCCACAGCAACCACAGGTTGGGCACGGAAAACCCCAGACATGAAACACTCACGGCGGTGAGCCACGGCTTCACACTTAAGCAGAGAACGCACAACTGAGAAAAGCTCACGGGAAGGGCATGACAACAACCATGCGTATGAGTCGATGCAACAGCAGCTGGGCCTTGCAGTTAACATCAGTTCCCTGGACCCTCCCTCCCACTTGTTTCTTTTGCTGTGTTGGGGCTCCGGTGATGTGAAGCCTCTCGGGTGACTTGAAATGACAGCTTTGAGGGTGGCACTTCTGGAGCAAGTTGGCACAAAATGGAAGGTAATGCTGTCAGACCCCTTGCTCGCAGTGTGGTGGGTAACAGGATGTCTCTTCAGGGCTCAGGGGCCACGGGGGGAAAAGTCAAGAGGGTAGAGGGCTCTCATGGCCCCGGCTGGGTTATGTGGCTCTTGTTTCTGAGGACGGGGTCCTCGTAACTGCTAGCGCAAGGTGGCGTGGAGGCTTCCAAGGGTAAGCCCTGCTGTTGGTATCCATAGTTGACGTTCCCACAGGGGAAGTGGCGGAGCCTAAAGAGAGGCACTTCTTTAACGCTTGCTGTTAGGGATGATGGCTCTAATAGCAGGGAGGAGCCTGGCAGCCTGCCAGTCACAATGTTGGGCCCCACAGTACAGTTTCCTTCCTGTCCCACATTCTCCCTCTCGGGCACCTCCTTCTCCAGCAGCGAACTGTTTTTCCTGGCCTGCTTCTCCGCAAACCAGGAACCGTAGGTTGGATTCCAGAGGTTGGTGGGCTTGTTTCTGGAGCCCCGGCTTTTGTGCAGCTCAGAAGGGGGATTGGACTGGGAATAGGCCAAGTTGATATGTCCCCCCGCTGAGGCTGGCTGCGCCTTCCCCGGGACTGGCGGCTCCAAGGCTCCCACTTTCCCTAGGGGTTTTCCAGCAGTGACGGCTGACGGCAGGGGTGGTGGAGATGGCAGAGTTTGCCTCTCATCCTTTCTGTCTTGGTGTGTGGAGACCAAGAGAGGAGGAATTCCTTCTGGATCGTCGGGGCGCATTGCCACCTTCTCCTCCTCCTCAGCTGATGGGCCGTATTCTACTGGCAAAGCAGTGTTGATGACATCTGGATCCTGCCGGAGATGACAATGAGAATTTCTCAAAATCTGCTACCATCATGCACGCTCAGACTTGATTAAAAACCCAGCGCATCTGACAGCTGTCATGCTCATCAGAGAGCATCTTTCCCACCACCCAGAGCCCACATTCCATATGCAGAGGGTGCTGACAGTATGCAGTTAGCCGTAGATGCAATGGGATACCCTTAAAATCAAACTTCACAAAAAAACAACCCCAAAACACACCACAGAACAGCAGAGGCACAGAAACAATGAAAAACATTTTTTATGTCCAGCCAAATTTCCTGTGGGAATGTTGTTTTGGAACTGTACCATCTCAAATTTCATAACATTCTCAGATAATATTGAGAAAGTTTCAGCCGTGAAAGTATTGCTTCCACACAACACGGGAGGAATGGGAATGCAGAGAGAAGGCAATACTGGCAGACCCTGTGAAGCCTGAATCCACAGGGACTGCGGTTCTGAGCTATTTAAGCAGTTTTGGAAATTAAACTGAGAGAAAATGTGGTGATCTGGGCAACCTTTAATTATTGCTAGAAGCCATGGCAAGCTACAGATAGCAGAAAACAATGCCTCCCAAGCCCAGGATCCAAGCACACATGAAAAACAGGCCAAGCCTCCCAGAGAGCGAGGGAAAGCAAACCGGCTGAGGCAAGTAACTATGCAAGGCCACAGAAGAAGCCTGTGCTGATGCAGGCAGCAAAACATTTTCCAAACTACTCCACGCCTCGTAAGCTAAATATGGTGACAAAAAATAAATAAATCAGATTTTGGCCTGAAAAGCCAGTCATATCGTTTTGCCCGCTGGCTAGGCTTAGAATGCCCACTCCTTTAGTGTGGCTGTCTCCACCTGCCTTCTCCAGCGCAGTCAGATTCAGAAAATCACCCACAGCTGCAGAAGCCACCTGCAAAGCCTGCTCTGAGCCAGGACCATTTCTGTTCAGCGCTGCCCATATCTTAAGGGTAAACCCTGCGATGGAGTGGCTGACATGAAGCATGTGAAAGGCGAACGGGTGCTGGCCTGTCTTAGCTCTTCTGCTCGTTGGAATCTGTGCCTTTAACAAGCAGAGGCAGAGCTATGGGTCTGCTGTTTGTAAAGTTGTGTAAGCGTGCGTAAGCCTGCGCCGTTCAGCAGTGAAGGACAAGAAGGATCAACCTCCCGATGGGGTGAATGTCCTAGCCACTGGTCCCAGGCTGGCATCAGTCTCCCTGGACTGCCGACTGCAGTAATGCAGCGCTGCCTTCTTGTCTCGTGTTCTGGCTTGCCTAGGCCCCTTCTCAAGAAGCGCCCTCTCCACCCACCTCATCTGAGACGAATGAACACCGATACCTGAGTGCAGTACTCAATCCTCTCCAGGATTATGGCAAAATTGGGCCGGTCTTCAGGCTGGTGCTGCCAACACTGGGTCATAATGCGATAACTGAAAGAGAAGAACAGGAGATGCTCATAATGGCAGCTCCTGTTGGTACGTAACAGCTGGTCGCTGCAGCTTAGAAACCATGAGCACGCATCACCATTCTGACTTCCAAGAAATAAGAGTGCTCTGCCTTCCCCGGAGTTGGACAACTGGTGTACTGGTAACCGCTGAAGCGTGGCCACCAGTGGGGTGAAATCCACCGCACATCAGAGAAATAACTCACCCACCTGAAATCCCTTGGACAATTCCCTAAAGGCAGGCAGGGCTACAGATAACGGAGCCTAGCTTTCCCAACACGTGAACAGTCTTACGCACTTGCAGCTTCACAGCTAACCCAAGACACAGAACTACTGCACCATCTTTGACCAAACAAGCAGTGGCCAGCACTTCTTAAAGGGGCCTTGAATTATTCTCCAAAACAGACAGGAAAATGAAGCAGCAGCAAAGTCCCTCGCACTCAGGTCCAATAAGGCAGATCGGCCACACTAAGATCAATCTTAAAAGTCATTAACTCCTGACTAGAGAACATTTGAAACAGAAGATTATCTGCATTAATATATCGAAGTTAAAATCTCATACACAGGGCCAGGGCAGTTTTTAGGTGGATCCATCCGTCCTCCATTGGTGACAAACTCCAGAACCTCCTGGTTACTTTTGCTGGGGTAGGGCATGTATCCCAGAGAGAAGATCTCCCACAGCAATATGCCGAAGGACCTGAATACAGAAGCGAAGGAAAACAAAGTGAAGGAGCCGGGGACAACCACCACCGAGGGACAGTACCCGCAGGTGCAGTCAGCATTGTCAGTGTTGCTCTCTGCAGTCTGCGTTCAGGCAGCTTGTGGAAATCGCCGCTGCAGGAGTCACACATAAATAAGCTGCACGGTTGTAGCGGTGGACTTCGAATGATTTAATGAATACCAGTAGTTGGCTGTTAAGTGAGTGACATCTACGATACTTTTAAGTAAATATGGTTGCTTTGCACTTGTAGTCACCACTGTCCAACTAGACGTAACAAATGCAAAAGTCAGGTTATGCTTTTCTGAGACATCAGCCACTGCTGGAGACAGGACTGAGGGGAGCAGTGGCCTGATCACTTATGACAAACTTTTCCTCTGGAATAAGCTATCCTGTGTAAAATAATGAATCCCCACCGATGCTGCGAGCCCCACAGTCCCCACCTGTAGCTCACAGTACAATAAAAACATGCC